>ERZ1029874.4-NODE-4-length-165871-cov-9.575909_pt1 | contig 165871 bp, 146 predicted proteins | sample MGYA00519235_ERZ1029874 | MGnify/ENA primary metagenome ERZ1029874 (study PRJEB33666, sample SAMEA4610926) | skin metagenome | biome: Human-associated habitat; feature: Malodor aspect; material: skin | place: Philippines | collected 2015-08 ...
TTTAATATAGATATATATTATTTTATATAAAAGCAGGAATTTAATATAATTTGAATTAGTATTTTAAAATTTATAAAAATGTATCATTTCTAATACTTGCAATAGGATTATATTTAGATACCTTTTAGGATATGCCATAGTAGTAGCAAGAGTATATTTAATTTACAACATATCTTTCTATCCAGGTATCAGAAAGGATGGCTTCAATATTTTCTTAGGGTCAAGTTCAATTTTAAAATTTGTAAGTTTTGATAAGATAAAGAGTATTGATATTAAACCAAGTAAAAATAATGACCTAGAATTAATAATAAAAGCGCATGGTAACACTTATAGTCAAACTTATGATTTAAAATATAAAGACTTAATTATAAAAAATATTAAAAGCAAAATTAATCTAGAAACAAACATTTGAACAATAAACTAATACTAGTATATTATCATCAACAATTAAAACGGAGGTAAATGTACATTGATTTTATAAGCAATATGGAAATTTTGATACTATTTTTAGCCTATTTGGGCTGTTTTAGTATGCCATATTGTGAATAAGATCTGTGCGTTTGCTTTAGGAGGGTTCTATTCACTTTTGTGAGTAGGCCTTTTTGTATTTTATTTTTGATATGGCATATATCCTTTAGGTTTTAATCTTAGATGAACCAACCAGAAACCTATCACCTCTATCTAAAACTGAAATAATTGAGGCACTTAAAAATTATAAGGGAGTGATAATAGCAGTTTCCCATGATAGAGAATTTATAGACCAAGTTTTTGATAAGGTTTATAATTTAGATTTTAAAGGTTTAAATTAACTTTATTAATTATTGATATAACAAAGTTAAAAAGTATATTTATATTATGAAAACTTCAATAAAAATTCCTTTTAAAATATTAATATTTTTTATATCTTGGTTAACGATATCTGTATTAATCCCAATACCTGAGGGTATTTCTGATGCATTGTGGAGATTTATAGCTGAATTAATTCCATTCTTAGCTATAGTAATTCTAACATATTTATTTAATAGGTTTGAGAAAGAACGATTATCTATAATGCATTTTGAAAAGCCTATAAAGCAAGCTTTAGTAGGAATATTGCTAGGATTAATATGGTTTTTTATACCGTTTTTATTACTTAGTAGCCTAGGATATTTAGAGATAACTGATAAAAATTATATAGATATGCTAAGTATTTGGATAGTTTCTACATTTATAAATACTATTATGCAGGAGCTTTTGGTTCGTGGATATATTTATAGACTATTAAAAAGAGAATATAATATTATGATTGCGACAATTGCTAGCACCTTACTATTTACTCTTATGCATGGTGGAGCCTTTGAGGCAGGTCCTATAGCTGTTATAAATGTTATCACTATGTCTTTATTGATTACTATTATCTTAGAATATAGCAATTCTTTATTGGTGCCAATAATCATGCATTTTATATGGAATGGTCTCGGCGGAATAATATTTGGAACAGTTTCTTTAGCTGATGATTATCCTCATTTGTATAACATTGAAATCACTGGTAATTCAATCATCTCTGGAGGAAGTTTTAAGATGGAGGGAAGTATTTTTGTATTTATTATAAATACTATTATGATTGGAATATCATATTACCTATATAAGAAAAGAGAAATAGCAATATATAAATAAAATTAAGCTCCTGTATCCTAAAATAGGATAAGGAGCTTTCTTTATACATTTATATAATCAGTAAATACAGGAGTCATACCTATAGATTCTAAATCTTCTACCACATCTTTTGTAGTTCTGATATCATCTATCTCAAATTGGCTGCCACCGCTGTGTTGATTGTTTTTTGATCTGTGACCTATTGATGTATCTACTGATGCGGAGACCTTGGTTGCTGCGTATTTTACTGCTAGATTTCTAAAGTCTCTGGATTCTCTAGTGGATAGGGTGATGGATGCGTATGGTAAAAATATCCTAATTGCTAGCATGATTTGAAAAAATTCCCTATCTTCTACTATATTTTTAAAGATTAGGCTATCGTCTGCACCCTTTGCTGGCCTTATCCTTGGCAAAGATATGGCTATTTCTGCTTCTGGATATTTTTTTTGTACTAGGCTTGCGTGGATTCCTAGTTTAAATGCTTCTTCTATTGGGTCTCCTAGACCAAATAGTGTTCCAAATCCTACTCCTCGCATGCCACCCATTATTGCTCTTTCTTGAGTATCTATCCTATAATTAAAAGATCTTTTATGTCCTGCTGGATGATAAAAGTCATAAGTTTCTTTGTTGTAGGACTCTTGAAATACTGTTACAAAGTCTGCACCAGCTTCTCTTAATTTTTTATAATCATCGACATTTGCAGGATATATTTCTATACCTATTACTTTAAAATATTTTTTTGCTATTTCACAAGTCTTTGCTATATAATCGATTGATGAAAATTTTGCGCTTTCTCCAGTAAGGATTAGCACATCTTCTATGCCTGTTGCGGCAAGGGCTGCCATTTCTGCTTCTATCTCATCATAGTCAAGCTTTGCTCTTTTGATGTCACTTTGGGCCCTAAAACCACAATATTTGCAAGAATTTTCGCAGTAATTTGCTATATAAAGAGGGGAGAAGAGGGTAACATTATTACCAAAGTATCTCATCCTCTTTTGATGAGCCTTAGCCCCCATAATTTCTAAAAATACACCATCTTTATCATTTAAAATATTATAGAAATCTTGGTAGGATAGGTTATCATTTTCTAAAGATGACTGAATATCAGCATTTGTCACCTTAGAATTTTTTACCTCTTCATAGATAGCATCTACTTTTTCTTTTATATCTGAATCGATTATATCCATCCCTGGAAAATATTCTTCTACACTTTTTATATTCATATTACTCAAAAAAATCCCTTAATGGACTTGATGGGTCTGCACCTTTTTCTAGGACACGTCCTGGTTTTGAAAGATAAGAAAGTCTGCCGCCTTTTATCCCATATTTAAAGGCTTCTGCCATCATTGTTATATCTCCAGCACTTGCTATACCAGTATTTGCCATTATTGCTGCAGCTCCCATTTCCATTGCTTCTGCTGCCTGAGATGGAGTTCCTATACCAGCATCGATGATGATTGGAAGGTCAACTTCATCTATAATTATTTTTATAAAATCTTTTGTAGCCAGTCCCTTATTTGATCCGATGGGACTAGCAAGTGGCATAACTGCTGCTGCTCCAGCATCTCTTAGGTCACGAGCATAGTTTAAGTCTGGATACATATAAGGAAGTACTATAAATCCTTCTTTAGCCAAAACTTCTGTAGCTTTTAAGGTTTCTGCATTATCTGGCAACAAGTATTTACTATCTCTCATAATTTCAATTTTTACAAAATCACCACAACCCATCTCTCTTGCAAGTCTTGCAATTCTGATAGCTTCATCTGCATTACGTGCTCCAGATGTATTTGGGATAATGGTTATATCATCTGGGATATAGTTTATAATGTTTGCTACATCTTTTGTATTTGCACGTCTAAGTGCCACTGTAATCATTTGTGCTTCTGCACTTTTTATAGCAGCATCTATCAGTTCTGGCGAATATTTTCCGCTTCCTAGTATAAATCTTGAGGTAAATTTCTTACCACCAAGCTCTAAGTAGTCTTTATTTTCCATTATAATCTCCTATTAAAATCTTTATAGCTGTTAGGGCTTCAAGATTTGCTATAATTCCTACATAGGCAAGGTATAAACCTTGATCTGGATTTGAAGTAAAATCACCTATCAAAGTTACATTATTTATTTGTTTAATTTTTATATCGCTAAGATCACCTAAACCTGATACACCTGTACCTGTGATAAGATATTTATCTTTTCTACCTACAAAGTAGTCAAATAGCATAGTCTTAGACTCTTTATTATCAAAGGCCTCTATAAATATATCAGTATTATCAACGATAGTATCCATATTCTCAGTAGTTAGATATATATTTTGGTTGTGGCATTTTACGTAGGGAAGAGTAGACTCAATTTTCTTTTTAGTAAGCTCTGCCTTATCTCCTCCAAGCTCATCAAGGGTATAATTTTGACGGTTTAGATTAGAATATTCTATTGTATCAAAATCATAAAGGTAAAGCTCACCCACACCAGCGCGGGCTAGGGTCATTGCAATATTTGATCCTAAACCACCACATCCTAGTATAGAAACCTTAGCATTTTTTAGCTTTTCGTTTACTATGGGATCTTGTCTTGCTAAAACTTTTTTTCTAATATCATCCATTTTAACCTCCTCCAACAAATGAAAATACCTCGACTTTTGCACCGTCTTGCAAAAAGTAGTCTTTATAGTTTTCTCTTTTTACTAACTTTTCGTCAACTTCTACAGCTACAAAATCTGGGTTAAAGTTAGCACGTTCTAATAAATCGTATAGACTTTCATTTTCTAAAAAAGAAAGTTCTTTAGCATTTACTTTTATCATTTTTTCACCTCCTTATTAAAAAAGCGCGAAGGAAATACCATACCCGTGGTGGTATGCCCCTTCGCGCCTAGTGCACTCTCAACTTTTAAAAATATTTAATTGTCTAAGAGACTTAAAAATTTATAAAATAAAAAAGACTCCTATTGAGAGAGTCTTTAAAACTTAGCTTTATAGTTAGCTTTCTTTCGTCGGTATTAGCCGCATCAAGTTTTAAGGGTTGACCAAAGTCTCTCAGCTATGAAGCACCCCTAGCTTCACTTACATTATAGGACATAGTTATAAAAATTGCAAGGATATTTTATATTTTTATGAAAAAATATTATAAAATCAATATTTTAATTATAGTATAATACATTTTAAGATAGATGAAAGAGGCTTGTTGCCTTTGGCATCAAGATTTAGTACAAAAGGAAATTGAAAAATAATGAGAAGATTAAAAATTTATAGAAGTAGAATAATTATATTGCTTATGTCTATATTTTTATTAACTAGTTGTGAAGGAGAAAAAAAAGAAACTCCAGAAGTTGTAAATTTAGAAGAAAAAGAAGGAAAAGGACCTAGCTTAGAAGAACTTCAAAAATTTCTTTTTGAAAAGTTAAACGGGCAGCAATTAGTTAGAAACTATGGTGAAGATACTGGATGGACAAATTTAGAATTTACTGAAGATGGAAACTTTACGGGATCATATTTTGGAAAAATTAAAAATGATGGATTCGATGCAGGACTTACTGAATATGCTTGGATTTGGCATAGGGGTGAGGAAATCCATACTTCTGATTTTAAGGGGAAATTTAATATTGTTGAGCAAGTAAATGATAATGTTTATAAGATGAAGCTTGATAATTTTGAAATAACTTCAGAATATGGGCGTTATGATGATATTTATTTTAATGTAGAATTTGCTCTAGGGATAAAACCTGATGCGGATTATTATTTATATATTCCAGGTACACCAGCTTCTCTACTTCCTAATGAAGATAGTAGACTAGATAAAAATTATAAAAAAGAAGATGCAAAAGAAGATAAGACCCAAGGATTTATAATTTGGAATAAGTATGAGGATGAGGTTTTTAATCAGTTGGCTCTTTAAAGGTAAAAATAAATAGAATTAAAATAAAAATCTAAAAATATTAATGTTACCCTGCGCAAAGGCATAGACTTGGAGCCGAAAAGGATTGTGATACTGCTAATTTCTAACTAGAGTTAATATTAATTTATGAGATCCTTCGACGCGTTCGCTTTGCTCACTTGCTCAGGATGACAGTCATCGTTTTAAGAATTAATGGTAAAACTAGATAGTGCAGTTTTTTACAACACTTATTCAAAATGTAAATCAAAACACGGATGTCACCCTGAGCGCAAAGGCGTAGCCTTGGAGCCGAAGGGTCTATTAAAGTATTACTACCTTTATTCGAAGTTGATATTAACCCAGTAGCTCCTTTGATGCGTTCCTTTTCTTTCTTGCTAAGAATAACAGACTTTGTTTTTAAAAACTAATAAATAAAAGGCCCGCATATTGCGGACCTTTTTAAATCATATTTTCTTTTTTAGTATCCTCATTGCCCATAGGACTGCTATTATTGTAACTCCAACATCTCCAAATATTGCTGCCCACATACTTGCATATCCTAGTAGTCCTGCTATTAGGATTCCTATTTTGACAGCCATTATGAAAATCACGTTTTGCCTTACTGTTCTGTTGGTAAGGTCTGAGATTTTCATTAGCTTGCTCATCTGGCTAAACTCTCCGTTGACTACGAGTATATCGGATGATTCTATAGCAAGGTCAGATGCTGTTTCTCCCATTGATATACCAACATCTGCATTGGTAAGGACTGGGGCGTCGTTAATACCATCTCCTACAAAGACTGTAGGAAGTCCTTTATCTTGGTAGCCTTTCATAATTTCTAGCTTCTGGTCTGGCATGACTTCTGCGTAGTAGTCATCTAGGCCAAGTTCTTTGGCTGTTTCTTCAACTGCATTTTTGCCATCGCCTGATACTACAGCTATATTTTCAAAATGCTTGTGAAGATCTTCTATAGTTTCAAATGATTGGTCTTTGATTTCATCTTCGATTATTACTTTTGCAGCAAGCTTGTCATCTATAGATACATAGATTGCCCTGTCATTTTCTTCTCCATCATAGCCAATAAATCTAGCAGAACCTATCTTGATTAGGTCGCCATCCTTGCTAGTAGCTCTTACACCAAGGCCCTTTTCATTGGTTATTTCTTCAAACAAATCATGTTTTTCATCACGGTCTAGACTTTTTACTATCCCTTTTGCGATAGGATGGGTACTCATTAGCTCGATATTATATATATAATCGAGGATTTTTTCCCTATCATGGTCAGTAAAATATTCTATATCTTTTACTTTGAAATTCCCTGTAGTGAGGGTTCCGGTTTTGTCGGATAATAGGACTTTGGCATTCTTTAGTCCTTCAAAATATTGGCTTCCTTTTATAAGGATGCCATTTTCACTAGCTAGGCCAAGGCCTGACATAAAGCTTAGTGGGACTGATAATACTAGGCCACATGGGCATGATATTACTAAAAATGTAGCTGCCAAGAATATAGAGTCATACCAATCTCCTCCAAAAAATAGGGGAGGGATGATTGCTACTATAAGCGCAATAGCTACAACAATTGGGGTATAGATTCTGGCAAATCTTGTTACCATTTTTTCACTTTCAGACTTGCTTTCTGCGGAATCTTCTATAATCTCCATAATCTTTGCTGCAACAGAATCATCAAATTCTTTTTGGGCGCGTATTTTGATAATACCCTCAGTAAGAAGCGATGAAGATATAATCTCAGACCCTACTTCGGCTTCTACTGGCATGGATTCTCCAGTGACAGAGGATGTATCAAGGAGGCCATGACCTTCTATAACGACACCATCCACACCAATTTTCTCACCATCACGAACCAGGAGGATATCTCCTACTTCTACATCATCTAGGTCGATTTCTGTAGTAGAACCATCTGGGTTTACCTTATTGGCCACATCAGGCACTAAGTCTAGGAGCCCTTCTATATTTTGGCGGGACTTATGGCTTGCTATATTTTCAAATAAATCACCAAATTTAAAAAATAGTACTACAGCAATTGCTTCTATATATCGGCCTAGGATGAAGGCTGCAATTGTTGCTATAGACAAAAGGAAGTTCTCATCCATGCCCTGGCCACGGATGATTCCCTTAAACCCATTTATCAAAACATTCCATGCGGTTAGCAAGTAGGCTAATAAAAACCCACCCACAATCCATATATTTTCACCTATAGTATTACTTAATACTGCTAATATAGCAGCAAAAATACCTATAGCTATAAGCTTACTCAGCTCCTTTTTGTGAGCATCTGTCATGGACTCAAACATATCCTACCTCACAAAGACTGTCCCTGGCTCAAGCTTATCAGCAAGTCTATTAGCCTCATCAAAGATAGCATCTTCATTAGCATCATCAGCTAATTCCATCTTTAGCTTCAAAGTTAGGAATGATAGGTTAGCATCATTCACTCCATCTATTTTTTTAACAGCTTCTTCAATCTTTGCTGCACAATTTGGGCACATGTTATCGCTTTCTACTTTGTATTTTACTTTCATTATATTCTCCTATTCATTAATATGTTCTAATCCTGTCTTAAAAATCATCTTGACGTGGTCATCGGCAAGTTCGTAGTACATTGACTTGCCATTTCTTTGTGCCTTGACCAGATTGTTATCCTTTAGACTCTTTAGCTGGTGGCTGGTTGCAGATTGGCTCATGTCTAATGCTTGGGCAATTTCCCCAACTGATGTTGGTCCATTAAATAGCACATTCATTATTCTAAGCCTAGTCGAATCACCAAAAACCTTAAAAAGGTCAGCTAAATCAAATAATATTTGCTCATCTTTGATAGATATCATTATCACCTCTATTCATATGAATATATGTTCATATATATTATAGCATATATTTATATATTGTCAAATTATAAGCTAGCAAAAAACTAGTATTTATAATATATATCTTACAAGAATTTAACTTAGATTTGATAATAATAGAAAATTTATAATTTACAAAAATTTTACATAAAACTTGATGTATTTTGAAACTCTGTATTTCCAATGCATGAACAATATGTATAAAAATACATGAACAAAGCTCAATTATACATTTTGTTAAAACGTTGGTATTTCAAGCTTTAAATCTGATTATTTTAAATATTAAAATTTTGTAAAATATTTTTTTGCAACTTGTTTTCCTATGTGGAGGTATTATAATGACCTTGATATGAAGTTTTTATGTAGGTGGATAAATTCCAAGGAGATTAAATATGGAAAACAAAAAAATCAAAAATATTAGTGTTGATGACCAAAATATAATCGTTGAATTTGATGGAGAACAAGAACCAATCGTAGCTAACCACGATGCATGTAATACATGTGCAATTGGTGCAGCTTGTCTAATCGACGGTCCACTTCCTGACTTTGAAGTTGCTGGTGTTGCTGGCGTTATCAAGGTTACCGGCTGATTTAATACATAAGGGGTGGGAAAATGACTGACAGAAAAAAAATCAAAAGCTTAAACATCGACGAAGAAAACTTAATTATAGATCTTGAAGATGGTTCTGAACCAATCGTAGCTAACCACGATAATTGCTATGCTTGTTCTGTAGGAGCTGTTTGCTTAGTAGACGGTCCTGTTCCAGATTTCGAAGTAGCTGGACTAGCTGGACTAATCAAAATTACTGGATGATTATTCTCAAATTTACTGGGCGAATTTAGCCCATACAACCATCCACCTACATTTATTCATATCATACATAATAAAGCAATTGGGAGGAAGAATGCAAGCACAAAGCTTAGATAAATATGTATATTTAAAAGATGATTCCCAAATAATATACACAAAAAAAGGTGACATCCTTTTTAGAAAACAAAGTGAAAATGAAATTGAAAATGTTGACATACTAGATTTAAATAAAAACGCTGCTATATTACTTAGAGTCCTACATAAAAACTTTGGAAGCAAAGACATAATAAATGATGTAGCTAGGGATGTACAAGTAGGAGATGACTACAAAGAAACAATCGCTCGCTTCATAAATCAAATGGAAAAAAAGGGTGTTATTACGATTTCAGATCAAATAGGCCCATCAAATAAATCACTAGATGTAATAGATAGCTCTAAAGATTATCTTATTTCTTCAGCTACAGTAGAAGTTACAAACAGATGTAATTTAATGTGTAAGCATTGCTATATGTGTGCTAGCAATGCAAACAAAGACATGGTCAACTTTGAAGAGTTCAAAAAAATTGTTGATATTCTCCTAGATGAAGGAGTTTTGATGATTGAGCTAACTGGTGGAGAAGTTTTTGAAAATCCAGAATTTGAGAAAATTTTAAGATTGAGTTTAGATAAATTTCCTATGGTTGGAATGCTGACAAATGGTACACATGAAATTAGTAAAAGCTTGCTAGACCTACTAGTAGAAAATAAGGAAAAAATTGTTGTAAGTGTTTCTATTGATAGCTCATCCCCACAAATTCACGATGGCTTTAGAGGAATGGAAGGTGCTTTTGAAAAAAGTACTGCAAATATCAAAAAATTGGCAGATAACGGAATATTTGTAAGGCTTACATCAGCTATTTTTGATGATAATATGTGGCAAATCCACGAACTAGCCCAACTTGCTAGAGATTTAGGAGCAAAAAGCTTTTCCTATAACTTTGTGGAGGAATTTGGTAGGGGTGATAATTTTAATAAGGACCATAAGGTATCCAAACACGATGACTACCTATCTTACATAAACAAGACCCTTGAAGAATTCTCTGACATTATTCAAATAATAGACTCAACTGATTTTAATAGAAAAAGCGGCAATTGTGGGGCAGGTACTTCAAGCTTTACCATAGATTCTAAAAAAAGATTGCGCCCATGTGTTATGAGTCCAACCACATTTAACATTGGCACAATTGATGATAGTTTAAACTTTAAAAAAGAAATTTTAGACACCTTGTTAGAAATTGATGAACCAAATTTTGACAATGGTTGTAGCAAAAATTGTAAATTTATCTATAAATGCAAGGGCTGTTACTTACGTGCACTTAATGTCAACAAAAAAGAGGGCACAGTTTGTAGCTGGATTAAGAAAAATAATGCAGAAAATTTATTGCAATATGTATAAATTTGTGTGATTTCTGATAGAGTATAGGGATTATAGAAAGATATGATGTGGTTAGATAATGGTGTTTTTTTAAACACATATTATTACAAGGTTAAAGCTGATATCAATACAAATGCTTTGGTAAAATCTGTTGGTAATTTGAGAATAAAATATACCGACTTGTTTAAACAAAATGGAGTATTTATGACTATAAATAATATTGTAATTTACAATGATAATTACCTTTTGTTAAACATATTATCTTTAGAAGATGAAATAGATTTTATTACAAAAAATATAAATTTGCTCGAAGTTGATCACTACCAAGAAAATCAACCAATCAACAGTGTATTTCAATTTTTGTTGAGGGAACTTAATAATGTTAGGTATTCCAAGTTGTCAAATGATAGTATCAAAGAATCAATTGATTGGAAGGACATGCCTGTCCAAAAAAAAGACTATATAAAAAATATAGATTATTTGCCTATATACAACCAAGAAATAGACGATGGTTGTAAGCAAGCCTTTGTAGGTTATGTAGCTGATATAAAGTATTCTACAAATCTTAAAAGTCTTATTATTTTAAATCTCATAAAATTTGCCATAGGTGAAAATAAGATGGGTGATGCATATTATGATCTGAGGAAGCATGGAAACATATATTCTTCAATGACTAAGGTCTTTGCAGAAAGTAATAGTATACTTTCAGGATGTTTTTGTTCTTATAAGGGAGAAAACCACGAAAATATTGATCAAGCTATAATAAAAAAAGTCGAATCGTTAATAAAAAATACGACTTATCTTAACGAAGTAAAACACAAATATATCAGCTCGCTTAGGATGGCAAACCTAGATAGCCACTGGGGCTATCTGCTTGAACCGTATTCTAGGTATGCAGGAAAAGAAATAAACTTTGACCACCTTATAGAATATATTGATGATCTAACAAAAGAAGATGTAGCTTCAATATTAGATGAGCTAAATGTAATGGATGTATGCATAGATATGGAGAGTAGGATAGATGATTAAAAGAATAAACCCTTATAAGTATCTTGCCTACTATGATTCTCCTGTAAATATTATCAAAGTGCTTTTTTTGGCAGGATATAAAAACCAAGAGATCAAAAGAGGATATGTTCATCTATTAGAACACCTTTTTTTGAAAAATAACCACAAATTTCTCACAGATCTTGAATTGGAAGGTGGTTTTTATAATGGTCTTACCGAAGCAAATAAGATGGAGCTAATCATATATGGCATTAGTGATGAGGATTTCCAAAGTTTTATGTTTGAAGAAATCCTAAATTTTGACGAAATTATTATTAGTGACCAATTATTTGAAAATGAAAAAAAGGTCATAGAAGAAGAATATTATACATTAATCCTAGATCATCCAGTAGAAGAAGTTGAACAAACTATAGGATCTTTGGAGAATATCCAAAACTTCTCCTTAGATGAAGTTAATTATATTTTGTCAGACCTTGACTATAAGCCAGTTTTATTTTTATTTTCAAATATAAATAAACTAGAATCTAGTGAAGAGCTAGAAAATGAAGAGCAAAGAAGACAAGAATTCACCTTGGAATTTAATGATGGTTACTATCAAATTGGAGCTACAGATGAGTTTACTTTTGGTAAACTTGTAACGGCTTTCAAGATTCTTAAAGATACTAGATTTTTAAGCAAAGTTAATTACAAGAATGGCAAGTTTTCTTTAAGTGAAGAAGACTACAAGTATATCAAAGAAAATATGTTAAATATTGAAAGCAGGTTTAGGATCCTAATAGATACATCGTTTTCTACATATTGGAATTACTTAATAAAAATGATGAACTATATACTAAATAAGGATGCTAGTTCGATGACTATCAGCTTTGGAAAGATATGGGGAGGGGTACTTGAGCAAGAAAAAAGTTTATTTTAAATATAGTATTGTAATTGTATTTACAATCTTATTTTATTTTTTTACTAAGACAAATAAGTTTACAATGCTAGTATCCCAAGACCAGGGCATATATGACAAGGCTTATGCAACATTTTTCTTAGTGTTGTGGGGGCTTGCAACTTTAAAGTATACTCTTAAACTTTTTGATACTTTTGAGATTATGATGAAGTATAGCAAACTCATATATTATTATATGGATATGCTATTGGTTATATTTTGGATTTATAATATTTTATATTTTAATATTTGCTTTTTAGGTAAGATGTTTACACTTCCAGATAATATATCCAATATTGTAGTTATAATGAATGCAATTTTATTTTTTGCATACACAATTTACAAAAATAGGAATAAATTTTCCTGGAAAATTTTACTGTCTTTTGCATTTATGGGATTGTTTATCTTTAACTCAAATAGTGTAGAACTTTTAATCTTGGATCTAGTTTTGATATTAGTTTTTATATTTAAGAAATTAGATGCAAATGAAAGGGTAATTAATTTTATAGATAAATTAGTAGTAGCTATGTCTATAATTAGCCTATCATTCTTAATATATAGAGGAAATATTTGGCTATTAGCATTAAACTATATTTCTATCATAGTTTACTTAATATATAGCAAAAAATTTGAACCATCTTTTAAAGAGGCGTTTGAAGGCGCAAAAGAAGCTCAAAAAGTGATTAATGAGAAACTTGCAGAAATGGAAAAAGCAAAGGCTAATGCTTAAATTAGCTTTGGGAAAATGAATTTACCATAAAAAAAATAATAAATGGAGGATCTTATGGGAAGAAAAATTTTTAGAATTGTTTTAGCTATTATATGGTTTGTGGTAGCTTATCTATGCTACACAAGAAATGACATTGCGTTTACTGTAATTAGTGCAGTACTTGGTCTTGCTTTCTTATATAAGGGAATCACATATAAAGAAGAAAAAGTAGTTGAAAATAAATAATTAATTGCAAGACATACGGTAATTACCCTATAGAAATGCTGGCCGCATTATTTTATATTTGAATAAATAAAGTGGCCAGCCTTATATTATTAAATTTAAGTATGCATGAGTATATGGCAAGTAATGTTTAAAATTTTTTATAAAATAAATAAAAAACGGGTATAGGAGTTATAAGATAGGAGGCGGTATGGGAGAAGAACTTTTTACAGTAAAAAATTTAAAATCTTGGTATGATCCAGAAAAAAATATTCTTGATGCTTGTAGCTTTTCTATAAATCAAAAGGAAGTAGTAGCCCTGGTTGGTAGCAATGGTTCTGGGAAAACCACCCTGATTAAAACCATTATGGATATACATCCTAAATATGAAGTATCTGAGATAAGATTCATGGGCAAAGATTCTGATTTTAAGGATCCCTATTTCAAAGAAAATAGGATGGCAGTTTTTTCAGATGATACAGCTTTTAGGTATTGGAGCTTTTGGGAATATGCAGAATTTCTCTACAAAACTTATGGCAGAGAAATCGATGATGATTATATAAAATCCCTGATTGATGGATTTAACTTTAATAAATATGAAGATTATGTACTCAAAGATTTGTCTATGGGAAATGCCAAGAAATTTTACATAATAGCAGCCCTTGGGCTTAAACTTCCATTTTTAGTATTGGATGAGCCTGTAGATGGATTAGACTTTGAATCTACTGTGTTTTTGTACCAAGAACTAAAAAAATACAAGAAATATGGCTCTATTTTTATGTCTACTCACATACTCGAATCTATAAATGAAGTTGCTGATTCATACATACTCCTTCACAATGGAAAATTCAGTGAGAAAAAACAAATTGTAGAAAAATTAAGTTCTGATGAGATTATGAAGTCTTTTGGAGCTAGCAATGTTTAAGCTTTTTACCAAAGACCTTCTTGATAGGCAAAGACTTATAAAATATCTAGTTTATGCTATAGTTGCTTATGCTGTTTTAGATGGTCTACTAAAAAGTAGGCAGGATATAGTTTTTAATGAGAGATTTTTAGTTTTTGCGGCAGTAGCTCTAGCTGGATCAATCTTCTATTATATTAGGGGGTATGTAGGCAATGACAGGATTCTATCCTACTATGCATTGCCTGTTAGTAATCAAATCCTAAATAGAAATTTTATCCTAGCAATTTTAATCGATACCATTTTTAGTAAGTTAGTCTTAGTTTTTATAGCCTTATATTTGCTAAAGGCGCCTTTTGATTTTTATGTAAAAGTAACCTTTATAATGCTAGTCATAACTTTTTTTGCTGCAGCAAGTAATACTTTAAATCTTTCCTTAGGAAAGTTTATGATAATTTTAGTATTATCGCTTATAGGCTTATATGTGATTATAAATTATTCCTTACTTTATGGCGGGATTGCTACAATAGTTGATATTGCAATAGTTTCAATATTATTTAAAGATATATATTTTTCTACAAGAACTAATAGCAAAATTAATAAACTTCATATTAAAAACTATTTCTTAAAATTTGCCCTCGCAGAAAGTGTATACATAATAAACTCCTTATCAATTATAGTAATGATTGTATTTGCATCTTTGGCTCTGCCAGGAGCTATGGGAATTGTTATTGCTTGTGCGGTAGGAGCTGTAAATACACCGCTTTTAACCATGTTTTCATCAAGTGAAGGCTTGAGAAATTATGATAAGATGTTCCCAAATGCTAAGGCAAGTTTGCAAAAAGATTACATTAAAGTTCTAGCCTTATATTTTATAATCATCAATGCCATAATTGCAGTGATTAATTTTAAAAGTATAGAACCTAGTTATTTATTAATAGCTAACATGGTGATTGTAACAATAGTTGAAGTTCTTGTTTCTTATAAGCTTGAAACCCTAAAACCTATTACCAATACAAAGACACAAAATGAGATTTGGAAACATCCTAGAAAGTACATCTTACCAATAATTGTATTTGCAATCAGTTTTTTAGTACTAATAATGTTTAATGCATTTTAAGTATAAATTTTAATAGAAAGGAGAAAATTAATGAGTAATAGTTCTAAGGCTATAAGAATTATCGTTGGTATAATTTGGCTAATAGTTGCATATTTTACATACAAACAAAACCAACCAATTTTTGCGGTAGTTTCTGTAATTTTAGCAATTCTATTTATTGTTATGGCATTTAGAAATCCATCAGATAATGCAGAAGGCAGAAAGAGAAACAGAACAAAATATTTCTTTTAATTATGCGCCCTGTAAAACTCCCGATTGGGAGTTTTTTTGGTACATATATTATATGAAATAAATATAGGAAGTGGGATTAGAAAGTCGTGTGGTGGTTGGAATTACCGAATGGATGGAAGAAGACTGGATTCCATTACCCTATTGTCATCCTCGAGGGAAGTCCTTTTGGACTGACCGAAGGATCTTTCAGGAATGAGCACTCCCAAGGGATTCTTCGCGTTCGCTCAGAATGACACCGGGGTTTAAGAGTGCCGAGGAATGTAGAATTGAGTAATGATGAAAGAAGGGTCCGTCTTCACACGCTGTCATCCTGATGGAGTGCTAACGACAGAAGGATCCCCAGGGATGAGATATGTTTTAGAAATGAGAAATCTTTTTTTATTATTAACGTTCCAATCTGCACCATAAACCTAAGCATTCTTAAGCTTAGACGTGGAAAAAATTGGTGTTTTAAGATCTCATAATTTCGTTAAAAAATCGCACTGTCTGAGCGAAGCGAGTTTTCGATTTTTAGAAATTTGAGATTGATAAAACCCGATTTTTGGTGTTTATAATATAACTCCGCCCCACGCGAGTGGCCGTTAGGGTGAGTTTGGTAGGGGTTTGGGGACCCTTTGGAGGGCGAATCGGAACGCCCTTAAAGGGTCCCCAAGATGGGGAGGTGTGTTGTTAATAATATAAATATAGTTTGTTATAGTATTTACAAGAATATCCTTTAAATTTAAAAAGGGATTCTTCGCTTTCAGCTCAGAATGACAGCGGGTTTTGAATTAGTGAATGGTATGAAGTGGATTACTTTATCCTACGCTGTAATCCTTGAAGGATCCTCAATCCCACACTGTCATGCTAGAGGGAAGTCCTTTTGGACTGACCGAAGGATCTCTATAAGCTAGTATTTGTTATTCCATAGTTTTAATAAAGTTGAATTTTTGGGTAAGTATATTATATATGAAAAAATAAAAGGAGATATTATGGAAAAAGGTAAAATTGCACAAATTATTGGAATAATTGCTATGCTATACTCTGTATATATGTTTTTTGATAGTAGAGGTGGTCTAGGATTTTTTGTATTACTGATAGGAGCAGTAGTTTTCGGTATTGGTAAAAAGTCTCAAAACAATACAAACTACGTACCTAGATAAATATATGTTTTAACGCTGCCTCTCATAATTGGGAGGTTTTTTTTATATAATTAAATTTGGAGAAAGGTTATGAAAAAACTAAAGTTAGAAAGTATATTTGGCATAGTATTTATAATCTTATCTGTTATTTTATTCTTTTTCAAAAGGGGAGGACTGGGATTTTTAGTATTTTTGATAGGACTTACCCTTTATATTTATAGTAGGCGAGGTACTGATTATAGATCAATGTAGGCAATAAAAAAGGACCTAAATGGTCCTCTATTTTTTATAGTTATTTGTGAATGATGTCTCCAGTTTCAGCATCGAGTTCAACATCATCTCCATCTTCGATATCTATTTCATAAACTAATTTTCCATCATCATTGTGGTCTAGTTCATATGATTTTACATAACCTGTATTGTTTTCTAAAGCTTTTTCCATAGCGTCTTGTGGAGTTATGATTGTTGCAAAGTCAATTGCAATATCATCATCTAAATCATCGTTATCATCATCAACTTCTTCTTCTTGAGCTAAGATATCTCCAGTTTCAGCATCAATTTTTACTTCATATTCTTTGTTTTCTTTAAAACCTTGAATATCGTAAGCATATTTTCCGTCATCTTCATCTAGATCTACACCGGAGATTTCGATGCCTTCTTCTGGGAAAGTTTCTTTAAATTTAGCTACTGCATCATCTAGGCTAATAGCAAATTCTTTTTCTTCGATACCTGTTTTTAAGTCATCGATTTTTTCTTCTACATCATCTTTTGTTTCGTTAACTTCTTCTGTAACTGCTGCTTCAGTATTATTTGCAGCATTCTTTACATCTTCTTTAGCTTGTTGAGCATTTTCTCCACCACATGCTGTAAGTACAGTTGCTAGTACTAGAGCTGATGCTCCATATTTTAAATTTTTAAATTTCATAAAACCCTCCTTAATGAAATTTGTGTTATTAATATACTACATTAAATTTATTAAACAAATTTAGATATATATTAATTATAATCCTAGCTATTATTCAAGTTTATTTAAATCATATTTACTAATCATATTTTTTAGATCGTCAAGTTCAGTATTTTCATCTATACTAACACCAATTTGTACGCTAGATTCTACAAGGGGTGATCCCGCTAAAACTACCTTTTCTTTTAAATCATCATCTAGCATTTCGTAAGCTGTTTCACAATTCATCATAGATGATCCTAAATCAAAAAATACTACTAAACCATCTTCAGCAAGCCTTGTCATTTTTTCGTTTATTTCTTCAAAATTTGAACCTAGCTCACCATCTTCTGTACCACCAGAGTATTCTATATTTACATCACCAGCCATTTGTCCTACTAATTCAGTGAGACCCTCAGCTAATTTGTGGCTGTGGCTTGCTATTAATATATTAATCATCAATTTCTCCTAATGCTGTTTTTATCATTATATATGAACTTGCTGCACCTGGATCTATGTGACCAATTGATCTTTCACCCACATAGGATGCTCGTCCCTTATTTGCTTTTATATCTTTTGTTTTATTCATAGCTTCTTCGGCAACTTTTATAACTTCATCATAAGTTTTGCCTTCATTTAATGCATCTGCAACTGGCTCTAAGACATCAACCATAGTTTTATCGCCAACTTCAGCTTTTCCTCTTTGTTTGACACCTTCAAGACCGCTAGCAAAAGCTTTATTTAATGTATCACGATCTAAATCACTTATATCTTTTAAGCTTGCGGCAAATTTCATAAAAAATGAGCCATAAAGTGGACCGCTTGCTCCACCTACTTTTGAGAGCAATGTAGTAGCAACTTTATTAAATAGGGTTTTATAATCATCAAAATCGCCTTCTATAGCTTCCTTTGTGAATTTAAAACCTTTGGCCATGTTTACACCATGGTCAGCATCACCTATTGATCTATCAAGCTCTGTTAGATAATCTTTATTTTCTATAATTTCGTCTGCAATTTTATTTATTATTTCTTGTACTTGTTTAATTTCCATTTTTTCACTACTTTCTAACTATATCTACTTCTTGGTCAAGTAATTTTAATCTCTCATCATCTACTTTGTAAAGAGTGATTGAAAAACCTGCCATATCCATGCTTGTCATAAAGTTTCCAACATATGTTCGGGCTATTTGTATATTTTTTTCTGCTAAATAATCTGTTAGGCTATTATTTACAAGATAAAGTTCCATTTCTGGGGTTGCTCCCATACCGTTTACCATAACAGCATATTGGCTATTTGTATCATCAATTTCTTCTAATAATCTATCAGCCATTTCCCTTACTATCTCATCAGCTGATTTCATTTTTTCTTTTTGGATACCTTCTTCACCATGGATCCCAATTCCCATTTCAAATTCATTATCTTCAAGCAAGAAAGATTCTTTTCCATCAGATGGATTTGTACATGCTTTGGTTGCTATACCAATAGATTTAATATCGTTAATTATTAGATCGGCCATTTTTTTAATTTCGGCTAAGGATGCACCGTTTTCTGCCATAGCTCCTAAAGTTTTGTGAACAAAGATAGTTCCTGCAACACCACGGCGATCTTCTTTTTTTTCTACGGCTATATCATCGTTTACAATTATATAGTCAACGTCAATATCTTCCATTTCAGCCATCTCTTTTGCCATTTCAAAGTTCATTACATCACCTTGGTAGTTTTTTATGATCATAAAGACACCTTTACCAGAATCAGATTTTTTGATTGCTTCTAAAATTTGATCTGGAGTAGGGGAGGTGAAAACTTCTCCTGCCACAGCACAATCCAGCATACCGCGTCCCACAAATCCAGCATGTGCAGGTTCGTGGCCAGATCCACCACCGGATATGATTCCTACTTTACCATCTACCGGTGCATCGGTTCGAGCTATTACGTTTGTGTTTTCTATTCTAGTAATCTTGTTTGGATTAGCTTTTACTAAGCCATCAAGCATTTGATCCACTAATTTTTCTGGACTATTGATTAATTTTTTCATATTTACCTCCAAATATAAAAAGTCTTCCATTGACGTTTATACCCAGAAATATAACTATGCTGCAATTTGAAAAAAACCACCTAAAATAGTATATTTTATATGAAATAAATATTAAAACAAAGGTCAGGGTTAGTCAAAAACTTGACCTTTAACTATATAGATATATTTTAAAAGGCGAAAGTAGATTTTGACCTTTTTATTTAGGTATTAAAAAAGAAAGGATAAATCTTTGCAAAAATTTAAAATTAATTCTGATTATAAACCTAGAGGTGACCAGCCAGAGGCTATAAGGACCCTTGCAAATGGTCTAAATCAAGGTAAAAAACATCAAATCCTCCGTGGTGTAACAGGATCTGGTAAGACTTTCACCATGGCAAATATAATAGAAAAAGTGCAAAGGCCAACCTTAATTTTAGCCCACAATAAAACTTTGGCCTACCAACTTTTCACAGAATTTAAAGAATTTTTCCCAGACAATGCTGTGGAGTATTTCGTTTCTTACTACGATTACTATCAGCCAGAAGCCTATGTAGCAGCAACTGATACTTATATTGCAAAGGATAGTTCGATAAATGATGAGATAGATAAGATGCGCCACTCTGCAACCATGGCGCTTTTTGAACGCCGTGATGTAATAATTGTGGCATCAGTTTCTTGTATCTATGGTCTGGGTGATCCGATAGATTATAAGGAACTTGTAGTTTCTCTTCGTCCTGGCCAAGAGATTGCCCCTGAAGAAGTTATGAGAAAACTTATCGATGTTCAATATGTAAGAAATGATATTGACTTTGATAGGGGTACTTTTAGAAAACGTGGGGATATCTTAGATGTCTTTCCAGCAGGTTTTGACCAAAAAGCTATACGTTTTGAGTTTTTTGGGGATGAAATTGAAGAAATTTCTGAATTTGACTCATTAACTGGAAAAGTAACTGCAAAATTGTCCCACGCCTACATTTATCCTGCCAGCCACTATGCGACAACTAGTGCTAAGACAGAACGTGCTATAGTGACTATCGAACAAGAGTTAGAAGAGCAACTAAAATATCTAAATGACAACAATAAATTATTAGAAGCCCAAAGACTAGAGCAAAGAACCAGATATGATATAGAAATGTTAAAAGAAATTGGTTTTTGTTCAGGGATAGAAAACTACTCCAGACACCTAAGCCAAAGACCAGCAGGCAGCAGGCCATACACACTTATAGATTATTTCCCAGATGATTTTGTAATAATGGTCGATGAGTCCCACGTATCTATTCCACAAGTTGGGGGTATGTATGAAGGGGACAGGGCTCGTAAGCAAAACTTAGTTGATTATGGTTTTAGATTGCCATCAGCTCTTGACAATAGACCTTTAAAATTTAAGGAGTTTGAGTCTTTAGTAAATCAAGCTATTTACGTTTCAGCAACACCAGGCCCATATGAAATGGAGAAAACTGGTGGAGAAATGGTTGAACAAATTATCCGTCCAACAGGATTGCTTGACCCAATAGTTGAGGTAAGACCAACAGAAAATCAAATAGATGATTTAATTGAAGAAATCTATAAGACAACAGAAAAAGGCGACAGGGTCTTGGTCACAACCTTAACAAAAAAAATGGCAGAAGATTTAACTACCTATCTTACAGAAAATGGCATAAAAGTAAAATACCTGCACTCAGATATAAAAACTATTGAAAGATCTGAGATCATCCGTGAATTACGTTTAGGAGAGTTTGATGTTTTAGTCGGTATCAACCTACTAAGAGAGGGTCTTGATATCCCAGAAGTAAGTTTAATTGCAATACTTGATGCTGATAAGGAAGGTTTTTTACGTTCAGAAACATCCCTTATCCAAACTATCGGTCGTGCAGCTAGAAATAGCGAAGGCCATGTAGTCATGTATGGAGATAATATTACAAAATCAATGAAAAAAGCCATTGATGAAACAGCCCGCCGCCGTGATATCCAAATGAAATTTAATGAAGAGCATGGCATTACCCCACAAACTATTAGAAAAAATATTGGGGAAATGATTCAAGTTACAAAAGCAACAGAAGAAGCAGAAATAGAAGAATTTAATAGAGAAGATATAGATACTATAATAATTAATCTGGAAAGTCAGATGTATAAGGCAGCTGAAGAGCTAGACTTTGAACGTGCTGCAAACATCCGTGACCAGATTAAACAAATGAAAGAAAATTTTGTAGGAGCATAATTTGACAGAACACGACATAGTTATAAAAGGTGCCCGCACCAACAATTTAAAAAATGTCGACATTACCCTGCCACGCGATGAAATGATAGTTTTTACAGGGCTTTCCGGATCTGGAAAGTCCACTTTAGCCTTTGATACTATTTATGCAGAAGGACAAAGACGCTATGTAGAAAGTTTATCATCATATGCTAGGCAATTTTTGGGCAATGTCGACAAACCAGATGTTGATAGCATAGAGGGACTTTCTCCTTCTATATCTATTGACCAAAAAACTACAAATAGAAACCCTAGATCAACAGTAGCTACAGTTACTGAAATTTACGATTATTATAGACTTTTATATGCAAGGATTGGGGATGCTTATTGTCCAGTATGTGGCAAAAAAATCGAAGCCCAATCTATCGACCAAATGGTTGATAAAATCCTAGAATTACCAGAGAGAACAAGAATCCAAGTCCTTGCTCCAATGATACGTGGCAAAAAAGGCCAACACAAGAAAGCCCTAGAAAACATCCAAAAACAAGGTTTTGTAAGGGTTGTAATAGACGGCGAGCGCCACGACTTGGAAGAAGATATAGAACTTTCAAAAACAAAGAAACACGACATATCAATAATTGTAGATAGGATTGTGATAAAAGAAGGCATAGAATCAAGATTAACTGATTCTCTAGAAACAGCCCTAGGTCTTGCCGATGGCATTATTTTGATAGATGTAATTGATGGCAAGCCTTTTATGCTAAGTAGTAAACTTGCATGCCCAGATGGCCACGTTTCATTACCAGAAATAACTCCAAATATGTTTTCATTTAATGCACCCCTTGGTATGTGTCCAGATTGTAATGGACTTGGTTTTCACTTGCAAATTGACCCAGAACTTGTAATTCCAGATTTAAACCTATCTATCAACCAGGATGCGGTAGATGCCTATAGTGGATCTGCTAAGGACTCTTATTACTATGAAACCATACGTGCCATTGCAGACCATTATGATTTTTCTTACGATGAACCACTTAAAAACGCACCAAAGGGTTTAGTTGATGATATCCTTTATGGGACCAAATATGACTTATCCTTTGTATTTGACTCTAGATTTTCCGGAAGAAAAAGATACAAGGGTAAATTTGAAGGAGCAGTTACTAATCTTGCTGACAGGTACGAAAGAACAAATTCTGAAACCCAAAGAAAAAGATTTAGAGAATTTATGGGTGAAGAAGAATGCAAGACCTGCCATGGTGATAGGCTAAAACCAGAAGTTCTATCAATCAAGGTTGATCAAACAAATATAGCTGACCTTACAAAATTATCAGTAGAAAACTCTGTAAAATTCTTTGAAGACCTAGAATTATCAGAAATGAAAGCAAATATAGCAGAGCTTATTATAAAGGAAATAGAATCTCGTCTTAAATTTTTAGACGATGTAGGCCTTGGATATCTAACCCTAAGCCGTTCTGCATCAACTCTATCAGGTGGAGAAAGTCAAAGAATAAGGCTTGCAACTCAAATCGGATCAGGTTTAGTTGGAGTTTGTTATGTCCTTGACGAGCCTTCGATAGGTCTTCACCAAAGAGATAATGATAGGTTAATAGCATCTCTTAGAAACTTAACTGATATTGGAAATACTTTGATAGTTGTAGAACACGATGAAGATACCATAAAAGAAGCAGACTTCATAGTAGATATTGGTCCAAAAGCTGGTGTCCATGGTGGGGAAATAGTTGCCAAGGGATCAGTGGAAGATATAAAAAAATCAAAAAGATCTATTACTGGAGATTATTTATCAGGCAGAAAAGTAATTCCTATCCCAGAAGATCGTAGAACAAGTGATAACTTTATAGAAATAAAAGGAGCATCAGAAAACAACTTAAAGGGTATAGATGTAAAAATCCCTGTAGGTGTGCTAACATCAGTAACTGGTGTATCTGGTTCTGGTAAGTCTTCTTTAGTAAATGAAATACTATATAAGTCAGTAACCAAAAAATTAAATAAAACTAAGGTCCGTCCAGGAAAACACGATGCAATCTTAGGTCTAGATCAAATTGATAAGGTAATAGCCATCGACCAATCACCTATTGGTAGAACTCCACGTTCAAACCCTGCTACCTATACCAAAGTTTTTGACCACATTCGTGATGTTTTTGCCATGACTAATGAAGCAAAAATGAAAGGTTACACAAAAGGTAGATTTTCATTTAATGTAAAGGGTGGACGTTGTGAAGCCTGCAAGGGTGATGGTACAATCAAAGTAGACATGATGTTTTTACCAGATGTATATGTACCTTGTGAAGTTTGCCATGGTAAACGCTACAATAGGGAAACTTTGGAGGTAAAATACAAGGGTAAGGATATATCAGAAGTTTTAGATATGACAGTTGAAGAAGGTATAGAATTTTTTGCCAACCACGCTCCAATTGTTAGAAAACTTCAAACCTTATATGATGTAGGACTTGGCTATATAAAAATAGGTCAACCTTCCACAGAATTATCTGGTGGGGAAGCCCAAAGGGTAAAACTTGCTACAGAACTTGCAAAAGTTGGTACAGGTCAAACCCTATATATCCTAGATGAGCCAACAACAGGTCTTCATATGGCAGATGTTCACAAACTAATCGATGTTTTAAATAGACTTGTAGATCAAAATAACACTGTAGTAGTAATCGAACATAACCTAGATGTGATAAAAGTATCAGATTATCTAGTAGACCTAGGACCTGAAGGTGGAGATGGCGGAGGGACACTAGTAGGATGTGGCACTCCAGAAGAACTTGCTAAAAACAAAAAGTCCTATACAGGTAAATATCTAAAGAAAATCTTTGATGAAAATAAAAAATAGGAGCAAACTATGAGCTTAGAAGAAAAAAGAGATAACAAGGTAGATTCAAAAGGAAATGGCAGACCAGTTAGTTTTTCAACTGGAGATGGCGATGACTTTGTAATCGACCTACCAGGATCTATACCTGGAGAAGAAAACATGAATACCAATGATATGCACGATGATGAGATTGAAGATTTAATATCTGAACTCGATTCAAGAAATGCAGAAATAGAAGATTTACTTCACGAAATGGGAGTAAAGGATATAAATAAGTTATTAGAAGGCGACTATTCAGACCTAGACTTAGAATAATATTTAGCTGGTACAAATTTTGTACCAGCTTTTTAATTATTATTATTTATATATTATTAATTTATAAGTATATACGATAATTTCAAATCATGATATAATTAGCCTGAGAAAAAATAGAAAGGAAAACATATGATTGAAGTAAAAAATGTTTCAAAGACATTTGGTAGCCTCAAAGCTTTGGATGATGTATCATTTAAAGTTGAAAAAGGCGATGTCTTTGGAGTAATCGGACAAAATGGTGCAGGTAAGTCTACACTCTTTAGGTGTATAATGAACTTTTTTGATGATTACACTGGCTCTATTACATATGAGGGAAGATCTATAAAGGATGTTCCTCTAGAAAAAATAGGTTTTTTACCAGAAGAAAGGTCTCTTTCTCCTAAAAAAACGATAGAAGAAGAGATAAGGTATTTTGCAAAACTCAACCAAATGGACAAAATCCCAGATGATGAACTTAACAAATGGTTTGATAGGTTTGAAATAAAGGGAAAACTCACTGATAAAATCAAATCCCTATCCAAGGGTAACCAGCAAAAAGTCCAACTTTTGGCAGCAGTTATCTACAAACCAGACTTTGTTATCCTAGATGAGCCACTATCAGGACTTGACCCATATAATATCAGACTTTTAGAAGATATTATCAAAGAGCTAAATGCCATGGACATGACTATTTTATTCTCCTCCCACAATATGGAAAATGTGGAAGCCCTTTGCAATAAGCTGGTTATGATTAAAAATGGCCGCATAGTTCTAAATGGTACCCCACAAGATATTAGAAACTCCTTCCCAAGAGAGAGAGTGCTTGTTGAAACTGATAAAGATTTACTTCCTTTAATTGATGGAAAAGTAAAATCATATACAAAAGCTGGAGACTTTTGGAATATTTATTTAAATGATCCAGAAGATAGTAGAACGCTTTATGAGGATATAAGTAAAAACATTGGCTTTGTATCCCAATTTAGCCAAGCTGCTCCTAGCTTAAATGAAATCTTTGCAAGGGTGGTGGAAAGTCATGAGTAGAATAAAGATAGTAATGCTAGAAACCCTAAAGGGCCACCTAAAATCTGGTGCTTTTTGGGCTATGATCTTATTACCTATAATATTTGGTGTTTTAAGTGGTGTAGGTGGTTATTTTGCAGCAAGCTCTGGTGAAAGTCAAATGGGAATTATTACAAGTGAAGAGCTAAAACCATATTTTGAAGATGAGCAGTTTTTACCTATAGAAGAAGATGAGATTGACCAGTTTATAGATGATGGAAAGATTTCTTCATATGCAAAAATAAGAGAAGAAGACGGCCAGCTAATAGCTGACTTTAATGAAGCAGATGCCTCTATGCCAGAAACGCTAGCCTTTCAAAATATTTTGACAAATATTCAAAATAAGTTAAATGAGGATAGGGCAAAGCTTGATAGTAGCCAACAAGAAATACTAGCAAAAACTCCAGTAATAAATAAAATTGCAGATGAAAAATCTGATAATAAGATGATTGGACAAGTTATCTACTTCATTTTGATGTTCTTGATGTATATGGTGCTTATGAGCTTTGTAAACCTAGTTTTAGCTGATATAGCCACAGAAAAAGGTACAAAGATGATAGAATTTATCTTCTCATCTGTAAGACCTGGAGACTATTTTGCAGGCAAGATGTTTGGTAACTTCATAGCTGTCTTTGTACAAATTATTACTTATGTAATATTTGGAATAGTAGGGTTTTTCATAGTTAAATCTAAGGGCTTATTAGATGGCATAGACCTATCATATAATTTAACTGGATCTACCTATGGAATGATAGCAGAGATAGTTTTATTATTTTTACTAGGCATTTTTGTATTTTTAATACTAGCCGGTATGTTAGCTTCTTTTGCTACCAAAGTAGAAGATGCAGGAAAGATGGGAACTCCACTTATACTAGGTACAATTATTTTATTTTTCCTAGCTATTAGCCTTAGAGGCAAGGGAGATATAATGATAACAAAGGTACTAAGCTACGTGCCACTAGCCTCTACATTTTTCATGCCACTTAGACTATTAAATGGATATGCTAGCCTAATGGAGGGGCTAATCTCTGTAGCTATACTAATAGTTACTATATTATTAGTTTATAGATTTGGTGAAAGAGTTTATAAGAGAAATATCCTAAACTATTCTACCGATAACTGGGTAACTAGAAGATTTAAAAAATAAATTTAAATTTAAAAGGGATGAGCTTAAGTTCATCCCCTTTTATTATGCCTAGTCAAGCACCATAGCTACTATAACTTGTAAAAAGCCAGCAATTACAAATATTATCCAGCTAGTCTGCCAATTTCCATTCCAAAAACTATATATAAAGAAAATACCAATGGCACTTATCCAAAGCACACCTGAAATCTTGCCGATCTTGCCTTCTTTTTTCTGGATTTTTGGGTCTCTATACTTTAATATATCCCTATAGGATGAATATTTTATCATACTATATCCCATAAGACTTGCCCCAATGGCAGTTAGCAATAAAAATAAGTAAACAGGTGTATCATTTGTTATCCCTTGATTTTTAGCAAGTAAATATATTGCTGGAGATAGAATAAATATTGCAATTGCTATAATTATATTTCTCTTAAGCTTTGGCATATAGTCATTTAAATTTTTCTCTATGACACCTTCTACACCATAAGAGAAGTTGTAAGATTCTTTTTCTATAAACTCATACTTACTTATAGCAAAACCAGAGTTTATAAAAAGACCTACTGCAAAAGCAATCATTGCTAATAATATAATCACACCCAAGTTTTTATTAATATCAGCTAGGGTCATATAAGCTATTGGCGATAATATGATTAGAATAGTTGCAAGGGATATAAACTTAGCTAGCTTATTATAGGCCGAGTAATATTGATTTAGCAAATCTAAGTCTATAAGCCTAGAAGTTTCTTCTACCTTTTCGTCTACTATTACCTGCTCCATACCCAAACTATCATCAAGTAAAAAGTCTGTGCTTACAGAAAATATTTGAGATAATTTTACAACCTTATCCAAGTCAGGCATGCTCAGAGAGCTTTCCCACTTTGAAACTGATTGGCGGCTTACTCCGATTTGACCTGCCAGATCCTCTTGGGTCATTCCTTCTGTTTTTCTTAAACTTATAATCTTATCAGCCAGTATCATAAGATCCTCCTTATATTTTTCTAAGCTCATTTTATAAAAATCTGCCTTGACATACCACCAATCTAATTTGGAAATTTGGCAACTACTGGTTGCACCCGCTTAAAATAGCGCTTTTAATTTGATAAATAATTTATTATAATATTTATATCCCAAAGGTAAAAATTTTAAAAATATTGTATAATAGGTTAATGGAGGGGTCATAATAATGAAAAAAATTATATACATACTTGTTATGATTTTGCTAAGTGCATGTCAGAAAAAAGAAATAGAACCTATAAAAAAAGCAAAAACCCTAGCCCCCTTAGAAATAAGTAAGAATGACTATGATTCTTTTTATATAAATAACAAAAAATATACTTTGCCAGTTGCCTATAATCAGTTTGAGCAAAATGGCATAAGCTTAAATGAAGAAGAATTTGATTACCAACAGATAAATAAAAATAGCCAGACCATGGCAAATTTAAAGGGTCGTGGAATAAATCTTGGAGCCACCTTTAAAAATAGTAGTGCGGAAGCTCTTGATATAAAAAAAGCCCCTATTATCGAACTTTACATAAATAATAACGAAGGAGAGAATAATGATTTTTGTATAAATGGCCTTACTTGGGGTACCAGCTACCAAGATGCCAAAAAATCATTGAAAAATATCCACATCGAAGAGGCCAGCAAGGAATTTGATAAAACCATAAATTATTATACAGACAAAAACTATGTTTCTCTTTACTTTGAAGATGAAAAACTATCTTCAGTTGCCATTTTTTCCAAAAGTTTTATGAGGGATGAATCCTACAAAAACGGTGAATTTGTAGTTTTTGGGCAAACAGTAAAATTCCCTCTAACCATCCATGATTTGGAAGAACTATTAATAAGTAATATAAATATCGAAGAAACTTATGAAAGCTTAAATCCAGGAGAAGAGCTAACTATTAGAGTATATTCGCCTTTATTTGACAATATGGCTGACAAGGCTAGTGCAAGCGGGGTAGACTTTGAGTTAAAAAATACAAGTACAAACCCCATCGATCTAAAAGATGCCCAGATAATAGGACTTGTTGCAGAAAGTAGCTCAGACTTATCTGTGGGTAATATTTATGTAGGTGCTAGTTTAGAGGAACTAAAAATAGTAGATAAGAAAAACCAAAACCCGCCAAGACTGAGCATAGAAGGTAGGGTCAATGACCAGTTAAGTAAATATATATTTACTGCTGCCAATGACACAGACTATATTTATTATGCAGACCATGAAATTATAAGGCACATAGAAGTAAGAAATACCAAGGAGCAATAATGGAATTTACTAAGGTAGAGATAGCAGATAAAAAATACCTAAATTATATATTTTTAAAAGCAGCAGTGGGCGGTGAGCCTATCACTGCCATGTTTGATACAAAGGGCAATAGTTTATTAAAAAAATCTATAGCTGATAAAATTGATGTTGACTATATCGATAAAGATGTAATCGATGAAAAACGCGGCTGGAGAAGGGCTAGAGTAAATCTCAGATTAGGTGGCCTTGAAATAGGATCAGCCCCAGTTATTGTTGCCAACGATGATAGTTTTGACTTGCCCCTAGATCCAACAGGCAACAAATATCCGGCAGATTTTATCCTAGGCTGGAATATCATTTCCCAACTTTGCTTTAGAGGAGATGGCAAAAGCAATGATTTTGAAGTCCAAGTTGATGATTTTAGACAGCCTTCTAGCAAAGAATCTCAAAATCTACCTATAGTATATGTAGAATTTGAGGCAGAGAGAGTCCTTGCAGGGATTGATACATCAAAACCGCTTACCACTGTTAGCCAAGAAATTTTTGATAAGATAGTAAAAAATAAGGATGCAGCAAATACTATCGAAATGCTAGGACTAGCAAATGAAAACCTAACCTATGAAACAAGCTTAGAGTTTAAGGTAGATGAGGATAAGATAGTACTACCAAGTGCAGGTTTAAATCCAAAACTAAACGAAGGTGATGTAAAAATAATATTTGGGGCAGACTTACTACAAAATACCACATGGGCTATGTACTGTCCGATGAGATATATGAGGGCAAAACAGCTTTAAAATAGACAATGGGCCATCCCCTCTATTTTATAGAGATTTATCGGGAAAAAACTGCTAGTTTTTCTATATATAAGTAAGAGGGGTAAGAATCTCGTTATTAAAAAAATTAAGCAATACTTTTTAATTCTTAGTATACCGGTATTATATAAGTAAAAAGATTTAGGATAAACAAAGAAGAATTACTAATACATAACTTTATATATATTGATATAATCTGCTAAAATATTGAAAGTTAGCCTATTTTTTAATATAATAAAGAAAATTTGGAGGATTCATGAAACGCACAAAAATTAAAAGCTACGCAAGCCTTGCCTTGGCCCTAGCCCTAGTCCTACCAGCTACTGCTCATGCAGCTGGAGAAACTAAAATCGACACATTAGAGCCGCTTACAGAAGAAAAAATAATAAATGATCTAAGCGAGAAAAAACAAACTATCTCATCAGAAGCAAAAGTAAGCCTAGATGAAACAGCTAAGTCTGTTAATTACATAATAGATATTACAAAAACCCAACCAGCAGAAAATCTAAATGCAATATTTTATATAAGTAAAGATTCTAACCTAGAAAAATTAGAAGTTTTAACAGATGAAAATATTAGCAAGGATGATATAAAAACTGAGGACCTTGCTGGCGGTAAAAAGATTACCATAGCCTTAAAAGAAGCTACAACAATCAACTTAAGAGCAGATATCAAAGAAGGTAAAACTGATAATCTTAACCTTGCCTATCTACTAGCAAATGAAGATGAAACAGCTTTTGCAAGCAAAATATTAAGCTCATCTATTGTAAAAGATGAAAATGATAAAGAAATTATAAAAGCTAATGAAATAGCAGATCTTGGTTCAGATTTAAAGGGTAAGTTTGTTGATAATGAAACTATAGAATGGTCAGATGTATTAATAAATCAAACAAACGAAGCAATTACAACAGCTTATCCTATCAAACTTAGTGACAAACAAACAGGTACAGGTCAACTTACTATCCAAACCTATAGACCAAGCAAGGATGGACTAGTAGCTGACCAAAAGTTTGATTTAGCTTATGGAAATGTTAAAAATTTACAAATCCCAGCAAATGGAGCTGCAACACTTATCTTTAAAACAAAGGTAGATCAGCAAGCAACTACCTTTAAAGCCAATGGTGCTGAAGTAAGAAGAGATATAGAAACTAGCAATCAAATAAAAGATCTAACAGAAACTATCGATAAAAACGATCAAAAAATAAAAGAAGAAATGTCAAATATTGATAGTGATACTAAAAAAGAAAAATCAGATACTGATGCTGACAAGCTAAGCAAAGAACTAGATGATAGGAACGAAGAAATCAAAACAGAGATGCAGGCGCTAGATAAAAAAGTAGCAGTTGATAACAAAGAAAAAACAACTCCTAAGCCAGCATCAACCGTAGTTTTAAATGATAAATCTAATGAGGCGAGTGCGTTAGAAGTACAAAGTTTGATTAAAGAACTAGACGATAGAACAATAGAAATCCAAAAAACTATGCAAGAAATCGACAAAGAATTTGCATGGGTAAATGAGACAGATACTCCAGTTGATGTAAATAAGGAAGATAGTAAAAACGTATCTGACCTTATCAAGGAATTAGATGACAGAAACAAAGCTATCCAAGATGAGTTAGAAAAAATCTATGGTAAATATGCAGTTAATTCTGTAATGGACCTAAATAAGACCATAGATAATGAAACTTACGAGCTTATTACAAGTGTTGATAAAGATAACGAAAAAATAGAAGAAATCATCAACCAAGTGAACCTATCTATCGAATCAAATAAGATTTTAGATAATAAAGAAGAAGCAAAAAATATCAAAGCCCTACTAGAGAATATAGAAAAGTTAGAGACAAATAACGAAAAAGTCTTAGAAAAAGTAGACCATAGAAACAAAGATGAAGAGATAAGCTCAAACTTTAAAAATGTAGTTCCAAACTACTCAGAAAATGTCTACAAAGACCTTAAAAAAGTAGTAACAGTAACCCTAGATCCACTAAATAAAGAAGAGGCTACTGTAAGTAAAGAAGAAGCAAGTAAAAATTATCCTACCATAGCAAAATACTTAGAAGATTTAAAATTAGTACAAGATTTGCTTAAATAAGAAGTATAAAAAACACTCGGGAAAGCTCGGGTGTTTTTATATGCAAATATTTAGTTGAATTTATACAATGAGAAAAGCAACCCATAAACGAAAAAGCTCCCACATTGTCATCTCGACCGTAGCGAAGCGAAGTGGAGAGATCTACCCAAAAGTCAAACATCCCCATCTGCCAGTCATTACCTACATAAAATCATTACCAATAAAAAAGCTAGTAACTAAGTATACCAGTCACATAAAGCAAAAAAAGATTTCTCCATTCCGCTATCACTCCAGTAGAAATGACAATGGGGGTGCTTAAATTATATAGAAAATAAACCTTACAAACACTCACACTTCGAACCTTAAATCCAGTAAATAAGAAACACATCCATATACGAAGCAACCCTGTCAATTGTCATCTCGAGCACATAAAAGCCCATTGATTTTGAGCTTTTATGCCGAAAACAAAGTGCGGTAGCACGGGAGAGCTTCGTAAGAAGCGGGTTTTCGTAGTCGAGAGATCTACCTACGAGTCAGACATTCCTCATATTCAAAGCAAGCCTCCATATAACCTATCCTACAGAAACCTCATATAAATTTTAATACAAAACTTTAACCAAATTCACCAACAAATCATTCCACCAAAGATAAACAACTAAACATACCATTTTAGGTGCATTTACTTCTTATATGCCGTATAGTATGTATCTAACTCACATTTCAACTAATAATATATATAGATAATAATTATTTTCTAATGGAATTGTATATTATTTTCTCACTTTAATAACATTATATTGGTTTTTTTATGTATATACCTAAAAATACACAAAGAATCTCTACATTTTACACTAATTTAGTAGTATAATAATTAAAAGTAAAATACTATACATATGAGAGAAATCAAAGAATTTTTTAAAAAAATATAAATCAGGGGGAGATTTATGAAAAACAAATTACAACAATTTATTGTAAAATTGCTAGCAGCAACGCTTGCAATTATCATGGCTGTGCCTACAAATGTATTTGCTATGAGCCAAAGAAAAAGCAATACTTACACAGCAGCCACATCAGTGATGGGCATCCAAACACAGGATGATACACCAGAAGAGGTGGCAAATACAGAAACTAGCTTACTAAAATCAGCAGTAAGCACAGCAGAATCGACTGACTACATATTAGAAAAATCAGCAAACTTATCCCAAACAACAGGACAAGTAACTTACAAAATAGCAGTAAAAACCAAAGATCCTAGCAAAGAGTTTACAGAAAACCAAACTACAACCTTTGGTATTACTGAAAACACTGATTTAAATGAATTAAAAGTAGAAAAAGTCCAAGCACTTGATGCAAACGGCAAAGAAATATATGTAAAAAACACACTAAATACACCAAAAGCATTTAACTCAACAGACAATATAAGAACACTAGGAATTACAGCAACCAAACCACAATACGGGATGGTTTATTACCTAAGCGCACAATTAACAGAAGAAGCTTTAAAAAATCTAGAAGAAAAATCCCCACAACTTGCTCTAGATATCACCATAGCTTCCCCAAACCAAGACATTTTTCAAACAAGATATTCCTTAGAAACTACAAAACCAGACACAACAGAAATCACAATTGACAATGATGGTAATGTAGTAAATCAAACATCAGAGTTGGTTGAAAAAGAGGATAACCTTCATCTATATAAGGGTGAGTACAAAAAAGAAGAAAAAACACTCTTCCAAACCACTCCAGCACATTTAGTATGGACAGACTACATAAATGCAAAAGATGACAAAGAGTTTACCATAAACTTTGACCTAGACGAAAACCAAAACACAGAAAATAGCCAAATCAATATCGACTATTACGAAGCTAGGGACAAAGGATACGTTCTAAATCAATCCTTTAGCAAAACAGTAGACTTTACAAAGAGTTTAAACCTAACCATACCACAAGGTTACATAGCAAAAGTTAGCCTAAGTACAGCCATAAAAGAAAATACAAATGCAAAAGAATACACCTTTAACGGAGTAAAAGTAGCAAATCCAACCTACAAGGAAGAAAAAAACGAAAAGACAGAAGAAGAACAAACAACAGATGATGCCGATCCTCTGCCTGATAATTCTTCAAAAAATGACGGCGAGACAAAACCTTCCACTGATAGCATAGCAGATGAAAGCGAGCAAGATTTTTCTCAAAATCCAAAATCTGACACATCAGCTATAGCCCTAAATAAAGAAGCCTACCTAGAAAATCTAAGAGATGAAGAAAAACTAACAGAAAATCTAGAAAAAGCAGCAAACGACATTGAACTTGCCCTAGAATCTTACAATAAAGAAGAAACCAACTGGGATGAGTTCAAGGCTACAATACAAACAATAGCAAAAGAACAAAACCTAGACCAAGCCCAAGCAGAAGAAACACTTCAAGCGTTACTAGCAGGTCTAAATGAAGATAAATATAAAGTTGCAAATGTTGACCCAGTAGAAGTAGTAAAAAGTATTCCAGAAGCTCAGACAAAAGATAAAGATGAAGACACTGCTACTCAAGATAACTTAGAAGAAGATACTCCAACATCAGAAGAGAAAAAACTTCCGGAAACAAAAACTCTGTCTAATGAAGAAATTAAGACTCTTATAAAAGAAGAGTTTTCTAAAACTAAAAATGGAGAAATATCTGAAGAAGAGCTAGAAGCGTCTCTAGCAAATATTAGAGAAGAAAATAACATTGATGCAGAAGACTTCTTTAATATATTAGCAGAAATCTACTACAGTGGGGAAGACTTAGGCCTAGATGTACTAGATACTAAGGATTCAGAAGAAAGTCTACCAACTATAGAGGCTACAAAAACAAAAGAAGAAGCTCTAGCAGAAAAATTAGAAGAAGATAATCTAGATGTAGAAAAATTTATTACTTTCCTACATTCTTATGTAAAAGAATATGACCTAGATGAAGATGCTTTAGAAAATATACTTAGAGAAAATGAAACAGAAGTAAAGAGTATCATTGGTGAATTTACTATAGACGAAATAGTACTGTCAGTATTCTTAAAAAATATTGAACCAAATGTATTAGCAACAGATCCGAATAGTGTAAATGTAGTAGATTCTGGTTTTGCAAATGAAAGATTTATTACAGAACTAGAATACTTCACTGAAACATTAACTCGTGGTAGCAATATAAATAAACTTTATGAGATAGCTAGAACTAATAAAGGTGATGAGAATACATCAGAACAGCTAATAAGGAACAAATACGTTGGTTGGAGAATTAATCTACCAGGTGTTGATAAATCTGGTATGGATATAAGAGAAATCAAAAAAGACAAATATAAATATGACAATATGGAATTTTCTATATATGCTCCAATTGATCAAGGTTTAAAAAATTATAAAGTTGTTGTTGAAGATGGCAATAATCAATTAGTAAATATTTCTAATGTAACCACAAAAACAGATGAATCACACTATATTTATGGATTTACTATTCCGAAAAATGAGTTAACGGAAGCTGGATACAACATTTATGTTGTAGCAGAAGCAGCTGAAAAACGTCAAAACTATGCTGTAGGTGTTAGGGTATCTCCGGATAAAAACTATGTAAAAACATTTGTTGATAGCTTTGATGAAAGATATGAAGAGCTAGAAAGAAAATATCCTTTCCTATTGAAATGGAAGGATACTTCTGCTGGAAATCCATACAGAGAAGGTATTAATTTACTTGATACAAGAATGGTATATCTAGAGCCTACAAATTGGCAAGATATGTTCCCATATAATGGATTTAGATCGGTTGATTATAACGATAATACTACAGACACTGATATATTGAAAAATACAGTATCAATGTTTGGTAATATAACTGAGAATGGAAATATTACTTGGACTATATCAGAAACCTTCACTGCTGAAAAATTAGAAGATAAAAATACTATCGGTAAAGATGCTTACTCTGCCAAAGTTGACGGAAAATCCCTAGGAAATCCAAGCGTACAAATACTTATACCTAATGGATCAGATTATGACCTAAAAGACTTAGGAAATGTTGATATAACTACCCTACAAAATAGAATAGGTGCAAAACCAGGTACTATAGTTAATTACACATATAAATCAACTACACAAACACCTAAAGAATATTCAACTATCCAATTAAACTCAGGGAAATCAGCTAAAATTGCATACAAAGATAATCTTCTTAATGAAGATGATGATTTCAACCAAAATAACACATCAGATGACTTCACACACATGGTTCATCTTCATAGAGATGGTCCAGGATATGAGGTTGCTTTAGGACCTGGTCCATCAAATGTAATGAAAGCATTTATTCCTGAAAATACTAGTGCAGACCCTCGTTACAGAGACCCTGCTTATACTACAAATGGGGCTATTGTATTTTGTATAAATCCGGGTAAACCAGAGCCAACAAAACAATACAAATTTAACAGTGTTATAACTAAAGAAGAGTTATCAACTGATAAGTCTGAATGGGTAAAAAATGGTAAACGCATAGCTTCATTAACTACAGCTAAAGAAGCAAAAGCATCTCCATTATACAAAGGTACATTAAATGATGCTTTCTATAGTAGTTTATATGAATATACAATGAGATTATTCTGGTATGCTCAAGAAATGGTTGATGAGTATGGTACTGATCAAATCAACGAAGATGCATACTACAAAATGGTTCAATATAATCTAGATTATTATATTGCAGGACCAAACTATGCAGAGGCATTTAGAACACTTAATGGATATGTTCCATATTATTTTAGTAATCAAGAATATACTTTTGCAAAAGAGTTAAACCAACGTATAGCTAATGGAAATTCATGGAGTGAAGATAAAGCTCAATATGTAGATATATTTATGTATGGACATGATAAAACAACATCATACCAAAATACAATCACTGGTGATGCTCATAAACCAAACAAAAAAGGAAGCATTACAATCAATAAATCTAGTGAGGGAAGACCACTACCAGGAGCGACATTTGAACTTTTAGATGAAAACAAAAAAAGAATTATGACATCTACATCTGGAGCAGATGGAGTAGTTAAATTTGATAATCTTGAACTAAATAAATCATATTACTACCGTGAGATTCAAGCTCCAGTTGGATATGAGTTTGATAGCAAATTAATTGGACCTGTTAGATTAACAGAGGCAGAGCAAAACTATCAAATTCCAGCAGTAAATACAAAAAATCAAATTAAGTTTAAAAAATTAGATGAAAATTTATATCCATTTAGTGGAGTGGAATTCTCATTAAAGAGAAATGGTATAGCAACTTCAAAAGTTACATCTAAAGCTGATGGAACATTTAGCTGGTCAGGGCTTACACCTGGATCATATGAAGTAGTGGAGTCTAATACTAATAATCCAGATTATTCTGATAATAATGGAAAAGTAGTTGCAAGATTCCAAGTAGATTCAAATAATAAAATTACAAACAAAGAAATCCTACCAGAATACCAAAGAGCATCTACAAACAATACTGAAATTGTAAACAGGAAAAATGAACCAGAAAAAGGTAGAATCGAGTTCCAAAAAGTGGATGCAAAATCGCCTACCACTCCTTTAGCAGGTGCAGAATTTATATTGCAACAATGGAATGGTAGAACTTATAAAGATCTATCAGGAACTCGTGCAGTAGCAGATAGCAATGGTAGATTTAGATGGTCAGGCTTAGAAGATGGCATTTACAGAGTATATGAAACAAAAGCACCAAGCAATCCTAACTACGATGATGCAACAAGCATAGGTGCAAAAACATTATTTGAAATAAGTAATGGCAAAACCTATCTCTTAAATGAAGATAGAACCCGTAAAGGAAGCGAAATAACTTCTGCAAGTGTCAACAAAATTACCAATAATCAAAAGCCTAAAGAAGGCCAAGGTAAGTTTAAAATTATTAAGACTGGCAAAGATGACACTGGTAAGGAAGTTAAACTAGAAGGAGTAGAGTTTACGCTCGAATCAGATGGTGAAGTAGGACCTGATAATGCTAAACAGAAATATAAAAAAGCATTAGTTACAGATTCTAATGGTGAAATCACTTTTGATAAACTTTACGAAGGCACTTATACTTTAAAAGAAACTAATACTAGACCAGGTTACCAACAAAAAAATGATACTTGGTCCGTGAGAGTAGATAGCAATGGAAAGACAACTTTAAATGGAAATGATTCATCTGAATTCACCAACTCTATTATCAACAAAACAGAAAAAGTAGATTGGTCTTATGAAATACTTAATCCAGATAGCGGAAAATCAACATCTAAAAAAACTAATGACCTATCAGAAGATAGTACTAAGATTGCTACATTGTCATCAACTTTAAGTAAGAATAATAATATTGCATCAGATAATAACTTTATATTAAAAAATACAATAACAGGAGAAAGCTCTACAGGAAAATACAGTGGGATAGATTTAATGCTTATTGTAGAATCTGGTAGTCCTACACACGATGAATCAGTAAAATTAGTAAATGATTATAATAATAATATAAGTAATTTGATAACGGATATATCTAGCTTAGATTCGAATGCTAGAGTGGCTATGGTGAATTTTGACAATGATGGTGCGGAGTTTAAAACATCAAGTAAAGATGGGTCAAACTGGCAGTCTATATCATCAATAAAGGAAAATATAGATATAATCAAAGTTGAAAATAAAAAAACTAATAAAACGCTCAATTACAGAATAGACGAGGGTATTAAGCTGGCGGAAAGCGCTCTTAAAACGTCAGAAAATAATGGCAGAATAAAGATTATTATAACTGTAGCAAATGGGTATAAAAGTGCAATAAAGTTAGATGGAGAAAACAGTTCACCAGCTATAATTGCTCGAGAAAAAAATATAGCTCGTTATGCTACTGAATGGGAGAAGTATACTAATCCAAAGTCAAAGACATACAAGAATGTCGATGGTTTAGCTTTTGCATATCTTTATTCAACAAGTAGTAATAACATATCAAACTTTTATGAATATATGGAAGGATCTCAAGAATATAGAATTGCATCACATCCTGAAAATGTATTATTAAGACAATTAAATTCTGGAAGCAAAACATATACAGATATAGATAATATAACAAAAAATAAAAGTACTTGGACAGATTTTAGTGCCGTGAAGAAAAAAATAGTAGATAACCAAGAAAAAGCAGGACTAAACATCAAGAAAAATCTGTATGCTAATAAGAATATTAAAGTTGAATTAAATAGTAGAGATCTTACTTTTAATGATGGATCTTCTGTGATTGATAAGACTGGAGTGTCAACAACCGGATATAATAATACCTATGATCTTGGTTCAAAATCATTTACTGCGAAACAATTTACTGACAATGATAATAGAATCAGAACACAAACTTACCCAGATGGCAAAAAAGTAGAATACGTTGATTATAATATAATTAATTCTGTCAATGGTAGTAGTCAAGTTAATACTCCAAAAGTTAGAGTAACCAAAACAACAACTACAATTGATAATAGTGTTGTACTAGAAACTCCAGAGTTTAATATTACTAACGATAGAACACCACAACCAGAACCAACAGATGGACAAATCACCATCCATAAAACAGATAGTCAAGACAAAACCTATCCACTAGATGGGGCAGTTTTCCAACTCTTTACTAGAACAAATGGAGAATACATTCCAGTTGAAGTAAATGGAAAACCTGTTACTAGCACAACAAATGGTGATGGTATAGCTAAATTTGATAATCTACAAAGAGGTGTGACATATTATGTTAAAGAGATTAAATCACCAGATGGATATAGATTATTAGAAAATCAATATACACAAACAAATGTAGGTGGTGTAACTGAAATCACAAATACCAAAGAAGATGATTCTAAAGGTAAGATTGAGCTTTACAAAAAGGACCATAAGGGTGAAGTTCTAGAGGGAGCTACTTTTGAGCTATGGAAAGATGGTAAAAAAGTTCAAGGTCCAAAAATCACTGACTCCAAAGGTTACTTATCATTCACAGATTTAGAATATGGAGATTATATTCTAAAAGAAACACAAGCTCCTAATGGATTTGAAGCAATACAAGACTTGGATATAACAGTAAGTAATGTAATAACCAGTCAAAAATCTACTTCTCAAAATGGTGACATTACAATCGAAAAGATTAATAATTCAGTTATATTAACCGTAAAGGATAATAAAGAACCAGAAAAAACTTCTATCGACTTTGTAAAAAGAGACTTTGGAGATAAAACAACTCCTTTATCTGGTGCTGAGTTTGCTCTTTATAAAAAGGATGATAATGGAGATGAAATATTTATAGAAGACTCTCTAACATCATCTGATACAGACGGAGCATTCGGATGGGGTGACTTGGATCAAACCGGTCAATATGTAGTTTACGAAACCAGAACTCCTGCGGGATATCCAGACCTAGAAGAAGGAGAAAAAGTTAAAGTAGCAACATTTGATGTTACTCGTAATGGCAACATTTTATCTACAGAAAATATTAATGTAGTTAAGAATGTTGGTGAAATTACAAATAATGAAAATATTATTTATAATAAAGCTAACGAAATCAAATTTAAAAAAGTTGATGCTGATGACCAATCTCCAATAGAAAACGCTAAGTTTAAGTTAGTAATTGGATATAACGAAGTTAATAATGGAAATACTGAGTATAAAGAAAAAACAGTAGCTGATGATATATCATCAGATGCAAACGGAAACTTTAGTTTCTCAGTAAAAGAACCTGGTAGGTATAGAGTTGTGGAAACATCAGCTCCAAATGGATATAGAGAAATACCACAAAAAGGTATTACTGTCGCTGAATTTACTGTTGAAAATAACACAATGGCGATTAAAAACATCCTCGTTAATAATGAGTTTGTAACAGACAGCAAACAAGTGACAGATGAATTTGAAATTGAAAATAAAAAGCGTGGAGATGGTAGATTCCAATTACAAAAATTTGGCAGATATGAAGATAAAGATAAAGTCTTAGGAGATGCAATATTCCTTCTTAAAGATACAAAAAGTGGTGAATACATCAAGATTGATGGTACTATAGCAAATCATATGGTAGATGCTAAAGCTACTACTTCTAATACAACTGGATTAATAGAATATAACGGTATATCTGATGGTACTTATGAGTTAAGAGAGTTCAAAGCTCCTGATGGATATATTAGATCTTCAAATGTTTGGACAGTTAAGGTAGAAAATGGACAAACACGTATATCAGCCGCTGAAGGTAGTGAAGATGATAAATTATGGAGTTTTGATAATGCTAATAGTAATAATCCAGCAAAATTAAATGTAATCAATAACAAAAATGAAATTGAATTTACTAAAAAATCAAAAACTTCAAAAGAAGGCGAAGAAGAAAAAATTCTTCCTGGAGCACAATTTGAAGTTTGGTGGGATCAACAGGCTAATAGAGACACAGATGGTAATATCAACAATTACAAAACTTATGTAAGATATCCAAATGCAAATACTGTATTTACTACAGATGCAGAAGGCAAAATAAAATTAAATGGATTACCAGAAGGTCACTACAAAATTTATGAAGTTAAGACACCATATGGCCACTATATAGAAGAAAAGCCATATGATAACGAGCCGATATATGAGGCGAATGGTGAATTTGTCAAAGAATTCTTTGTAGATGGTGACGGATATATAAAGCAGACAAAAGATGCTCTTGATGAAAAAAATAATATAGTCGTCAAAGAAGACTACACAGTTATTCATAACACCCCATATAAAGGAAAGCTAAGACTTTTAAAAGTTAATAATAAGAATATTCCTTTAAAAGGAGTAGTATTTAAACTATCGGAAGATAAGCTTATTGGTGGAAAAGAATATACAGCTACTACAAATACTAATGGTGCTATTGAGTTCAACAATATCCCAGCTGGAACATACACCTTAGAGGAAACAGAGCCAATAAGCGGATATATATCATCAGAACAAAAATGGACAGTAACTGTTGGAGATACTGGAAAAACTACTATTGCTCCAAAAGATAATATAAGTGCATACAACGATATCCAAATGAATTCTATAATACCGACTTCCTATGCGGCTGAAACAGATATATCAACAGAAAAAGCTGACTTCTTCTTTGTGATTGAAAAAGATGACTTCAACAGTGAAGGCGTTGATAAATTCAATAAAGAATTCCAATCATTCCGTCAGTCAATAATTGATAAGTATGGTGATAATGCTAGAATAGCTGTTGTAACATACAATAGTAACAACAATAAAGAACACAACCAAGTCTACAGCCTTGTAAAAGCAACAGATCCGTCACTTGATAATGTCAAGATAGAAACTTACAAGGCTCTAGATAGAAATATATGGCCACACATAGACCATGGTCTAGATAGTGTGATGGATATGGTTGATAATGATAGAACTATCAAAAGAAATATGGTATTAATCACATCTGGAGAAAATTCATATTATTTTAATGGTTATGCTCCAAAATACAATATTTCTGAAAACTTTGATAATGTAGTGGTATACTCTCTATCTGATAAAACTGAAGCTACTGGAGATTATAGCCCAGCTATAGATTACGCTTCAATTGATTTTGTAAAAGACAATAAAGACGTAACAAAAGGAAGCTTAGAATCATGGGGAACATTTGACAAGGCAGAAGCTAAGTTTGATATAGCAGATGAAAATAAAACTCATATAGATTATATAGAAAATCTATCAGATAAGGATTTAGCTAAGCTAAACTCTAATGGTTACCTAATAGCAAATGTTGATACCAATGGTGGAGATGATGCATCAACCATCAAAGTAGTAAACAAAAAACCAACCTACCCATCAACAGGTGGATCTGGTACATTTATTGGCTTTGCCCTAATCGGTACAGCTATTATGCTAGCAGGCATTGCTTACTATGGTATCTATGTCAACGACAAAAACCGTCGTCGTTCTAATAGATATGATAAGTAGGATTTACAATTAAATAACAATTGAATATTAGAAAGGCTTTAGATGCCTATCTAAAGTCTTTTTACTATTTGATACCTAAGTATAGAGCGTGGCTAATTTAAGCTTAATTTTAAATAACGCTTTTATAACATTTTGTATTTAAAAAGATGATTAAATTAAAGTTTAACTCCTTTCAAGCACTAATTATTTAAATGATATTTAGCCCATACCTATATACAGGAAATGAGAGTGAATTTTCCTAAAAGCTTATAAATACACTTTGCAAGCAATATGCAAATAAGTATACTAAAATAGTATGGTTTAAATAATAGAATATGACTTGTTAACCATCTTAATATTTTATACATATTGGCTACAATTTTGAAGATATTGGGAAGTTCACTTTAGAATATTAAACTTGAGTAAAATACTATTGTACAAAACCGCTATATCACGTATAATATTTAAACAAAGAGTTTATTAATCAGTACTTATTTTAGACATGTAAATTCGTTACAAGTAGTTAGTTAATAACGAATAATGATAGAACGAAACTTTCTTCGGTAAAATAAATTTAGACAAGAACCTTGTCGATGCTAAAAGTGGACATCACTTTTAGAAAAAATACTATTGATTTCTTAAAGTATTTTCGGAGTTTTAAGAAAGAAATCAAACCAATGCTTACAATAGTAGCTAGCCTGATAGGCCAGAAAGTTAAACATATTGTAAAATGTGCTTTAACTATTGTAAACAACAAAGTTGATATATGATTATGCTAATGTGGTAACCAGTAATTTACATAAGTGACACAAGTCACTCCACAAGGTGAACATTACCACGGGACTAGGATAATCAATATATCAACGAGAAATTGCTTTTTCGCAAAATAATGATAAAGGAGAAAAATTTATATGAAAAAAGCGACAAACAAGCTAATGTCATTTTTAGCAGCTTTTGCTATGGTTTTAAGTGTATTAGTAGCACCTTTTACATCTGCTAATGCTGCTGTTGACCAAGGTACAAAAACTGTTACTGTGCACAGCATACTTCAAACCTTAGATAATTTTAATGCTCAAAAAAATGGCAGAGATTTATTCCCTGGTCAAACAGGTATTGATGGATCAAAATATAATGGTAAAGAACTTACTATTAGTGACTATTTTGGTGAAGATTCAAAAGAGGTTGACGGTGTATTCTTTGCATGGCAAAATGCAGAAGGTCAATGGGTAAATTCTAATGGTGAAGTTGTATCTAGTGTAGAACAAGCTCTAAGTGGAAAGACTTCAAATGGATCAGGAATTAATTTCAATACAGAATCTCTACCTAAGGGAAGCTATAGAATAGTAGAAGTAAAAGAGAAATCTACCGTTAATGTAAACGATGAAACAAAATTCCAAGATAGAAAAGCAGTTCCAATAGAAATATCTCTACCATTAGAAGATAACAACGGAACAATTACAGCTGCTCACGTATATCCAAAATATACAGTTACAAAACCAAAAATGGATAAAAACTTTGATAAAACCATAGAAGAAGAAAAATCAAAAGGTGATGGTTTTGATGCAGAAATCCAACTTGATAATAACGGAAGAACTAAAGAAACTGTTAATAGGACTATTGGAGACGAAGTTCCTTATCAAGTAGAAACAGAAATCCCTCAAAGCGCTCAATTTACTCAATTAGTATGGACAGATACTATGGATAAAGGTCTTACAATGGGTAATGAATTAAAAGTTACAATCAGGAACGATGAGGAAGGTGCTAATGAGGTTACTTTAGAACAAGGTAAACATTATAACTTTGTTAGAGATGACAGAGGATTCCAATTAGCATTTACACAAACTGGTTTAGAATTAGTAAGAGAAAGAGCAAAATCTAAAACTCAAATCATTAGACTTGAGTACAAAGCAACTTTAAATGAAGACGCAAAAATAGATGATGTTCAAGCCAACGACATTAAATTAAACTATAAAAATAGACCATCTCATACATTTGATACTCCACCTGTAAATCCTAAAGATGGTGAAATTTCACTATCAAAATCTTGGGCTTCAGATGGAAATAAAGTAACTGCCGCTGATAAAGATGTTACAGCAACATTTACACTTTTTGTAAAAAATGAAGATGGACAATTTGTTCCAGCTAAAGATAATGATGGTAAAAATATTGAAAAAACTGTGAATTACGAAGAAAACTTCACACACACATTTAAAGGATTAGATGATACAAAAGAGTATAAAATTGTAGAATCAAATATTAAGGGATATGCACCTGAATATGTTGTAGAAGAAGAAAATGGCCAAGTGACAATAGTAAACCAAAGAAACAAGGTTACTCCAAGACAAAACAAAATTGTTGTTAACAAAACTTGGGCAGGAAATAATGTTCCTGAAGATGCTAATGCATCTGTAGTTTGGAATCTTTACAGTGAAAATGGAGATAAAATTATTGCTTCAGTACTTGTAAGACAAGAAACAGCAAAAGGAACAGTAATTAACACAGGCGTAAAAGGTGTTAATGGCAAAAATATTACATTTACCGTAGGAGATAACTTAGGTGGTACTTTCGAAAATCTTGATGATGGAACAACTTATCAGGTAAGAGAATCTTCAGTTGGATACAATGCTAAATATGTTGCTGATCCAAGCCTAGTAGGTTCAATTAAAGTTGACAATACTGAAGAAGGCGAAGAAGATAAACCAGAAGAGATTAATCCTTCAGAACCAAAAGTAACTACAGGTGGAATTAAGTTTGTTAAAGCTGATGAAACAACAGGTACAAGACTTAATGGTGCAAAATTTGTAGTGCAATACCCTACTATCGACGGCGACGAAAATAGTGGAAAATATTTAGCTAGAAAAACAGAATCGGATAAAGAAAATTCTGTAAAGACATACGAAGATACAGAAAAACTGTACCAAGAAGAAATTGCTAAAATCAATGAACTACTAGCTAATACAAATAGAACAGCTGAACAAAACTCAGAACTTGCAGCAAGAAAACTCAAAGTAAATACTTTGAAAACTGCTAGAGATGAAGCTTATGATGCATTGAACTTAGAATGGAAATGGGTAAACAATGAGCGTGATGCATTCCATTTCACAACTGATCAATCAGGTAGGCTTGAAGTTAGAGGTCTTGCATATAGAGAAGGCTATAAACTTATAGAGACTCAAGCTCCAGAAGGATATGCATTACCTTCAAACGATAGAGTTGCAAATACATTTGATGTTGCTAAAGGAACTTATACAACTACAAATGGAGTTGCTTACGATCCAACTGATTCAAACAATCCAACTGAATCAGTTGACGGTAAAAATGGTTCTGCAACAAGAGTTAACAACCGTAATGTAACAATCCCACAAACAGGTGGTATTGGTTCACTAATCTTTATCGTAGCAGGTCTTGCACTTATGGGTGTAGCGTTCATAGCTATGAAAAGAAGAAACTCATACGAAGAAGCTTAAGGCTCATTCATAAGTAAGAAAAGACAATAGAAGAAAAAGCAATGAAAAAACCAGGAATTAATTTTCCTGGTTTTTATTTTGCCCAGAATTACCACCATGTCACCCTGAGCGGAGCGGATGCGTAGTCGAAGGGTCTTCAGGGCACTCGTTCACTTCGATTCGAAGAATGTAAGCCAAGGAGATCCTTCGGCGCACTCACTCCGATCGTTTGCTCAGGATGACATCCGAGGTGTTGGGGTTGTTTGATAAATATAATAGTTATTTACTATTTGTGATTATGAAATAAATATTAAAAATTTTTTATAATACAGATTTCTCCACTCGCACCCATGGTGCTCGGTCGAAATGGTTAGGTTTTAATCTTTACATAATTTATAAGCAAGACACATTACCCATATCGACTAAGCAAGCGTAAGCGCAGCGCATGGAGATATCTGTGTAACTGGATAATTAACTCATTCATGTATTTTTGTTCTCACTATTCCACGATAGCGTAGTGTCACCCTGAGCGGAGCGTATGCGTAGTCGAAGGGTCTCCTAGACTTTTTTTACATCCGATTCGAAGCAATATTACCCAAAGAGATCCTTCAACGCACTCACTCCGTTCGCCTGCTCAGGATGACACTCGAGGTATTGGACACACGGGGTGTTGGGGGATATTTGATAAATATAATAGTTATTCACTATTTATGATTATGAAATACATATTAAAATTAATTGAAGAGGGGGTGAAATAATGATATAATTATGATAAAAGGAGTTATGAATTATGATAAATATTCGACCTATATCAGATTTAAGAAATAACTTTACAGATGTTGAAAAAGAAGTTAATAGTACCGACTCACCTGTTTTTCTAACTAAAAATGGGTATGGGTCAATGGTTGTAATGAGCTTAGAACATTATGCAAGTTTAACAGATACTATTGAGAAAAAATTAGATCAGGCTGATATGATTGCTGACACTAATACAGAGAGATTAGAACATAATGATGTTTTTAATAATATTAGGAACAGGATAGATGAACAATCAGACCTATAGAATTAATTACTTACCATTATTTGAACAGGATTTAAATGAGATAGTTGATTATATCACTGTAGATTTACAAAATCCAGGTGCAGCTCATAAACTAGTTGATAAAGTTGAAGAAGCTATTTATAAAAGACTTGATAATCCTTTAATGTATGCACCTCATACTTCTAGTAAAACTAGAAAACATCCATACTATAGGATACTTGTTGGCAACTATTCTATATTTTACGTAGTTATAGATGATGTAATGGAAGTCAGAAGAATTCTTTATTCTAGAAGAAATATTGATCAACTTATATAATATTAGAACTGTGAGACCAACCTGTCACCCTGAGCGGAGCACAGCGTAGCCTGAGGGTCTCTTAGACTTTTAATTACTTCGATTTGAAGAAATATTATTCAAGGAGATCCTTCGGCGCACTCATTCCATTCGTTTGCTCAGGATGACACTCGGGGTGTTGGGGATGTTAGCTAAATATAATAGTTATTTACTATTTATGATTGTAAAATAAATATTTAAAATTTTTCATAATACAGATTTCTCCACTCGCACCCATGGTGCTCGGTCGAAATGGTTAGCTTTTAATCTTTACATAATTTATAAACAAGACACATTACCCATATCGACCAAATGAGCGCAAGCGAAATGCGTGGAGATATCTGTTACATAAAATAAAAGTCAAGTCAGATTTCTCCACTCAAAATCAAAGATTTCTCGGTTGAAATGGGATTGTTTTTAATGTTGAAATATGACTTGCATACTGAGAGAACCTATCTCCATATCGACTAAATGAGCGCAAGCGAAATGCGTGGAGATATCTGTTACATAAAATAGAAAGTCGAGTCAGATTTCTCCACTCGTATCGAAGATACTCGGTCGAAATGGGATTATTGTACACAAAATAAAATACTAAGTATTAAATCCATATCGATCAAGCAAGCGTAAGCGCCGCGCATGGAGATATCTGTATTATTTTTAAATCCCTAGCAAATTACTAAAATATATTAGACAAGCCACCTCATTCATTGCTATAATAGATATATGACAAACTTAAAAAACACTACATATTACACAGACGAAGAGCTTAAAAATTGGATAGAGGATGAGTCTATGAATGAGTGGTTGGCTGATACTGCTGATCGTATTCGTCGCGACATATATGGCGATGCAGTTTATGTTCGTGGGCTTATTGAGTTTTCCAATTATTGCAAAAACGACTGTTTTTATTGCGGGATCCGCAAATCAAATAAAAATGTTAACCGTTACAGATTGACTCCAGAAGAAATTATCCAGTGTGCTGATATTGGCTATGAGTTAGGATTTAGGACATATGTTATACAAGGTGGGGAAGACCCATATTATACTGATGACATGATTGTCGATATTGTAAAGGAGATAAAAGCAAAACATCCTGACACAGCTATTACCTTATCACTAGGGATAAAACATTACGAGTCTTTTAAAAGATTTTATGAGGCAGGGGCTGATAGGTACTTATTGCGTCAGGAAACTTCTGATAGCGAGCATTTTAAGAAGCTTCACCCAGCAGGCATGACCATGGAAGAACGCCACGAGGCATTGTGGAAATTAAAAGAAATTGGCTACCAAGTAGGTGGTGGATTTATGGTGGATAGCCCTTACCAAACCACAGAAGATTTGATAAAGGACCTCAGATTTTTACAAAAATTAGAACCAGATATGATAGGCATAGGGCCGTTTTTAACCAGCCACGATACTCCATTTAAAGATTTTCCAAATGGATCATATACCAAAACTTTAAGATTGGTTTCTATTTTAAGAATCCTATTCCCATACGCCCTTATCCCCGCAACAACTGCATTGGGAACCATTCATCCATTGGGTCGTGAGATGGGACTAAAAGCAGGAGCAAATGTATTGATGCCAAACCTATCACCAACTATGTACAGAAAACAGTATCAATTATATGATAACAAAATATGTACAGGTGATGAGGCAGCAGAATGTAGAGCATGCCTGAGCCGTAGGGTGGACAATGCTGGCTATGAGATAGTGACTGAGAGGGGAGATGTGATTACTAGAAAGGCTGAGTTGATTTACTGATTGAGGTGAGAGAATGACACAGATTTCTCCACTCGTATCAAAGATACTCGGTCGAAATGGGGTTGTTTTTCTGTACTGAAATAAAATTTACATTCTGTGCGGCTTAATATCCATATCGACCAAGTGAGCGTAAGCGAAATGCGTGGAGATATCTGTTAGATAAAATATAAAGTCAATTCAGCTTTCTCCACTCAAAATCAAAGATTTTTCGGTCGAAATGGGGTTGTTTTTCTGTGCTGAATTAGAAATTTATATTCTGTATGGCATCATATCCATATCGACCAAATGAGCGCAAGCGAAATGCGTGGAGATATCTGTTACTTAAGATAGAAAGTCAAGCCAGATTTCTCCACTCGAAATCAAATATTTCTCGGTCGAAATGGCTTGTTTTTCCGTGCTGAAATAAAATTTATGTTCTGTGCGGTCTCATATCCATATCGACCAAATGAGCGCAAGCGAAATGAATGGAGATATCTGTTAGACAAAATAGAGAGTCGATTCAGATTTCTCCACTCAAAATCAAAGATTTCTCGGTCGAAATGGCTTTGTTTTTGTATCAAAACCTAATTTAGAACCTAAGTTACACTTTGCCCATATCGACTAAGCAAGCAAAGCGCCGCGCATGGAGATATCTGCAATAACAGTAATTTATAATCTGGGAGAAAATATGACCAACAATTATTACGTATACATATTAACAAATGCAACAAATACAACTGTCTATGTAGGTATGACTCACAATCTAGAAAAACGAATGTTTGAGCATAAAAATCACTTGGTAAATGGATTCTCTGATCACTACAATACTGTAAAATTAGTGTACTATGAGTGGACAGATGATAAATTTGGAGCCCTAGCTAGGGAAAAGCAATTAAAGAAATGGAGTCGTATCAAGAAAGATAGGTTAATAAATTCTATTAATCCCGATTGGGAAGATTTGACGGATAAATGGAATAATGATATTGAACCATATTTATGTTAAAATTTGACACAGATTTCTCCGCTCGTATCAAAGATACTCGGTCGAAATGGTTTTGTTTTTGTATCAAAATCTAATTTAGAATCTATGCTAAATCCTATCCATATCGACCAAATGAGCGAAGCGAAATGCGTGGAGATATCTGTTACATAAAATAGAAAGTCAAGTCAGATTTCTCCACTCGAAATCAAAGGCTTTCTCGGTCGAAATGGTTTTGTTTTTGTATCAAAATCTAATTTAGAATCTATGTTACACCCTACCCATATCGACTAAGCAAGCGAAGCGCCGCGCGTGGAGATATCTGTCTTATTATTCTTATATACCTTTACACAAAAAAACCACCAAGCTTACACTTGGTAGTCTATTTTATCTAATATCCCTTGCAAATATGCTATTGTCATCCCGTAATTTGTCATTGGGATGTTTTTTTCTTTGCATTGTTTTACTCTATTCATGACACTTGCTCTATTAAACATACATGATCCGCACTCTATAATTAAATCGTATTTTTCTATATCGTGAAAGTCTTCGCCTCTGGCAAAGTCTATGTTTATATCAGGATATTTTTTTCTAAGCATCTTTGGAATCTTAACTGTGCCTATATCTTCATCTATGGGTGGATGGGTGCACACTTCTGCTATTAATATATTTTCTACTTTGTTATCTAAAACTTTTACTGATTCTCTAAAGTAATCTACATCCCCCTTAAATCCACTCATTAGTACAGAAAAGCTTGTCAGTTTACTAGTTGCTGGTTTTTGTTCATAAACATCTTTGAATACTTTTGAGTCTGTAATTATTAAATCTGGTGGATTTTTTAGTACATTTAGAGTATTTGAAAGATTTTCTAGACTTGTACTGATGCAAACGGCATTCTTATCTATCAATTCCCTGATAGTCATTACCTGCGGTTTGATTAGCCTATCTTTTGGTGCGGCCTCATCTTGGGGCATGACTAGTACTACTGTGTCACCTTTTTTTACTAATCCCCCTGTAAGGGTTAGTGGGCCATCATCATTTGATACTTTTTTTATTTCATCAAAGAGCTTATACCTATCATCAGTTTCCACATTGATTTCAAGTGGTTTTAAATCTTTAAATTTTTCTGCAATTTCTTTCCCTAGTTCTAGGTCTTGTTTTGGCGCTATAAAAATAATTGGTTTGTTTTTTTCTTTTAATTTCTCTACAAAGCTTAAATCATCTTCTAGGCTTAGAACGTATAAAAATAGGTCTGATTTTTCTAAAACTCCTACTGATTTTGCCACTCTCTTATCTGATAAATCTGTCTGATCATTTATCCCTGCTGTATCTATAAAAAGGACCGGCCCTAGCCCGTGGATTTCCATGGGCTTATTAATAGGGTCGGTTGTTGTGCCGTGGGTGGCAGAAACTATGGCTGTTTCTTGCCCGGTTATATAGTTTAAAAGTGTTGACTTACCTGAGTTTGTGTTACCAAATATGGCAATGTGCACTCTTTCTCCATTTGAGGTTCTCATATATATAGGTCTCTTTTGCCATTTTCTACTGCGGCTAAGTTTTCTATAGTATCTTTTCTTACTTCTTCATTTGGAATAGTGTCTATTTCACGGCCTATTAGGGCTTCGATATCTGCTTTTGTTTTTTCGCTTGCGTAGTCTTGGCCATATTCTTTTAAGGTTACTAGGGCGTTTGGTTGGCAAATATTACCAATACCTACATTTTTTACCATTTCCATAAATACTTCACCAGTTCTACCTTTTCTGTAGCAGGCTGTACAGAATGATGGGATGTGGTCTTTTTCTATTAACCAGTCTACAACTTCATCTAGGGTTCTGTTGTCTGATAGTTCAAATTGGTCTGAGCCTTTGGTTTCATTTTCTGTGTATCCACCTACAGATGTTTTGGATGCACCTGAGATTTGGCTGATACCTAAATCAAGTAGTCTGCCACGCATTTGTTCGCTTTCACGAGTTGATACAATCATACCTGTATAAGGAGCTGCCACACGGATGCAGGCTACTACTTTTTCAAAAACATCATCTGCTAGTGCATTTTCAAAGTCTGCTACATCCACATCATCTCCTGGTTGGATACGTGGCACGGAAATTGTGTGTGGGCCGACATTATATTTTGCTTCAAGGTGTTCTGCATGCATTAATTGACCGATAAATTCATATTCGTAGCTATCAAGTCCATATAAAACTCCAAGGCCCACATCATCTATACCTGCATCCATAGCTCTATCGTGGGCTGTGGTGTGGTATTCGTAGTCTGATTTTGGTCCGTAAGTGTGGAGCTTTTCGTAGTTTTCTTTGTTATAAGTTTCTTGGAATAGGATATAAGTTCCTATTTCTGCATCGTGAAGTTTTTTGTAGTTTTCTGTTGTGGTTGCAGCGATATTTACATTTACCCTACGGATAGCACCATTTTCGTGGTGGATATTATAAATTGTATCGATAGATTCAAGGATATATTCAATAGGATTGTTTCTTGGATCTTCACCAGCCTCTAGGGCTAGTCTTTTATGTCCCATATCTTGAAGGGCAATTACTTGCTCACGGATTTCTTCTTGGGTTAATTTTCTACGAGGTATGTGTCTATTATGTCCATGGTATGGGCAATATGTACATCCATTTATACAGTAGTTTGATAGATATAGTGGGGCAAATAAAACTATACGGTTGGCATAAAACTTAAGTTTTAGCTCTTTTGCAACCTTAAAGATTTCTTCGTTTAGGTCATCTTCTGCACATGATAAAAGCACAAATGCTTCTCTGTGATCAAGCCCCTTAGCTTTTCTTGCCTTTTCTAATATATCTATAATAAGTTGTCTATTGTGAGCATTTGCTCTACCATAGTCAATTGTTTCTAAAATTTCTTCATGGTTTATAAACTCAGCTGGATCTGAGCTTTTTGGATTATATTTTGCCATAAAATCTCCTTTCATACCTATAATTATAATACTAAAAGAGTAGGGTTTACAAGTACAAGTATAAGTTATAACTAATCGAAAGAGTAAAAAGTATATATAATGATTTTTAACAAAGTTTTTAGATATTGTAATTTTATGATAAGAAGCCTAAATTATAGGGCTTTTTCATTGTATATTACTAGCAATTAAGATATAATATAAGTGAATAAGTCTACTTAAAATTATGTGAAATTATTTTATAAAATTTAATGATAGGAGTTTAATATGTTAAGGAAGAAAAAATACAGCTTGATGGCTGGATTGCTTAGCCTTTTTATGGTGCTTACTGCAATCATATCGCCAGCTTCACATGCTGCAAATGCAAATGCATCGGCAGGCCAAGGCAAGCTAACAATTAGGGTGCCAAGAAATGGTAAGGATGCTGATCAAAATAGCCCAGCCCGTGAGCTAGTAATATTTAAAATTAGTGATGATGAACTTAGTGAAAGTGACCTAGTAGCTAAGCGTAAAGACTACGATGCCATGAGTATAGCTGAAGTTTCAAGTGCCCTAGGCCAAGAAGGTGAGCTAGTAACATCAAACGTAGAAGAGGAAGATGGTAAGGCTATTGATCTTATAACATTAACAGGTTTAGCACCAGGGGCTTATCTACTAAAAGAAACAGATGAGTCAGCTAAAAACCATGAGTACAGGGTAATAAGTACTACTACCAATATCCAAGCAGGGATAGTTGATGTTCAAGAAATAAATGTAAAAACTGAGCAACACAAAAAAGTACCTTTAGTATTACATAAAATTGCATATAAAGATGAATCTAGCGACCTTGAGCCTATTGACCTAGAAGGTGTTACTTTTAACCTTCTAAGAAAAAATGAAGATGGCGAAGAAGAAGCAATTAATCTAGAAAAAACTGCAGATGGCATTTATACTTATAATGAAGACCAAGGAGCAGCAGACCTTGTAACCAACGCATCCGGTAAGATTGAAATTAATAATTTACCTGATGATGACTACTTCTTTAGAGAAATTCAAACCATTGAAGATTATGTAATAAATGAAGATGAAAGAGATACTGATCCATTCACTTATGATGCTAAGGAAGGTCGTACAAAAGAAGTTGTAAACAGAAAAGAAGGGCAAGAATTTACCATAGGTCTCCACAAGGTAGATGGAGATACAAACAAAGATCTTGCTGGAGTAGAATTTAGACTTTTTGTAAAATCTGGAGACACTCTTACACCAGTTGGTAAAGATGAAAATGGCAACTATGATATTGGCAACCAATATACCGATACATTTACAACTAATGAAAAAGGTGAGATAGCAATAGAAGGTTTACCAGAACTTGCAGAAGCAAATACTTATGTATTTAGAGAGGTAAAACCACTTGATGGATATGTTATAAACAATGATAACAATTATCCAGTTAAGAGAAATGAAGTTGTTGAAGTAAAAAACTTCAAAAATCCAACACCAATCGAGCTTAGACTTAACAAAGTAGACTCCATTACAGATGAGCCAATCGATAAAGTTGGCTTTGAATTATTTAAAGTAATAACAAATGAAAATGACGATAACACCCTAGAAACCACAACAGAGCGTGTGGGAGTGAAGGGTGAGGCTGGATTATATGAATTTAGAGATGATCTAGCAGAATCAGAAATAGAATACCAACTATATACAGGTGTAGATGGACAAATTGATGTAAGAGGTTTGCCAGATGGAGAGTATTTCTTTAGAGAAAATCAACCACAAAAAGATTACAACTTAGCTGAAAACCGAGGTAAAGAATCAAATAGGCTAGACCGTGAAAATTCTAGTGATACTATCAAAAATAGACCAGTAACTCCACCATCAGTTAGCCCACCAACACCAAATAGTCCTTACGGGTCATATAATTTTGTAAAAGTAGATGATAGCAAAGAACAAAAAAGACTAGCAGGAGCAATCTTTGCCCTTTATAAAGTAAGCGAAGATGGTAAACAAACTCCATATGAAGTAAATGGCAAAAGATATACTGTAAAATCTGGGGACAACGGTGAGTTTAATGTAGAAAACCTTCCTTACGGCAAATATGTCCTTAGAGAAACAGCAGCTCCGACAGGTTACATCCTAGATGTAAATCCAATTGAGTTTACAATTTCAAAAGATTCTAAAAATGCAGAAGCAATTATGATTGTCAATAAGAGAAATCCAGATAGACCAGTAACACCACCAGTGGTTAGCCCTCCAGGAACAACAACTCCTCCAGGCACCACTCCACCAAGAACAACTACACCACCAACTACAAGGACAACAGTTCCTCCAGTAGTAAGCCCACCAAAAACTTACTACGTACCAAAAGATACTCCAGGAGTACCAAGAGGACCTCTTGTAAAAACAGGTGATATTAGAATATTGGTATTTATAGCTATTGGTTTAATAATGATTTTATTTGGTAACCATATAGTAAGAAAAGAAGAAAAAACTCAAATTGGACGTGTTCCATTACAATAATTTGACTAAACATTAGTTAAAAGAATTTAATAAAAGCGGGAAAGATAAAATTATTTATCAAAAACTGCTCAAGGGTGCTTAGGCAAAAGCACCTTTTTTTATGAAAACGAGAGGCACTATGGCTTTTAAGAAGAAAAATAAAACTAAAGAACAAGCTAAGGATAATAAGTCAAATCCTAATAAAAAGGTAAAAAAGAAGAAAAAGCCTCAGTCAAAGGCTTCTAAGTGGGCTTGGCGTATAATATTTTTATTAGGGATACTTATCATGCTATATCCTCTAATAAATAGACTTTATTATCGTATAGATTCAACTGATCAAGTAGATACTTTTAAGTCTGGTACAGAAGATTTATCTACTGAAGAAATTAAAAGACGTATGGACTTAGCTCATGCTTATAATGAGTCACTTTCAGGAGAAATTGCTGATGATCCATACACCAGAGAAAAACAAGAAGAAGGTAAAAAAGAATATGCCCGTATGCTAGAAGTAGCAGAAATGATAGGTCACGTAGAAGTCCCACGTATTAACCAAGACTTGCCAATCTATGCTGGTACTAGCGAGGATATTTTACAAAAAGGTGTGGGCCACCTTGAGGGAACTTCCCTACCTGTTGGGGGCAATAGTACACATTCTGTTTTAACTGCCCACTCAGGTTTACCAGAGGCAACACTTTTTACCCACCTAAACCAATTAGAAATCGGGGATAAGTTTTATGTTCACAATATAGAAGGGGTTATGGCCTACCAAGTAGACCAAATAAAAGTTATCGACCCATCTGACTTCTCTGAGTTAGTAGTAGCACCAGGTCATGACTATGTTACACTTTTAACCTGTACGCCGGTTATGATCAATACCCACAGGCTGATAGTAAGAGGACACAGGGTACCATATGTACCAGCTGTGGATGAAGAATTAATTAGGACGAATAGAGCAAACTGGATGTTTAGAATATTATTTTTCGTAGCCCTATTCTTGATTTTAGTCCTTATTATTAGGCTTATAAAATTAAGAAAAGAAAACAAGGACTACTACAAACGACTTGAAGAAGTGCGTAAAGAACAAGAAAATTTGAAAAATATTGTTATGAATGGAAGCTATAAAGGTGGCTACCAATCTTACCAAAACGGATCTGATATGTTTGAGCAAATGAGAAATACAAATAATTCAAACAATCAAAACAATACAAATGGTGAGATAGATGAATAGAAAATCTAGGTTAAAGAGAAATCTTCCCTTCGTTCTTATCTTTCTTGTAGGTCTTTTGATCTTTGCCTATCCCTTGATAAGCCAGAAATATTATGAAATAGAATCTGGCAGTGAGGTAGTAGAATTTAGTAAGCAAACAGAAGATATAGACCAAGAAGAAGTTAAAAGACGTATGGACTTAGCCCGTGCCTACAATGACACCCTAGATCCGTCGCGCTTATCCGACCCATTTACTGAAGAAGAAAAGGCAGGTCGTGCAGAATATGCAAGGATGCTTGAAGTAAATGAAATGCTAGGTCACTTGGAAGTTCCTAGGATAGGCCAAGATTTGCCCATATATGCAGGTACAACTGATGAGGTTCTAGAAAAAGGACTGGGCCACTTGGAGGGTACATCTCTACCTATTGGGGGAAAAAATACCCATGCAGTTATTACCGGCCACAGGGGTCTACCAAATGCTAAGCTTTTTAGAAACTTAGATCAACTTGTAGAAGGAGATGTTTTTTATATTCATAACCTTGAAGGCACCCTAGCCTACCAAGTTGATAAAATCCAGGTGGTTGACCCATCAGATTTTAGCCCGGTTATGGTAGAAGAAGGTCACGACTATGCCACTCTTTTGACATGCACTCCATATATGATAAATTCTCACAGGCTTTTGGTAAGAGGGCATAGGATTCCTTATCAAGAAGCAATTGATGATGGGGTAGCAAATAGTAAGAGGCTAGCGCCAGATTTTTTACAATTATCATTAATTCTCTTACCAATTATTGCGGTTTTAATTATAATCGTAATTAGAGAACATAGAAGGAGAAATACATTAAGTACGGAGGTAAAGACTATTGAAGAATCGATTAAGACTTACAAAAAGTAGTGCCATAGGCTATTTGCTTATACTTTTTGGTTTGCTTTTTGTAACAGTTCCTCTTATTAGAAGAAGCTACAATGATTACTCAGCCATAGCCTCCCAAAAAAACTTTGAAAAAGTCCAAGCCCAAAGATCAGAAGCAGAAGTTTTAGAAGAAACAGAAAATGCTAAAGAATATAATGAAATTGTAAAAAACTCTGACATCACTGTTTCAGACCCCTTTACAGCAGAAGATTATGAAACAAGCTATGAGAAGTTTACCCAAACAAATACACCCTTTGCTTATCTATCCATACCAAAACTAGATAAGCATTTGCCCTTATATCTTGATGCAACCCTTGATCACATTTCTCTAGGAGTAGCCCAAGTAGATGGCACATCTATACCAATTGGAGGTGCGGGAACAAGATCTGTTATAGCAGGCCATAGAGGATGGTGGACAGATACTATGTTTTTATATATTGATCAGCTCCAGCCAGGAGATTATATTTATATAGAACGTGCTGAAGAAACTATGCGATATGTAGTTAAAGATAAAGAGGTGATAGGGCCTTACGATTGGGATAAACTTGCTCCGCGAGGTAATGAAGATATCATAACACTTTTGACTTGTAGTCCGTTTTTACCACCTAGACCAAACAGACTTCTTGTAAACGGCTATCGAGACGAAAGTGCAATTGCAGAAGAATTTAAAATTCCGGGCAAGGAATTGCCAGCAAGTCAAAATGAAGAAGAAAATGGTAAAACGGATAATATGGTTAAAATTACAAGAATAGCAACACTAATATTTGCCATACTTGGTAGCATATTATTTATCCTAACTCTCATTAGATTTGTTAGAAGACTAAAAGTAAATATAGCCTATAGCAAGTAAACCCTTTGAGAAAACAAGGGGTTTTTTACTTGTATTTGTCTTTTTAAGATACTTAAACTTTTAACTATATTTGATAGATATTATAAAACCAATGTAAAGTTTATGAAATTATATATTAATTATATTGAAGTTTATTAAGATTGTGTTTGTCAGAAGTTAAGAAAATCATTTAATATTCTTAAATTGTGAATTGATTATGTAGTATTATCTAGTATAATATAAAAGGTAATAAAGAGATAAATAAAATCACAAAAGAAAGGGGGTTAGACTTGAAACATAAAATAATATCAGCGTTTATGGCAGCTTCTATGCTTATATCTTCGACCATTGCTCCGCTAGCTCAAAGCAAGGCATTTGCCAACGAAGAAATAGTGGAAAATCAAAGTGTATTGGAACAAGGCTCACCAGAGGAGGAAGCTACTAGTGAAAACTCTAAACCTGCTGCACCAACAGAAATAGAAGTAAAAGAAGAAAGTCCAAAAAACGATGAACAATTGCCAGAAGTTTTAGAAGAAAAAAGTGGCACTCAAGATGATGAAAGTCCTACCCTTGTAAATGAAGAAATAGAAACTGAAAAACCAGAAAAAATAGTCGAAAAATCTTCATTTGCAAAGATATATATTGATCAAAGCTATACTAGCCTGTCAAATGAAAGTATAAGCCTAAAAATTACAGGGCCTATGCCAGAACATGGAGAAGTAAAAGCTTATGAAATACCAAACCCAATAACTGATATAGAAAAGGAAAATATTTTAGGGATTGGATTTGAAATATTTGATAAAGACGGCAATCCTTACAATAAAGCCAATAGCGATGAGTATCAGATAGAAATAAAGTCAAACAAATTATCAAATTTAAAAGAAGTTTTTCTTTACGAAAAAAGAGAAAATGAAATTAGATTTGCTGAAAAAAGAGACTTCACAAAATTAACTGAGCTAATAAAATTTGAATCTGGAGCAGATCAATTTGTTCTTGCTAAAAAAATTGTAAAAGAGGAAGAAGAAAAAGAAGATAAGGCTCAAGATTCATATATAGAAAAGTCAGTATTAGCAAAAGAAGATACCTCGACATTAGAAGTTGAAGAATCTAAAAAAGAAGAAATAACAGAACCTACAGATATTTTAGATAGCTTTATAAAATCGTCAGAAATAAAAGATGAAGAAAAAGTTAATAAAGAAGAAGCACAAAAATATTTTGACCAAGAACTAGTAGACTGGAGAAAAGATTTATTAGAAGCTCTTGCTGATAAACAAGAGAATGAAGAAATACCTACTAAAGAAATTAAAAATGAAGAAGAAAAACTAGAAGAACCAGTAGAAGAAAAAGAAACTGAAGAAGTATCATCAAAAAATTCTAAGCCAGAGGAAACAAAAAAAGAAGATGATTCTCAAACAGATGAGCAAGCTAATAGTAAAAAATCTGATGAAAAAGTAGAACAAGAAGAAAAACTAACTTACCAACAAGTTTTAGCTAATATCTACACAGACAGTAGCTATAGTAAGCATTCAAATGATCCAACAAGGATAAAACTATCAGGAAACCTACCAGGCTTTACAAAAGTAAAAGCCTATCCAGTAGAAATTGAAATCGAAGGCAAAGAAGTACTGGCAGCTTACGATATTACAATCTTTGACGAAGATGATAATGAATATAAAGTTACATCTAAAAATGATATTAACGTCCAAATCACCAATCAAAAAATAAGAAAAGCTAGTGAAGTAGAAGTTTACCATAAAGAAGATGAGTTTGCTCCAGAAGAAAAAATAAATGTGGATAGTAAAGCTAATGATACTGTAACCTTCAAAGCTGAAAGCTTTTCTATTTATGCGGTGACAGATCCAAAAGCACAAGCTACAAGGACATATAAGTTTTATGTTAGAAATGCTGATGGTTCCCTAAAGTTAATCAATACCCAAACTATTCGAAGTGGTGAAATGTTACAAAAACCACCAGTCCCTATTTTAAATGATAGGGGTAGGTATGCAGGATGGTTCCCAATTGGTGAAAGTAAACAAGAACATGGCGATAATGAAGTTCATTTTTTCACACCTATCACATTTGATACTAAAACTCCAGTAACAATAGAAGCTGAACCTCTATTTTTAGACAATGCTTATATAGATTTTAAAGAAAGAGTTTATATAACAGAACAAAATAAAAAAGACTTTGAAATCCCATCAGGCTATTCATTAAGCTCTGATGGCTACTATAGGAATAGTAAGGGAGAGAAGCTATACCGTGATGAGGTATTTAAAACAAGAGTTCAAGACTTTGATAAACCTATAGGCGAAGCTCATATCCCAATTATCAAAGAAGAAGAGGATGGACAAGTCCTATCTTATTGGTCTATCAACCCAGAAGGTGGAGAGCAATTTGATTTTAAAAATACTTCTATAACTCATGATTTGATAAGAAAGCAAGAACAAATTACAGGTGAAGAACAACTGGGTAGACTAGATCTATTTGCTATCTATGAAGATGGATACACAATTAACTTTGACTCCCAAGGAGGAAGCCATGTTACCAGACAAATAGTAAAAAAGGGAGAAAGCTTAAATACTGACAAGATTATAGACCCTATTAAACCTGGATATGTATTTAAAGGATGGTCACTAACACCGGGTGGAGAGATTATAAATCTAGAAAATAGGATTATTACACAAAGTAAAACCCTATATGCTATCTATGATAAGCTACCAGGAACCTATACTGTCAGCCATTACACAGAAAATATAAATGACACAGGATTTACTTTCTATAAGAGTGAAACAATAGTTGAACAAGTTGGTAACTATACTAAAGATGGGGAATATTTTAGGAATCCTGCTAATAGTGAAATTGCAGCAGACTTAGTTGGTAAAGGCTATACTGTTCCAAAATCAGTTACTCCATCCGACAAGCCAGCCCTTGTTAAGGCAGATGGATCCACAAATATAAAAGTATACTACCGACGTCCTAGGTATAATCTAACCGTCTACAGTACTGGATTATTACAAGGTGTCCCAACAAGGCAATTTGTAGTTCAGTACAAGGAAGGTGAAGATACCAAAGATTCATGGGATAGAATGGAAAAAACCATAGGAAGATATGAAGTAAGGGAAGGTAGTTTAAATGGTCCTGTTATGAAAGTACCGCCTAAAATGCCTGCCCATGACCTAAATCTATACTTCCTTCCAACAAGGGGTAATGAAGAGTGGTACACCAACTATATCGAAGTAGATGAAAATGATGTACCCATAAGGGATGAAAACGGCAACCTGAAAGTTATAAGAAAAACTACCCACAATGCTGTTATTGCAGGTTGGGAAAATTATGTAGGTGGAGATACGGTAGAAGGTTTTGAATATAGGTATGTAACTCAGCGTGGTCAACATGAAGATTCCCCAAAAGTTTATACTAGGGGTCAACCGAAAGAGGTAAGGACCTACTATAAAAGATTAAGTTATCAATTAGTATTTAGAACTAACAATGCTAACTATGAGGATAGAACAAAAACCGTTCCTTATGAAACAAAAATAGCTCCACTTGTTCCAACTGATATAAAGATTGGTGATACTGATAAGAATGGAGCAACCTTTAAAGGTTGGTATGACAACCCGCAGCTTACAGGTTTACCAGTAGAATTTACAAACCTAACGATGCCAGCCAAAGATACCACCTATTTTGGTAAGTGGGAGCAACAAAAGCATAATATAAGAATATATAGAGAAATGACAACCCCAGGTCAGGTATCAAGTCCAGATAAAATTATTAACTTCCAAGTAAATAGAGGAAGTATGCTAAAAAGAGATGATGCTGCTTGGAATCCTATAAAGCCAGCTAAGCTAAAAGATGATCCAAATGCAAAATTAACTTGGTACAGGTTTAGTGGTACACAATTTGAAGAATATAAGTTTGATGAGCCAATAACAGAAGACTTATTCTTATACCCAGTGTGGTCATATTTTGACCCAGTTACTAAGTCATATAGACCTTTAGAAGATATTCACACAATAACTTATACAGATGGAACTAACTCATTTACAGATAAAAACTTGTACCTAAATAACGCTGCAGCTATACTGCAAGCTCCATATGTACTAGGAAGTGTAGATAAGTTAGAAGACCCTGAAAACTTAAACAACACCTACTTTGGAAATCTTGAAGTTCCAGAAGGCAAGCACTTCCAGGGATGGCTTTTAAACAATGACCCATCTCGTATTTATAGGCCAGGTGAGGTTATAAACGTAACAAGTGATATGACCTTCTATGCAAAATGGGGAGAGTATGATAAGACAAGTATAAATCTTTACGAGCAAAAACCTGGAACAGATAAATCTAAGTTTACAACTCAGAAAATGAGAGAAAATGGAACAATCAAGTTGCCTTCTCCAACAGCAGAAAACTATATATTCCAAGGTTGGTCAAAGTCACCGACAGGTACAGTAGACTTTAAAGCTGGCCAAGAGGTTATGGTGACTAATGAAAATTTGCCAAACAGCCTATATGGTATATGGAAGGCAAATAGAACCGTAACGATACATGAAAATCAGCCAACTGGAACACAAAATACCTACAAAAAGGAAAATGTAGCTGACGGGGTATTCACATTCCCAACTCCAGGTAAAGTTTCTGGTTATCACTTCAAAGGTTGGTCAACTTCATCAGACAATAATGTTTTGTATAAGCCGGGTCAAACTATAAATGTTAATGAAGCTAATCCTATCCCAACCGATATATACGGCGTGTGGGGGGAAGCTGAAAAAATAACTATAACTGCTAAATTTAATACTACTGATGCAAATAAAACTACTTTAAAATACACAATAACTATTACAGAACCAAGTGCAAGCGTAGCTGATAACTCATTATTTAAAATGTTTATAAGTACAAGCTATGCTGCTGATACCTCAAATAAAAGAGTAGAGACGGTATCACTTGCAAATAATCAATCTACTACTATAGGGGATATCACTCCTGGCTCTACAATAAGTATTACTCAAGAAACAATACCGTTTACAACAACCTCATATTCTATAAATGGAAGTAATGTAGTGGTAGGAAATACAGCAACTACAACTGCAACAAATGAAGATATAAATGTTGTATTTTATAATGTAGAACAAAGTTTGACTTTTAAATCAAACTATCCTGTAACATCATTAAATAGTACGGGGAATAGCTTAACTAATAAGGAAATAACATTTAGTCAATCTTCTCAGTTAAGCAGAACTTTTTATAATAGTACAGGTACAACAAACCTTGATACAAGAATATATCTACAGAATAACAATAATATTCCTGTGCCATATGGATATAGATTTTTATATTATGAATCTCAAGATATAGATCCAGGTTATAAATTTCCTGGTTCTGCACCTGGTTCTACATTGTTACAGCATGGAAGCACATATGTAGCTAAGTGGAGTGAGCCTTCTACAATAAATTTAAGGATAATTAATCCAGATGATGTAGATATAAGTGAGTATGATTATCTAAATGTATTCTACTACACTATTAACAGTTCTAATAAAAAAGGTCCAGGTACTGGGAAACTTTATAAAAATCCATACAAAGGTCAAGTTTCATGGGATGTACCTACATTTTATGATTTTGATTCATTAGATTTACAAAATAGCTCTGGTTTATCGGATGAAATTTTTCTTCAACCAGGAGCAATAATTCAAAAAGATGGATATACAATGACTCTAGAAGTTGATCCGAAAACAGCGAATAATGAGTTTAATAATAATGATGGCTTTACTCAAAATATTAGATTAATAATAGCTAAAGATGTCCCTCCACCAACAGGACTGATTGATAACTTTGCCCCTATGGCTCTAATGCTAGCACTTGCTAGTATGGCCTTTGTATATAGACTATATAAAAGAAATAAACTAGCAGGGGGTATTGATGAATGATTTAGAAAAAATAGAACAATATTTAGAAAATCTTAAGTTTAAAAAGCAAACTTTAGGCGGAGTGTCTGAGTCAGATGCGCTGGCTAAAATCCAGCAGCTCTCAGACCTCTACGCTGAGGCTTTTAGAAACCAAGAGATAAGATATGAAGCAATACTAGAAGAGAAAGATAGGCAAATCAAAGAACTAAGAGAGAATAGCCATGGATGATAAAATTAGAGTTATTCAGGCGGATAGTAAAACCTCGATTGAAGCTTTTGATTTTACAAAGATTAATAAAATCATTAGACAGAAGCGAGTTGATGTCTCAAACAAAAATGCTATTAAAAGTTTCTTTAAAAAACTTCTTCTTATCATATTAGTATTATGGTTGTTGTTCACTTTCATCTTTGGATTTTTTATAGTCTATAACGACGATATGTTTCCAAAGATGGTACCAAGTGACTTGTTGATGTACTACAGGCTTGATAGAGATTTCTATGTGGGCGATGTAGTAGTGGTAGGTAAGGATGATGCAGACTACGCGCTACGATTAGTGGCAAGTGGTGGAGATGAAGTAGACATTTCCAAAGAAGGACAGTTGATAGTAAACGGATCATATCAAGCAGAAACAAATATCTTTTATCCAACTGGGGAATACGAAGAAACAAAAAAAGAAATTAAATTTCCACTAAAGTTAAAAGAAAACGAAGTTTTTGCCCTAGGAGATATGAGAAGAGGTGCCAAAGACAGCAGATACTTTGGTCCAGTAGAAAAAGATGAAATAAAAGGAAAAATCTTCGCCCTTTATAGAAGAAGCAGATTTTAATGACCTAACCTCAGTCCCACCATTTAGGGTGGCAAATAGGAAATTTGTCATCTTCGAGATGAACATAAGCGAATCCGAAGAACTCGTAGTGGGATGATTGGTAGGTCAGATGTCGCAAACAAGCCCGTCCGGCTGAATGAGGACTTTCAAAGTTGCTTGCAACTTTGTCAGCAAGCCGACTAAAATTATCTAAACCTTCACTTGTCATCCTGAGCAAGCGAAGCGCACCGAAGGATCTCATAGACGTGATATAAGTAAAAGTCAGGAAATAAATAAAAATATATAGGAGAAAAATACATGAATTTAAATAATATTTTCAAAAAAGTAAGTGGTGTAGCCCTTGCAGCTACACTAGCATTTGGTGGATTTTCAACAGTTGCTAATGCAGCAACTGGACCAACAGTTACTAAAACAGTAGGAGATGGGACTCAATACTTTGGTGGTGGTACATTTAACTTTACACTTGGAAAAGGAACAGTAGCAGATACTGAATATGCTGGATTTAATAAACCTGCTAACAACTACAATCTAGTTACATTATCAAGTAATTCTATTTCTGTTCCTGCAGGTACAAATACAAAAGGTACACTTACTGTAAACTATGCAGATTCTGGAGATTTAACAGATGTTCCAACTGGTGTATATAGATATACTTTAACCGAAGATGATATAGATACTACTACTAATCCAAACCTAGCTGGAATTACTAAGGATGATTCAACTTTTAATATAGATGTATTCGTAGTTAATAATGGCAATGGTGGAAAAGAGATTGCAAATATAATTGTAACTAAATCTGGAGAAACAGGAAAAGTAAGTGATTTCGATACTGATAATATAACAAACAACAATGGTTTTACTTTTAACAATACTATCCAGTCAAATCAAGTAACTGTTTCAAAAACTATTACAGGTAACCAAGCGAATATGGATGATACATTTACCTTTACTTTTGGTATAGGTACAGCTAATAAATCTATTAGATATTCTACTAATGGTGGTCAAAATTGGACTACATTAGAAAATGGAACAACTACTGTAAATTTAGGTAACGGTGATTCATTTGTTATTGATGGTATTTCAAATACAGACCAATTAACAGTATCTGAAGATAAGAAAGATTATAATGCTACAATTAATGAAATAGCAGATGAAGATGGATCAATTACTACAAACTACGAAGGTACAAACAATGGAGCTCTTGAATTCGTAAATAGCAGAGATACAAATGTACCAACAGGTCTTATCGAAAACATCGCACCATTTGTATTAGCGATTACAGCAGCAGGTATTGTATTCTTTGTATACTTCAAAAGAGATAAAGAAGAAGAACAACTTGCATAATTAGACTTTAAATAGATTAATAAATATCACGCCAGATAAAAAATGGCCCCTAGTCCCGGGAAGGGACTACCAAATAACTGACTATATTAGAAAAGACCCATTCGACTTCATGTGTCTATCGAAACATTACGCTCAGGGTGACAGAGCGCGATGAGAGTAGTTTAAGTAGAATCACTTTATTTCCAGTATATGTTGTTAGATTATACTTATGCTGGGAAGAATCCATTCCATACCAAGCAGTCATCCTGAGTGCAATGAGCGCAGCGAATGGAATCGAAGGATCTCCTAGGCTAATATTATTTTTATATGCCAAAACCCATAGAAAGAGCTCAATAACTTAAATTAAACCCAAAGAAAGGAGCAAGCAATTTGCAAACAGCAGCAAATATATCGCGTATCGGTGAGAAAATCCTTGACCGCATAGTCGCAATCATTTTAATACTAGTCATGCTTTTTGCAGGCTACTCCCTTTGGAACTCATATATGCTTTTTAGAGGTGGTTTTGCAGGCGATGACTTACTAAAGTTCAAACCACAAATTACTGAATACGGAGAAAACCCAACCCTTTGGGATTTGATGAAAATCAATGAAGATGTAGTAGCATGGGTAACTATCGATGATACAAAAATTGACCACCCAGTTGTCCAAGGTGAGGACAATATGGAGTATGTAAACAAAGATGTTTACAAAAAATTTGCCCTAAGTGGAGCAATATTCCTTGATTATAGAAACAATAAAGAATTTAAAGACCCATACTCCCTTTTATATGGCCACCATATGGATCAAGGGGGGATGTTTGGAGATGTGGTACTTTTCGAAAATCAAAAGTACTTTGATAAACACAAAACTGGAACACTTTTTTTACCAAAAGAAACCTATCGCATAGAAATCTTTATGGTTAGTAAAATCGATGCCTATGATAGTGTAGTTTTTAACCCCTCATCAATAGCTACAATGGATCAAAGACAAAGTCTAATAGACCATGCTAGAAAAAACAAACTCCATGAGCGAGATATAAATATTGGAAATGATAAAATCATAGCCCTATCCACTTGTGAAAAGGCAACGACAAATGGTAGAACAGTAATTTTGGGTGTGCTTAGACCTATGAATGGAGACTAAAATGAAGTATCTTAAAAAATTGTACAAATTAATATTTATGGCTGTATTTATAGTCATTCCATTTTTAAAAACATCTGCTGATAGCAAGATAAATATTCCTATCAATGTAGAGTGGATGTATGGTGAAGAAAAATGGGCCAATTCCCCTCATAAGGCAAAGGTGGTTATTGAGCCGCAAGAAGATGCTCCAAAGCCAACAGTTGCAAGCTTTGAATACAGTGGCGATTATATAATTTACTTTAATAAACCTAACTTTGATAAAGTAGGTAGATATGAATATGTAATTCGCCAAGATAATGAAGACTTTGAAGAAAATGGTAGAACTGTTACCTTTGATAAGTCTAGATATAGATTAATTTTTATTGTAGAAAATAGCAACGATGGTCTAAAAACCAATGTTTTTACCTACAATGAGGCAAATTTTAATAAAGATAATTTAGAAAATGGCAAGGGTGCTAAAATTAGATTTGTAAATAATGACCCACATATTCATAGAAATGATGGCAGCATAGTAGATCCTGGTAATCCCTACCATCCGTTTAATCCAAACAATCCGGTGAAACCAAATGATCCTGATAGTCCTTACCAACCAAGTAAGGAAAATCAGCCAACAGATCCTACAAATCCAGATAGAAATGAAAATAATACTCCAATCTATCCAACGGAACCAGAGGATCCAGCAAATCCAAATATACCTATAAATCCAATTAAACCAACCAATCCAAACGATGATAAATGGCCTCCAGTCTATCCACCAAATCCAAACAATCCACCTATACCAGGTGATAACAGTGGGAAAGATTCCAACACAGGAGGATTTCCATGGTGGCCAAACTGGCCTTGGAACCCAAGTGGATTATATTCTTGGTTAAGTAAGGGTAATGACAGAAAATCAACAGGCCGAGTAAAAACCGGTATAGAAAGTGTATTTATTTGGCTGATCATATTATTAATAGCAGCCTATGCTCTATATAAAATGCAAAAAAATAAAGATACCTACAAAGGTTAGTTGTTAGCTCTAAGAAACTTCTTAGAGCTTTTTTTTATCTACATTACAATTGCTCTATATGTTGAAATTTAAATGTTTTACCGAGCTTAAATAACTGGAAAATTTTGACAATAAAAGCTAGATAATGTATAATTTATGTAACTTAAATTAAGTAATAGACTTAAATTAAAAGAAAAATTAGGAGCTAGAAATGAAAAGAAAAAAAATATATGCAGGAACCCTTGCTCTAGCACTATCTATTGGGGTAGTAACTCCTATAGAAAATAATGCAATTGGGTCTGTGGCATATGCAACTAGTCAGCCTTCACCAACCGATACACCTACCAACACAAATGAATCTACAGATGATACCGATACAACAAATAATGGTGATAATGGTGGAGAGCAAACTAAAGAAAATCAAAAACTTATTGATTTAAAAAAATTAACAGCTGAAGAAGCAGACGTTAAAAAATCAACTCGTTATATAAATGCATCAAGTGTAGAACAAAATGCCTATACTAGTGCAATAGAAGATGGTCAAAATGTAAAAGCAGATGCAGATGAAGCAACTATAAATGATTTAATAGCTGTTATCAATGCTGCTAAGGAAAACTTAGGAGCAAGTTCTTTTGACACCTACGAACAACGTGAGGGTCTTAGCTCAACAATTGCCATAGCAGAGAAATTATCGGCAAGTATCGCTGCTAATACTAATGTTAGAAAAGAAGACAAAGATAAGTTAACAGATGCAATTAAAGTAGCCAAGGCAGATGAAAAAGATGTTAATAAAAGTAAAGGTGAAATTATTACATCAAATAATAATCTTGCCCAAACTATAAATGATATTATAAAATCCAATAATTTAGATGCAAATAACTCTGCCCTAACTTATGATGAGTTTGAAAAAATCACACCATCAGAAACAACATCTTATGGTAGAGAATATAAAAGATTATTTAATCTTCACAAAACTGCATATAGTTTCACTGAGTCAGCAAATTTTAATAATATAAATGATCAAACCATTAAAAGCAACTTAGTAAATGAGTTAACAGAATCTAAGAAAGTTTACGAAAATTTAAATGCATCAAAAACTCAATTAAATGAAGCTTATAATAAGTTAAATAAAGCCTACAATAGCGCCTTAGATAAGGCTGATACTCAGAATGATGAAATTAGCAGATTAAAAAAACAAATTGAAGAAACTACTTCTAAAAACCCGGATGCTTATCAAAATGCAGGAGAATCTGCAAGGTTAACTTATGATATAGCAAAAGCTAAAGCTAATGAATTAATAGCTAAAGGTAATACAAATGCAGCTGATTTGCAAAAAGCATTAAACAACTTAAACTTAGCCAAGTTAGCTCTCGCACCTGTAAAAACAAAAACCATTGATAGCAATCAACAAAAAACATCAAAACAAAATTTACAAGAACTTATAAACGAAGCAGAATCTTACAGAAACAAAGATTTATACAAACTAGCTTCTGATGATGATAAAAAATCGTACAACAATGCAATCACAGCAGCCCAAGCTATAGTAAAAAAATCTAATCCAACAGATGAAGAGATAGATGCAGCAATAGCTACTATAAAAGATGCTCAAGATTCTATTGAGAAAAATGGACAAAATAGAAAAGAAACTGATGGCGAAAAACTAAATAGGCTGATAGATGATGCAAATAAAGTTATAAATCATCCTAATTATAAGAGTGTGGCCCAAAACTATAGGGATAATTTAGAAAAGGCCCTTAAAAAAGCAAAAGATGCTGAAACAAATGAAAAAATTTTATCAGCGATAAGTGATTTAGAAGCGGCACTTAACATTTCTGATATTCAAAAACTTTTAAAAGATTCTGTAAAAGTTGATAATAAAGAAACTTTAGAGGAATTACTAGAAATAGCTAAAAAAGTTAAAGAACATAACGAATATAAAAATGTAGGGTTCACTCAAAGAGAAAACTTAGATAAGGCCATATTAGCAGCAAGCAGTGCTTTAAAAAGCGGAAAAGAAGCTGATATTGAAATATCTAGGACTGGACTAGTAAACGCACTAAAACAAAGTGAAGTAAAACCTATTGCGGATTTAATAAGATCAAATGCAGAAACAAATGATCCATCTTATGTGAAAGAATTAAAAGATTTAATGGATTTAGCAAATAAAGTGAAAAATCACCCAGATTATGCTAATGTTTCTGAAGATACAAAAAGATGGTTAGATGATATATTAATAGACTCAGAGTCTTCATTGAGAAGTGGCAATAAAGAATTAATTGAGCTTTCTACTGATAGGCTAAAAAGACAGCTTAATGATGAAGAATTAAGGCCAATTGTTAAGAAAATTCAAGATGCAAAATCTGAAAAAGAGACACTAAATCCAAGAGAAATCATTAACAAATTGATTGCCAATGATGAGACTCTTAAGAAAAGCGAAAAGTATAGACGTGCTCAAAAATCTCTTAAAGAAACATACAACAAAGCCCTAGAAGAAGCTAGCGACCTTATTAAAAATGATGAAGCTAAGGAAGAAGACTTAAAGTCTGCTTCAAATAAACTTGTCGAAGCAGCAAATGCTTTGGATGGAGATAAATATCAAGCTAGACTTAAAACATTAAAAGATGATTTTAATTCTAATAAGTATGATATAAGTGATAAAACAAAAAGATCTGAATTAGAAGAAAAAATTAAAGCATTAGAAAATGATAATGCAACAATGGATGATTTATTAGCGGTAGAAAAAGAGTTTAAAAATGCGACGGCTGTTACAGGATCATCACAACCTGTTCAAGGTACAACCACAACTACAACCACTACACCAGTAAGTGGTACAACAACAACTACAACACCTGTAACTACAACCAGACAAGTCCCTGCAACAATTAATCCAGGATCTATCGTAAGAACGGGTATAAAATCTCTTGTAGGGGTAGGAGTAGTTTTAGTAGTAGCACTTGGAGCATATGCTCTTACAGGAAAAAATAAAAATAAAAAAGAAGATAATTTAAAAACAAAAAGGAGAGACAACAATGAAATTAAATAAAACACTAGCATCAGCATTACTATTATCAGTAGCCCTAACAGGATGTAATAATATGGTACAAAATGAAAACGCAACTGACGAAAATGCACCAGTAGTAGAAGAAAACAAAAAAGATGAAACAGTAGAACAAGCAGAAACAGCTGAAACTACAGAAGATACAACAACAGAAGAAGCTGATAAAGCTGAAACAGAAGAAACAACTGATGAAACTGCTACTAAAGAATCATCAGAAGATGAAACAAGTGAAGAAGAAACTACTGAAGAAGTAGCTGATACTTCAAATCTTTCAACAGAAGAAAAAATCGAAGCTCTAGAACAAGCTATCTTTGATAACAGATCAAGTGCACGTGCAGTAGAACTTTTATTTGAACTTTCACCAGAAACTGCTAATGAAAATGCAGATGTTTTAAATGAACTACTAGAAAATTCAAATAATCTTTTAGAACAAGCTCAAACAGCTTTAGACGAATTAAAAGCAGCTTAATGAAAAGAAGACCCTCAGGGGTCTTTTTTAGTTTAATTTTAAAAAGTGCTTAAAAGGGTATAATACAAAAAAGAAATATTTCTACCAAAAAGGAGTTATATATGAAAAACAAGATTTTAAAAACAAGTGCAGTCCTAGCCCTAGGTACACTATTGCTAGTACCATCTAATAAAAATGTATACGCAGCAAGTACAAATACTGAGGATAATCAAGCTGTAACTACAGCTGAAGATGAATTTAGAGCTACATTAGAAAAAGCATCTACTAAAATTGTAGAATACAACTCTGTAAAATTAGGTTATGAATACAAAAATGCTGATCAAGATCCACAGGTAAAATTTAATAATGCTTTATTAGGTCTTGAAAAAGCTTATGAAGAATCAAAAGGTAAGGAATATTCAGATGATAAAACATACAACTTGTATACAAATCTAATTAATACTTACCTTAGAGCAGTAGAAGAGGCAAAAGCAAACTTAAATGGTAGAGAAGTAGATAAAACAGAATTAATAAATTTAACTACTGAGCAATCCCAATTTAGAGCAAGTGATGCCTACAAAAACGCTTCAAAAGAATTAAAAGATAAGTATGATAATGCAGTAGAAAATGCATGGAAAACAGTAGGAGATAATGGGCTTAACCTTACCAACCTACAAAATGAACTAGCAATTAATGCTGTAAAAGAAGCAAAAAATGAAATTGTGGCTAAGGATGAAAGAAAAAAAGCTATAGATAAGCTAAGAGAAGAAATTTCACAAATAAATACTATAAGATCTGAAAAAGACTTATACACAGATAAGTCATACAACACTTATAACAATGCCGCAATTTTAGCTAAATCAACAATAGAAAATCCAAATTCGACTTTAGATGAAATTAAATCTGCAACAGACTTAGTAGCTACAGCTAGAAAAAATCTAGCTAAAAAGCAAACCGCAGCAGATATTAGTCGTGAAGACCAAATAAAAAGATTAGAAGAAGCAATTAAGGCCAATGAAAGAACAAAGGCTGCTGCGAATCTTCTAAAGGAACTTACTCCAAACATTGCATCAAAAAATATGGTAAAATTAGATAATCTAATTAAACAGTCAGAAGATCTAATTGCTAGATCAACCAAAGTTTTAAACCAACTAAAGGGAATAAGAGGTTAATATACCTTTCTCTAAGGAGGGAATATGAGATTTAAAAATAACATATTGAAATTTATTTTACTTGCAAATATAGCATTTTTAGGTTTAACTGGGCAAAATGCTTATGCTGATGATTTAAATACAGAAGAAGCTGTAATAGAAAATCAAAATTACGAAGCACAAGCCACAGCAGATAATCCCCAAGTATTAACACGTGATCCAAAAATTGAAAGTCAAATCACTCAATTACAATTAGCAGTAGATGATCAAGTAAATGTGGTAAACTCAAATGCATATTACAACTATGCCAGCCAAGAATTAAAGGCTGAGTATGAATCAGCTATTGCAAATGCAAAATCAGTCCTAGCTCGTAAAGATAGCGCTAGCTATGAAGAGCTTAGAAATGCAATGGCAAGAATAAACACTGCTAAGCAAAATATTTCAAAGCAGGTAAATGAACAAGCAAAAAAACAAAACAAAAAAGCTCAATTAAATGAAGCTATTAGAAGAAACCAAACTACCCTAGCAGCAGCTAGACAATTAAAGTCTTTAATGCCAAATGCTTCTAAGAAGTTTGAAAGACAATTAAATGGTCTTATGGCTCAGTCTGAGGCACTCATTGCTAGAGCACAAAAAGTTTTAGCAAGCCTTTAAGAAATTACCCTACAAGTAACTTGTAGGGCTTTTTTTATCCAATTTTACTTTAAAATCATCCTAAAAAATGTATATTATATATAAGTAAAAGAAAAGATTAGAGAGGGTTTGCGCATTGAAAATGAAAATTTTTGGGCTTAGTTTAGCTATGGTTTTGGCTATAAATCCCATTATAAATACAAATTTAAACATAAACACAGCCTATGCTGCAATTGACCAAGCTCAATTAGATAGGCTAGATACAACAAAATTAGAAAGACAAATTAAGGCTGCCCAATATTTAATAGATAATATGCCAAATATTATCAGGGGTGATAAGAAAAAAAGGCTAGAAACTCTTATTAAAGATAGTGAAGACCTTATAGCAAGAATAAATAAGATTAAGGCAAATTACGCTGTAAATGACAATCTAAATATAAGAATAAAAAATATTATTAGAGATAATTTAGATAGGAGAAATACTCAATTTACAGTAAGTGTTAAGGCCTACACTAGTAACCAACAAATTCAATCTTGGTTTTTAGAAACAGCCAAAGAAGACTGGTATTTCTTCTACAGCATGTATGGAAAAACGAATGTAAAAACAAAATATGACCCTAATAAGACTAGGGGAGACAAGGTATACATCGACTCTGCAACATTTACAGTAACCTATAGAGAAGACCCAGTTGTTGATAACCAAGTAGAAGCTTTTGCCAATGATTGGGTAAAGCAAAATATAAATGCCTATGATAGTGAATTAGAGAAAACTCAAAAAATACATGATTTTATTGTAACCAAAAACCAATACAATAGGGGAGATAGCAAAGACATAAGTGGTGGATATTCTATATATCACCCAGCAAGCATCCTTTATGGAAATGGTGGTGTGTGCAATGCCTATGCAACACTATTTGATAAACTTGCCACAAAAGCAGGACTAGATGTAAGATATGCAACAGGCCACTCTAAAAAAACTGGAGAGCCTCATATTTGGAATATGGTAAAAATAGATGGAAATTGGTATAACATCGATGCAACCTGGGATGATCCAACCATAACTTTCAGTGAAGGCTATGTAGAAAATCTAGGTGACTTTGTAATCTATGATTACTATCTAAAAAGTGATGGAGAAATCCAAAAATCAAGAACAATAGATGATAACCCAGATAGACCACAAAGCTTTTCAAGTCTAAATACAGGACTGGCTAATACTACCATTCAAAAAGTTGGAGATACTTATAGGGTGGTTAGATAAATAAAAAACGGATAGCGTTAACTATCCGTTTTTTATTTTTTTACTTATTTCTTCTCTTAAGAAAGACATTTTTAATATCATCAAATTCATCAACTTTTAATACATAAATCACTCCTACATATATAAGTCCAGCAAAAGCTATTGTTACTAGTAGCCACAGGCTTGATGGGTGAATTTGATAGAAGTATTTGGCAAATATTCCAAGGACTGCTCCTGCTATTAGGATTTTGCCTATATTTTTTAAAATGTATCTATAAGAAAGACTACCAAAAGTTTTTTTATACATGAAAAAGGCCATTAGGACTGATGAAAGTTGGCTAAGCGTTGTTGCCATGGCTAACCCTACTAGTCCGTATTTCATTGACAAGGTGTAGTCTAGGATAATATTTATCCCTAGTTGGACAAAGGAAATAATTGTTGGTACCTTTGTATTTTGGTGGGAGAAAAATGATAAATATAATAAATCAACTATGGCTGGGCCAAGTAGGTACAAGGTGTAGGTAAATAAAACCTGACTAGTTATGATCATATCATTGTAGGTAAATTCTCCTCGATAATATACAAAGGAAATAATAGGCTCTGCTAAAACCATCATTCCGATTATAGATGGGATAAAAAGTAGCATGATTTTTACTAAGGTTTTACTAGTTAAGTCTTTCATGCCTTTTATATCATTATCGGCAACTAATTTTCCTATAATTGGATAGGCTGTGATTTGAAAGGGTACTATGAAAGTTGAACTTACTATCCTTAAGATTTTTAGGGCATAGTTTATAACCGAAACACCACCGTCAGGAGCAACTAAAGAAGCAAATGATTGGTCGACTATGGTTGATACATAAACTGCTGCCATAGAAAAAGTTGTAGGTAGAGATAATATTATAATTTTTTTGACATTTTCATCAAAGGAAAATTTTATCTTACCACGCTTAAAGCCTGTTTTTTTAATAGCCCTTGGAAATATTATAAATTGGATGAAGTAGGCTAAAAATATACCAATTGTCATTATTCTAACATTACCATTTGATATAGCAACAGTAATAGCCAAAATTATATTTAAAATAATCAGCGGTAGGGCTGGCGTTAGAAAGTTGCCTTTTATCTGTAAGTATGCAGAAAATATTGCTGCATAGATGTTTGGATAGATGGTTAAAATTATGGCTCTCATAAAGCTTGTTGCAGTTTTTAATTTTTCTCCTGTATATCCAGCTGCAAAAAGTTTTACAATTGCTGGGGCAAAGGTAAAGCCTACTATCATTATGGCGGTAGTTAAAAATAAAGAGAAGTTTAACAAATTATTAGTAAATTTATCTGCAGACTCTTCTCCGCCTTTTTTTAAAACTTCATTATAGGTTGGTATGTAGGTTTTACTTAGGGCATAGGTAATTACCGAAAAAATAAGGGTTGCCGCCGTTGTCGATGTATTAAAAGCATCTGTTATGGGACCTGTTCCGTAATAGAAAGAAAAAATCATCTCACGAATAAATGAGAAGATTTTTCCTACTAAGTTTAATATTATAAGTATTAATGTATTGTTCATGATTTTTTATTGGCATAACCTAATAGAAAATTGTCTATTGATTCTATTTCTAGGGTTATTAGTTCGTCTATAGGTATCTCAAATTGGTCAAAAATTTCTGCATTTGCTTTGTTTATAGCATCTATAACTACAATATCATTATTATAAGAATTTACATAGCCTGTCGATACATCATAGTAATTAAAGCTTGTTGCAAGAGTTATTATTTTGTTGTGGTCTTTGGCATATTTTATCAAATCAATAAAATCTGGTTTGGATTGGTAGATTTCATTGTCGCTATCGCCAATAGAAATATTGCCCCAAAAACCCATATAAGTTTCTATTTTTTGTAAGTATTCAGTATTTTTTTCTATCCCGTCTATGGTTTTTTTATCAAATAAAAGATATCCATCAAACTTGCCTTGGTCATCTACCAAGTGGGTGAAAAGTCTATCCTCACTTTGGTAGATGATATATCCTACGGCAAAGGAATCTTGATCTGATGAGTAAATTTCTACTAAGTCTTTCATTCATTCTCCTAGTTATTTAAGAATCTTGATAAGAATTCTCTGGTTCTATCATGGTGTGGATTTTCAAAAATTTCTTTTGGAGATCCATCTTCTAGAATTATACCTTTATCCATAAATAAAACTCTAGTAGAAACATCACGGGCAAAGTCCATTTCGTGGGTTACTACAACCATGGTAATTCCCGTTTTAGCAAGTTTTGTCATTACCTCTAAAACCTCTCCTACCATTTCTGGATCAAGAGCACTGGTGGGTTCATCAAAAAGTAGGACTTTTGGATTCATACAAAGTGCACGGGCTATGGCTACTCTTTGTTTTTGTCCACCTGATAATTGGGCAGGTTTTGCATTTACAAATCTTTGCATACCTACATCTGATAAAAAGCTCATAGCTAATTCTTCTGCTTCTTTTTTGCTTTTTCCTAAAACCAGCTCTTGACCTAGGGTGCAGTTTTCAAAAACATTTTTATTTTCAAATAGGTTAAAGTTTTGAAAAACCATACCTACCTGAGACCTGTAGTGTCTTTCATCAAAATTATTATCTAGGATATTTTCCCCTTCATAGAGGATTTCTCCACTTGTTGGAGTTTCTAAGAGGTTTAGACATCTTAGTAGGGTAGATTTACCAGAACCAGATGAGCCTATGATAGAAACTACTTCGTTTTTTTCTACACTAAAGTTTATATCTTTTAGAACCTTAAGGTTTCCAAAACTTTTTTCTAAATTATTTACTTTAATTATTGACATTTTTTGCTCCTGTACTTGATTCAAGTATATACTCTCTACCACTCATTCTCTTTTCTACTACTAATAGTATTCTGGTTATGGCAAATGTTAGCACAAAATAGATTATCGCTGTTATTAGGTAGGTTGGGAAGTATTGGTAGGTAGATCCTGCAACTGACTTACTCATAAAGAATAATTCTGTAACAGAAATTACGTTTAATACTGATGTATCCTTAATATTAATTACAAACTCATTTCCAAGTGATGGTAGAATTGTCTTTACAGCTTGTGGGATAACTACATTTTTCATAGTTTGCCAGTGGGTCATACCAAGGGCCTTACAAGCTTCAAACTGTCCTTTATTTATAGAATTGATACCACCACGGACAACTTCAGATAAATATGCTCCAGTATTTATGGATACAATTAGGATAGCTGCAAACATTGTTGATAGGTCTATGTCAAAATATTGTTTTAATCCGTAGAAAATAATTACGGATTGTACCATCATTGGTGTTCCACGAAAGACCTCTACATAAACTCCAAGTAGGAAGTTTACAATCTTATATATTGCATAACCTATAGGGTTTTTAATTTTACTAACTTCAGTTTTTCTAATAATTGCTACTAATAATCCGATTAAAAATCCTAGAAGAGTGGAGACTATAGCTATAAATAAAGTATTTACAATACCTTTTAAAAATAATGATGAGTACCTAGACCAAATAGATTTCATTTCTCCAAAAAATGTTTGGTTCTCTTCTACTACTTCTTCTTCTCCTTCACCTTCATCTTGTAAAGTTGAAATTGCTATCATGTTATCCATGATTTCATCTTGTTCACTATCTGAAATGTTTTCTAAAACATTATTTATATTATCTTTTAAGTCGGATCCTTTTTTTACACCAACAGCTACACTCGTTAGGAGAGGGTCAATTTCAAAACCATCTTCTGGTGCAAATTCATTATAAGTTAAGTCCGCATTAGCTGCTATAGCATTCATAGCACCAGACTTATCAGAAATATATCCATCAATGTTTCCGGCTTTGGTTGCAGCAATCATTGTTGGAAATGAATCAAGAGCTTGTTGTTTTTTCACACCATCCATTTGATCAATTAAATCAAGATGGAAAGTACCCATTTGGGCAGTGATTTTTGCATCCTTAAAGTCATGGATTGTTTTTGCATCTGCATAAGCAGAATCTTTTCTAGTTACTACTCCAATAGTTGCATTGTAGTAGCTATCAGTAAAGTCAATTTGTTTTAATCGTTCCTCTGTAGGACTCATACCGGCAACAATGGCATCAATCTTTCCAGATGTTAGGGCAGGGATAAGACCATCCCAATCTATCTTATAAATTTCTAGTTCTTTGCCTAATTCATCAGCAATTTTTTTAGCAATTGCTACATCATACCCATTAGCGTATTCTCCGGGAGAATTGGCTACGGGGATACCCTCATTGGTATCATCTACTTCAGAAAAGTTAAAAGGAGCATAGTTTACTTCCATTCCAACTCTTAAAACATCATCGCCATCACTTGCAAAGCTTAGATTTGTAAAGCTAAATAAAACAAGTAAGAGGCTTAACAAAATTTTTCTTATGCTTTTCATAAATATTTCCTTCCTTGGGCTAAAAATTTGTAAAAAAAATACACGCACACTTTCGAACCATGGGACGAAAGGCCGTGTTACCACCCAAATTCGCATACTTCTCGCAAAGTATACCTCACTAAGTACAATCATACTCGTTTGCTGTAACGTGCAATCACGTCTTTGAATCAAATATCCTCAAAGAAACTCAAAGGCTTTTTTCACTTATCTTCCAAATATCCCTTTCCACCAACTGGGACTCTCTAGATTCTTCCGAAAAGCTACTCCTCTTTTCATAGTTGTTGAAGTTATAATACAAGATTTTTATAAAAAAGTCAAGATTAAAATGGTATAGTTAACTAAAGAGGTAAACTATGAAACTAAGTAAGAGACAAAATGAGATAATAAAGATTTTACAAAGAAGTGATCAGCCTATATCTGGAGACGCTCTAGGCGAGATTTTTGATGTATCAAGACAAATAATTGTAAAAGATATCGGCGTATTAAAGGCCTTTGGTGTAGAAATTATTTCTACTAATAAGGGTTATAAAATAAAAACAGGCGAACATTTAACAAAAATAATAGAATCAAAACATGATGATAGCTCGATAAAAGATGAGCTAAATACAATAATTGATAATGGGGGAGAGGTAACAGATATTTTTATCAACCACCCAGTCTATGGAGTAATACGCAAAGATTTGGGCATAAAGTCGCGCAATGGTGTCAATAATTTTGTAAAAAATATTGATATATCAACACCCTTAAAAAATTTAACGGGAGATGTTCATTATCATACGATCAGCGCTAAGGATGAAGAGACTTTTGTAAAAATAGAAGAGGCTTTAAGAAAAAAAGGATATTTAAATTAATATCCCACTGTATATACAATAAATATTTTTTGTGTTATACTTTAGCTAAGAAAAATCTTAGGAGAAGTTATGAAAAAATATTTAGATGAACAAGGAATCACCCTATCACCAAAGGTATATTTTATAGATGCCCTAGGGGCTATGGCCTTTGGTCTTTTTGCATCCCTACTTGTGGGAACTATTTTAAATTCTATTGGTAATACCTTTAATATCCCATTTCTAACAGAAAGAATTTGGCCTTTAGTAGGTCAGGCAACAGGAGCAGCTATTGCAGTTTCTATTGCCCATGCTTTAAAGGCACCAAATTTAGTTTTGTTTGCATCAACCATTGTAGGCTTAGGGGCCTATGAACTAGGCGGTCCGGTTGGAGTTTACGTAGCAACCATATTTGGAGTAGAATTTGGTAAACTTATATCAAAACGTACAAAACTTGATATTATATTAACTCCTGCCCTTACAATTTTAGTAGGTGTGTTAGTAGGAGATTTGATTGGCCCAGGTGTTGCTGCCTTTATGACAGGTCTTGGTAACATAATAATGCGCGCAACAGAACTGCAACCATTCTTAATGGGTATTGTCGTAGCAGTTTTAGTAGGTATTGCCCTAACCCTTCCTATTTCTTCAGCTGCAATTTGCATGATGCTTAGCTTATCAGGTATAGCTGGTGGAGCGGCAACAGTTGGTTGTGCAGCTCAAATGATTGGTTTTGCAGTTATTTCTTACAAAGATAATGGCATGCAAGGTTTACTTGCGCAAGGGCTTGGAACAAGCATGTTTCAAGTACCAAATATTATAAAAAATCCATGGATTGCCTTGCCACCAACCCTTGCTGGAGCAATTTTAGGGCCAGTTTCTACGCTAGTTTTTAAAATGGAAAATACTCCTTTAGGATCAGGTATGGGAACAAGTGGTCTAGTAGGACAAATCTCAACCTTAAATGCAATGGCAGGAACTCGTAGCATTTCAGTATTATTAATCCAAATACTATTTTTACATTTTATCCTTCCAGCCCTACTTTCTTATATTATTTATAAGATTATGTATAAAAGGGGACTTATTAAGGATAATGATATGAAGATAAACTTTTAATGGCTAGAAATAGCCGTTACAACGTTGCCTTATGGCAATTTAACAAAAAATAGATATAATTATGAAAGAAGCATTAATTAAGATAATGCTTTTTTCTTTTATAAAGGAGAGTTAAATGGAAAAACAAAGAAATTTTGACCAATTTAAAGTAAACCTTAATGAAGGTTCTTCAGTTGGTAAGGTTATAGCAGTTATGAGTGGTAAGGGTGGCGTTGGTAAGTCATCTGTAACCAGCTTATTAGCTAATAAATTAAACAAACAAGGATACAAGGTTGCGGTTTTTGATGCTGACATTACAGGTCCATCAATCCCACAAGCTTTTGGGATTGATGAAAGTGTAACAGGTACCAAAGAGGGCATCATGTATCCAGGAGTAACCCGTGATGGGATTAAAATTATATCTGTAAATATGATCTTACCAAATAAAACTGACCCAGTAGTATGGAGATCATCAATAGTAACAGGTGTTATAAAGCAATTTTACACTGATGTTGACTGGGGCGAAATCGACTACATGCTTATCGATATGCCACCGGGAACAAGTGATGTGCCACTTACAGTTTTCCAATCACTACCAATTGATGGAATTGTTGCAGTAGCGACACCTCAAGATTTAGTAGGTATGGTTGTAGAAAAATCTTTAAAAATGGCAAAAATGATGGGTAAAGAGGTAATAGGACTTGTAGAAAATATGTCATATTTCAAATGTCCAGACTGTGGATCTAATCACAAAATATTTGGAGAAAGCCACGTAGAAGAAGTTGCAGCAAAATATGACATTGAAACGATTGCCAAACTTCCAATAAACCCAGATATAGCAAGTAAAATTGATGCTGGTCTTGTAGAAGATGTAAACTTAGAAGAATTAAATCCAATCATCGAGAAAATCGAATCATTATAGGAGGATTTGTGAAAAAGAGACTCTTAGCACTTTTGTGTGCCCTAAGCATATTTGTACCATCGCTAGCTTTTGCAGCAGCTGATGCAAATAAAGATGCAGTAGTATATGGAGCGGCCCTTAATAATGAGCAAATAAATCAAGTAAACCAAGCCTTTGGTGTAACTAGCAACGATCCAAACCTTGCTTATAGGACAGCCACAGGCAATGATTTAGAAAAATATTTGGGCTACTATACTGATAATTCAAATATGATTTCTTCAGTATATATCAAAAAATTACCAGAAAATTCTGGGATTAAAGTAAATATCGTAACACCAGCAAATATTACATCTATTACCCAAGGTCAATATACCAATGCGGCCATAACAGCGGGGATTACTGATGCAGATATTTATGTAGCAAGTCCAAAACCTGTTACAGGTGAATCAGCCTTGGTTGGAGTTTATGCGGCCCTTGCAAATTCTGGTAAAGACATAGACCCAGAACGTGCAAAAGTTGCTCAAGAGGAACTTGAAGCTGTAAATGAAATTACAGAAGAGAATAAAGATAACTCTAACTTTGATTCGGCCGATTTAGATAAGGTTGTCATAGAAGTAAAGCAAAAGCTTGCTGAACATAAGGAAGAAACTGGTCAAGCTGCAGATGCCAATCAAATAGGTATATATATTCAAGACGCGCTAAAAAATGTAAATCTTGAAAATGTACTGAGTGATAATAATATAAATATTTTAATAAACTTCTTTGATAAGTACCAAAATTCTTCAGCTATAGATAGTAAAGAAGTAAGGGAAAATCTTATAAAATTTGGTAATGACCTAGCTGATAATGCAGGTAAATTTTATAACGAAAACAAAGAAACTATTGATAATATTGCCAAGGAAGCTCAAGATAGTGGTCTCCTAGATTCTATTCTTAACTTCTTTAGGTCAATTGTAAATTCATTTATAAATATATTTACTTCATCAAATGATAGCCAAAATTAGATAAAAATAAGAGGAGCGTATGCTCCTCTTTTATTGTACAATTCTTCTAATTGAAATAGGATTTCTGATTGGTCCTATAATTATTCCATATCTTGGACTTGATGCATGGATCATATTTCCATTTCCATCTGCCATTCCTACGTGGGTTATATTATTTAAACTTGTCCCAAAGAATACTAGGTCTCCAGCTCTTTCTTGACCAAATGGTATTTCTACTCCGTATCTTTGCTGGCTTTGAGCAAAGTGAGGTAGGTTTATACCAACTTGTCGATAAATTTGCATGGTGAAACCAGAACAATCTATACCACGTACTGGATCGATACCACCCCATACATATGGATTGCCAAGGTATTGAGTAGCCCATTTATAAAGTTCGCTACCAGTTTTAGATCCTGTAACAGGTACTGTAACTGTATTTGGATTTTGGGTATTTGATGTATTACTATTTGCAATTTGGTTAGTAGATGTAGTTGTAGTTACATAAGATACTTCTGTTATTTCACGAACTGCATTTCTAGCTGCTTCCTCGCGGGCTGTTTGCTCTTTTATAAAGGTGTTCATATCATTATAAAATTTAGTCAAATCAGCTATATCATCTGCATCTTTTTTTGAGATAGCTAGGTCTTCTAGTTTTACATAACCTTCTTTGATTTTTTCATCTACATCATCTGAGGCTGTGGTCTGGTCTAGGGCTACAGTTTCTGGAGCCTCATTTAGGGTTACTACACTCGGTGTTTCTTCATTTTCTTCCCCAAGGGTAACTGTCTTTACCTCGCTAGTTTGACTTTCGTCTGCTAAATCATAAAGTAAATTACTATTTTCAAGTTTTTCTAAGTCTATGGTATTTATTTTTTTGTTATCTTTAAAATCTTCATTATAGGAAACTTTTACAAAGTCACTATCTGGCTCAAAGCCTAGGATAGTAACTTTTGTTTTTGCTTGTAATTTATCATCGGTAAGATTTTTAGAATCACTATCAGGTCTTTCTTTTAGGTTGGTTTTAGCAAGTAAGCTTGTATGCTTTAGCTTATAAAACCATCTTTTTGCTACAAAACCCTTTTTACCATCAAATTCTATTTCATACCAATCATCAGTTTCACTTTTTATTTCATAAGGGGTAAAGTCCTCGATGCCACCAAGGATGTCACTATTTACATCTTCTTTTACTCTAACATTTACACCGTCAGTGGTATTTTTGTTTAAAATAATAGAATCAGCATGGGAAATTCCTGGATTTATAAAAAGCTGAGAAATTAATAATGAAGTAATAAAGGCCTTTTTGAATATTTTTGCCACATTATTCTCCCTTTTAAGTACTCTAGTATAATTTTAGAAGAAATTAAGTAAAAAGTCAATTTAATAAGGCTGCTATCGCCTTGATATATTAAAAGATGGGTATAGGTAGGTAGAGGTGGTTATATGTTATACAATAGAGATTTTGTAGATGAAAAAATAAAAAGCGTTATAAAAACTAGTGAATCCAGCATTGGTGAAGGAGAATTAGCTAGCTACATACCAGAACTTGCCAATGTAGATCCCGATAATTTTGCCCTAAGCATAACATCAGTAACTGGTGAAAGCTTTAATTATGGAAACTATGACTACGAATTTTCCCTCCAGTCTATATCAAAAGTTTTGCTTTTAATTATGGCCCTACATGACAATGACCCAGAAGCAGTTTTTAGTAAGGTAGGTAGTGAGCCAACTAGTTATGAATTTAATTCGCTAGTGCCCATTACTGACAAGGCGGCCAATCCTTTTATAAATGCAGGAGCCCTTACCACAGCTTCTATGATCTTGGGGACTGATGTTGATGATAAATTTCAAAGAATTCTAGATTATTACAAAAAATTATCCAAGCAAGAAAAGGCCTATTTGATGAAAGAAGTTTATACATCAGAAATGGAGACAACTGATAGGAACAAGGCTATTTCTTATTATTTAAAAAGTAAGGGAATATTTGATGATAGTCCTGAAAAAGTTTTGGACTTATACACTAGAGCCTGCTCTATTTCTACAAGTGTAGCTGGCCTTTCTAGTATGGGAGCAGCCCTTGCAAATAGAGGTTGTGACTTAGAAACTCATTATAATTTATTATCTAAATCTGAAGTGCAAATTGTATTAAGTCAAATGGCAACATGTGGCATGTATGAAAATTCTGGCAGATATTTAATGAATGTAGGTATCCCATCAAAATCTGGAGTTTCTGGTGGCATACTTGGAGTTGTGCCAGGAGTTTGTGGGATAGGAGTTTATTCTCCAAGGCTAGATAAAACGGGAAATAGTGTACGTGGGAAAGAAATCTTTAATATGCTAGGTCAAGAGCTAGATTTATCTATTTTTATAAACTAAAAAGAGCAGGATAACTGCTCTTTTTAAAACCTTATTTTATTGTGTTCATATATATTTAGGATAAACATGATAGCATATATTGCACTAAAGGCGGTAAAGGCTAGAGTAAGTGATGTAGTATGAAAAAGATTGTTTACACCCTTTAAGAAAAATGGAGCTAAAAAGCCACCCACATTACACCCTACAAAAATAAGGTTGTTGGCAATTCTTGCGTGGGATCCTTTTGCAAACCTAGAAACTTCTGCAAATAAATATGGTATGCACAAAGACTGGGATAGGGCCACAAAGACCATACACAGTAAAAATATATACATATCATTGCCAAAAAATGCTAGCACAATATTTACCAGTACATAAATAGCAAGTCCTAAAATAATAGTTTTCTCCCTTAAAATACGATTAATAATACCAAATAAAAATCCAAAAATCATCCCTGACATTGGCAATATAATCATATATAAGTTTGCATCAACACCTATACCTTTTTGATTGCTAGCTATAGTTGGAAAACGCACGCTAAGGGCTGTTACATTCATAATCATAATTGCAGCAAAAAAAGCGTAGAAAAATATTTGCTTATTTATTTTAAATTTACCTACATCTGTTTTATCAGTGGTATCTACTTCTGGGATGACCTTATTAAAGTAAGCCATAATAAAAAATGCTACAAAATAAACTAAAAATGCATATTTCCAGTGGATTTTCATCAAAAGACCAGCCATAAATAAAAATACCATTTGGCTGATAAATTCAGTTGAGTTTCTGATGCCATGGAGTTTGTAGGCTTCATCACCTTGATAAAAAATATTTATATAATTTGCACTATGTCCATTAAATAAACCAACTCCTGCACCCATGATAAGACGGCTTATAACAACCGATATGTAGGAAGTGTGGATGATTGGCAAAAGTGAACTAAGGCCTACCAGAAATAGGCCGACCATAACACAATTTTTCATACCGATTTTTCTAGTGATTTTTTCACTTAAAAATATTGTAATAATGCTAGTAATCGAGGATATAGTTATAAGAGATTCTGCATTTGTAATAGAGATACCAAAGTCTCTTTGCATAAAAACTAGAGTACCTGATATAACACTATTGCTGGCTACATAGAGGGCTATAGTTAAGATTGCTATTTTTATTTTTAAATCTTTTCTCAAATCTTTTTTCAAAATAATTCCTTTGCTATTATAATATTAGAATTATAATACCAAATCCTAAGATTTTGGTAAAGATTGATAATTTTGCAGTAAAAATAGGCACAAAAAAACTGAGGGCAATCCCCAGTTTCATATCTTATGCTCTTGCGTCGATGTCACCATATTTTTCAGGTTCTTCGTCAAATTTTTTAACAGCATATGAGCAAATTGGAAGAATTTTTTTGTAATTTCCACGTGCTTGTTCACATACTTTATCAAGTAATTGTTCTGCAAGCCCATCACCTCTGTAAGCTTCATCTACTACAGTGTGAGTAATTGCCCATGTACTATCTATTTTTTCTTCAACTTCACAATAACCTACTTGGTCATCGCCATCAAAAGCTAATGCTTTTAATTGATCTTCATCAAATCTAATAATCATATTTTATCACCTCTAATATATAAATACCCATTTTGGGTAAAAATATACTATAGAGAAAAGGAGAAGTTAAATATGCAAAGAGATTATAAATTTTCTTCAGTTATTATTTTGCAATTTATATCAGCTATTATTGTTTTTCTAATTGCAAAACTTTTTGGAACTAGTCCAAATGATTTAGAAAGTATGGGTACATCATTTAGTGGAATAATTTCAAATATCCTCACAACTATAGTTTTCATTACCTTTCAATTTATGATTGCTAGAGGCCTAGTTTATAATAGGATGGGAACAGTTGGAGAATATATGGATGGTATAAATCATTTGAATTTAAAGGTGATTGGAGTTTGCTTTTTGATTTCGCTCTTACCTAACCTCGCTTGGATATTTTTGGGCTTTAGCCTTGTGACAACAATTGCAGCAGGTTTTATGATAAATAATAGCTTTGGTGCCGTATCAGCTGCCGTGGGCTTAGTCCTACTAATCCTAATTGGGCAATTAGTTTATTCAGCCTTTACAAATTACCGTTTTCTACTAGCAGCAGATAGGCCAGAACTATCATTTGCTGATTTATTTAAAGGAACTTTTAAGGTTGGTAAGGACTTATTTGGCAAAACTTTAAAAACTTATGCTAAATGGTTTATCCTACCAGTACTTGTATTTATAGCTTTAATAGTTCCGTTAGGGACTTATGCTAATGGGATATTTTCTTTTTTTCTAATGTATATATTAATTTTAGCTTTTGCAATTTACGCTGTGCTAGCTACTACCTTTGTTTTAGGAGAATTATCCAACCACTATTTAGATTATAAAAACGACTACAATAAAGCTTATGAAAAGACAATTTATGAAGCTTAATTATACAGAAAGGACTTACAATGATTAACGAAAAATTAAAAGAACTAATTTATAATGATGAAGAAAAAATTATTAAACAAAGAAGACACTTACACGAAAATCCAGAACTTGCCATGGAAGAGAGAGAAACCAATGACTTTATCAAAAAAGAATTGGAATCTTATGGCCTTAAAGTAACACAGCTTGAGCCAACAGGACTTATAGCAGAAATAAATCCGGATAGTGATGGAAAGACAGTTTTACTTCGTGCAGATTTTGATGCCCTACCTATAGAAGAAACCAATGACTTTGATTTTAAATCCAAAAATCCTGGTAAGTCCCATGCTTGTGGCCACGATACCCACACAGCTATGCTTTTAGCTGCAAGTAGAGCATTAATTGAAATAAAAGATGAACTGCCAGGAACAGTTAGATTATTATTCCAACCGGGTGAAGAAACTGGTGATGGAGGAAAGGCTGTTGTAAAACAAGGAGTTACAAAGGATGTTGATAGTGGATTTGCCATTCACATTTTCACAAACATTCCACTAGGCTATGCTGCTACAGGCTATGATCAAGTAATGGCTGGAAATTACTTTTTTGAAGTAAACTTCAAAGGAAAATCTGCCCACGGATCTACTCCATATGATGGCAATGATGCCATTATGATGTTAAATACTTTTATAAATGGTGCTAATGGAGCAATGGCTAGAAAAGTAGATGCCCTAAATGAACCAATAGTATTAAACTATGGAACCATCTCTGGTGGATCAGTTGCAAATGCTGTAGCAAGCGATACAAAACTTACCGCAAGCTTTAGATTTTTTACAAACGAGTCAGCTGATAAATTTTTAGAAGAATTAAAACAAATAGCAGATGCATCAGCAAAACTTTATGGTGGTAGTGCAGAATTTACCTATAACCAAGGAGCTGGTCCGGTTATAAATGAAAAAACATCTACCGATACAGCTGTAAAAGTAGCCAAAGAATTATTTGGTGATGACCATGTAAAAACTGATCTTAGAATTGCTGGGTCTGAAGACTTTGGTTTTCTATTAGCGGGATACGAAGATTATGAAGGCATGCCTGGAGCTTATATGATCATTGGTTCGATGAATCCAGATGACCCTTCAACATTCCCAAAAAACCATGCCCAAGACTTTAATCCAGATGAAAGTGCCTTTAAAGATGGAGCGCTTTTACTAGCCCAATATGCCTATGATTTTTTAAATCAAGCTAATTAAAAAAATATATAACTTGAGGCCATAAGGCCTCTTTTTTATTTAAATTATCTGAAATTTGTTATAAAATATAATTATATTAAAAAGGATATATTATGAGAATAGTTGTAATGGGAGCTGGGTCAGTTGGAGCTTACATAGTTTCAATTCTTGCAGATGAAGGCCATGATGTTTTGGTAGTTGAAAGAGCTTCTGATGCACTAAATTATGTTTTGGCAGAAAATGATGTGATGGGAATTTTAGGCGATGGAACAGACCCGGATTTACTTCGAGAAGCAGAAGTAAAAGATGCTGATTTTTTTATATCGCTTGCCGATGGCCGAACTAACTGCTGATGGTTTATTAGATGGCCTTTTAATAACAGTAGTTGATAGGGGAGATAGTATTTATATACCAGGAGGAAATTTTAAGATAAACATCGATGACAATATTCATGTAATAGGAACACCTCATGGTTTAAGAAAGCTCTATTTAAGAGAATTTGGTAGAGAAACTGATATAAAATCTTCTCTAATAATAGGAGCTTCCAAAATAGCCTATTATCTAGCAGAAAATATTTTGGCCAAGGGCTATGATGTAAAAGTTATAGAAATTGATGAGGCTAGGGCACGCGAATTTCTCCACCTTTTACCAAATGCTATCGTAATCCATGGTGATGGGGCTAATTCTACTTTTTTAGGAGAAGAAAACTTTGAAGATAAAACAGTTACTGAAAAAATTCAACAATCGGTAATGAGCTATTTTATAATTCATATTCTTATATTTTTTGCCTTGTTTGCAATAGTTGCTATAGACATAAATGACTTTTTGGAGGCTTTTACGGCAGTTGCTACAACCTATAATGGCCTAGGACAATTTGGAGAAGCCCAAAGTTTTTATGAACTTAGGGAGGCTAGTAAGTTTGTCTTATCTATCTCCATGCTTTTGGGAAGGCTTGAAATATATCCGCTATTATTACTCCTAACCCCTTCAACCTATAAGAGGAGGTAGGGTATAAAAAATACTGGGATACTCATAATATATATATTTTCTATATTTGAATTTATATGCAAAAATGCTATACTTATTAGGTCTAGGAGGAATAGATGAATATTATAATTTTGGGAGCAGGAAAGGTTGGTTCCCATTTAACAAATGAATTATCCTTACAAGATCATAATATCTTAGTAATTGATCATGATAAGGATGTATTAAATAGATTACTTGAACAAAATGATGTTATGGCTATGGTTGGCGATGGAACAGATTTAAATATTTTGCAAGAAGCTAACGTTAGGGACTGTGACTTGTTTATAGCCCTAACTAGAAATGATGATACTAACTTAATTTCTGCAGCCCTTGCTAAGTCATTAGGTTCAAAAGAGATTATTGTTAGGCTTCGTGACCCAAAATACCTTGACCATTTGGATAAGATTCAAGAGATTACTGGATCAAATCTAGTAATTAACCCAGAATATTTAGCAGCTAAAGAAATCCAAAGGTCTATAAAATATTCTCATGCTAGAAATGTTCAAAGTTTCCTTGAAGATAGGGCCCTAATGATGGAAATTGTTATAAATCCTAATTCAAGGCTACATGGGCAAAGGCTAGCTGATGCCGATTCATACCTAAGCCAGTTTGACGTTTTAATAGGTATAGTTATAGAAAATGAGCAGGTTTATATACCAAATGGTGACTTTGTCTTAGAAGCTGGCCAAAAAATTTATGTTATGGGTAGTAAAGATGATGTTGACCAATTTTATAAGGCTGAAATATCTGAAAGTATTAGGATGAAAAATATTCTAATAGTTGGTGCAAGCGCCATTGCCCATCACTTGACTGACTTATTACTTAAAAGAAACTTTAATGTAACTGTTATAGAGCTTAATAGAGAAAAGGCCATAGACCTTCAAGAAAAGTATGGGGATGCCCTAGTTATAAATGCAGATGGGTCAGACCCAGACATCTTAGAAGAAGCACGTATAGATAGTTTTGATTCAGTAATATCATTAACTGGTATAGATGAAGAAAATATCCTTATTGCTTTAATTGCCCAAAGATATGGAATTGATAAGATTATTTCAAAAGTAAACAGGACAAATTTATTAAAACTAACTGGTATCTTGGATATAGATGCTACATTTACCCCAAAATCTGCTGCTAGTAACTATATAAATAGGATTATCAGATCAAAGTATGATGCAAGAAGTGTATCAACCCTAAATAACCTCTATAAATTAGAAGGCGATCAGGTAGAAGTTTTAGAATTTGAAGTAAAGGAAAATTCTATGATTTTTAATCAAAGATTAAAAGATATAAGAACTAGACCAGACACCCTAGTGGCTATGATAGAACATAGTGAATTAAACGGGCAAATTGAGGTTGCAACTGGTAATTCAATAATCGATATGGGGGATAGAGTTTTAGTAATTACTAAAAACAAAAATATTACCCAAATAGATGATATATTGGAGTAAGTATGAATTTAAAAATAATAAACAATGCCATAGGTAGGCTCTTACAAGTACTTGCAGTACTAATGATTTTGCCCTTACTTATAGCTTTTATCTATCATGAGAGTACAAGTGATAAAATAAATTTTTTAATTCCTATAGTTCTATCAGGTGTGATTGGAACAATTATGGCAAGGGCCGGTAGTGAAAAAGGCCATATTTTTACAAGAGAGGCTATGTTTACTACAGCCTTTTGCTGGGTGCTATATTCTTTAATAGGAGCCATTCCTTTATACCTAACACCTAGTAACTATCCATCATTTTTAGATGCTTTTTTCGAAATGGCAAGTGGATTTACAACTTGTGGCGCTTCAGTAGCTACTGATATAGATGTCTTACCACATTCTATAATATTTTGGCGTTCTTTTTCCCATTTAATCGGTGGGATGGGAATCTTAGTATTTACCCTGGCTATTTTGCCAAAACAGCATAAAGAATCTTCAAATCTTATGCAAGCGGAAGTCCCAGGGCCAACTTTTGGAAAGATTACACCAAAGCTTGCAGAAACTGCCAGAGTTTTATACATTTTATATATTGCTCTAACAGCAGTTACAACTATAGCCTTGCTTTTAGCTGGTATGAATTTATTTGATTCGGTAATTTTTGCTATGGGGACAGCTGGAACAGGTGGTTTTGCTAATCGCGGACTTTCTGTAGCTTACTATGATTCAAGGCTGATAGAAGTAATCCTTGGAGTAGCCATGCTACTTTTTGGAATAAACTTTAATTTATATTATTACGCAATTTTTAGATCAGTAAAGGACAGTTTAAAATCAGAAGAACTTTGGACCTACCTTGCCATTATCGGTGTATCAAGTCTTTTAGTTTTTGTATCTATCCTGCCTTTATATGATAGTGTAGGGTATGCGGGGGCCAATTCATTTTTCACCGTTTCTTCTATCATAACAACAACAGGGTATGTATCAGCAGACTTTGGTCAGTGGCCATTATTTGCAAGAAATATTTTAATAATACTTATGTTTATTGGGGGATGTGCAGGATCTACTGCAGGTGGTCTAAAAGTATCTCGCATAATCATGATATTTAGATCAGCAGTTAACCAAGTAAAACAATCCATAAACCCAATGAGGGTTACTGTAAATAGGCTTGATGGAAAAAAGGTAGATGATGATGTAGAAAGAGCTACAAATAGATACCTACTTATGTATATACTTTTATTTATTATATTTTTAATAATTATAACCTTTGAAACAAATGATTTTGAAACAGCCTTTACAGCAGTGGCCACAACCATAAATAACATTGGGCCAAATATCGGTCAATTTGGACCTATGGAGACCTTTGCAGGTATGTCCTACTTATCAAAATTTGTCTTAACTTTAGCCATGTTATTTGGAAGACTAGAGATTTACCCAATGTTACTGCTATTTTCACCATTTACTTATAAGAATATTAGAAATAAATAGATTGACAAAAATTTGCTTATTTAATAAAATATAAGTGAATTAAATAAATTTGTAGGGAGCTTTGTGCAAAAAGCTGAGAGGATGGTAAACCATCGACCTTACCTGATTTGGGTAATGCCAACGTAGGAAAATTTTGTTAACCGTTATAGAATGCCCTTTTGGGTATTCTTTTTTTATAAAAAATAGGAGGAAAATATGAAAACAGCATTAACAATTGCAGGAACAGATCCATCTGGAGGAGCAGGTATACAAGCTGATTTAAAGGCTATGACCCTTAATGGAGTTTTTGCAATGTCTGCCATAACAGCGCTAGTTGCCCAAAACACAACAGGCGTTACAGACATCATGGATGTAAGTCCAGAATTTTTGAAATCTCAATTAGATGCAGTATTTACTGACATTTATCCAGATGCAATCAAAATAGGAATGGTATCTGATAAAGATTTAATCATAGCAATTGCAGAAAAATTAGAAGAATATCAAGCAACAAACATAGTTCTAGATCCAGTTATGGTTGCTACCAGCGGGTCAAAATTATTAAAAGATGATGCTATAGATACCTTAAAAGAAAAACTAATTCCCTTAGCTGACCTTATTACTCCAAACATTCCAGAAGCCGAAATCCTTGCTAATACAAAAATTGTAGATGATGAAGATATGGAAATGGCAGCCAAAAAAATTTATCAAGATTTTGGAGTAAATGTATTATTAAAAGGTGGACATGCTATAAATGATGCCAATGACTTTCTTTTAGTAGATGGCAAAGAAATTTGGATAAATGGTAACCGCATAGATAATGACAATACTCACGGTACAGGCTGTACACTTTCATCAGCTATCGCAGCAAATCTTGCTAAAGGCAAATCAATAGAAGAAGCAGTAAGGCTTGCTAAAAAATATCTGGAAGGCGCCTTAAAAGATGGTCTTGACTTAGGAAAAGGAAGTGGACCTATGAACCATGCCTTTGATATAAAAGATGAGTATAAAAAATAAACAATAAGTATCCAATTACTATGATTATAACTATCATTTAACCTAAAAAAAGAGTTTGACATTTGAAATATTAATCTTTATAATTGGGGGTAGTTACAATCTAATAAAAATAAAAATACATTAAGAACACCTGTGGGGTAAGAATTGGTGGGGCAACTCACATTTAGCCATACTTTAAACTCATTTATATGGTTAAAACTCACAACCACAGGGGGCAAATTGCCAAATCCTGATAATAAACTTCATACCTAGAGGGTTTAAATAATGAGTAAGTAGGTATGATTATAAAATCCTTGTTCAAAATAATGTGCAAGGACTTTTTTTGTCTATTTTTAAAAATAAAAGGAGGTTCTATGAAAAAAAGAATTTTGTTGCTAGCAATGATTTTACTAAGTCTTAGCTCATGTACTAGCAAAAATAAAAGCCAGGTTGTAGTTTTTAATGCTGGAGAGTATATGGATATGGATTTAGTAGAACAATTTGAAGAAGATACTGGCATAGATGTAGTCTATGAAACATTTACATCTGATGAGGAGATGTTTATAAAACTTTCCCAATCATCGAATAACTATGATGTAATAGTGCCAAGTGATTATATGGTAGAAAGACTACTTAAAAATGATATGTTAGAAAAAATTGATTTTTCAAATGTTCCAAATTTTAAATATGTGGGCGAAAAATACAAGGGCCTTGCCTATGACCCTAAAAACGAATACACAGTTCCTTACTTTGCCTCTCACTTTGGTATAGTTTATAACACAGATATTATCAAAGAACCTATTACAAAATGGGCAGATCTTTGGGATCCAAAATATAAGGGTGAGATAATCATGTATGATTTACCAAGACTTTCCATGTCAGTAGCCCTACAAAAATTAGGTTACTCTATAAATACTAGAAATATGGATGAGCTAATAGAAGCTAAAAATGAGTTAATAAAACAAAAACCTCTAGTATATGCCTATCTTACAGATGAAGCCCGTGACTTGGTTGTTCAAGGTGATGCGGCAATTACTGTTATGTATTCTGGCGATGCACTATTAATGAGAACTCAAAACCCTAATTTAAAGTACGTAACTCCAGAAGAAGGGATGAATATGCAGGTGGATAACCTTGCTATACCAAAGGGAGCAAAAAATAAGGAAAATGCAGAAATATTTATAAATTATTTTACAGATCCTAAAATAGCAACAGCCAATGCAGAATGGATGGAGGGTTTTACCAGTGTTGTAGAAGGCGTTAGGGAAAATCTACCAGAATATATAGCAGAATCAGAAGAGGCTTACCCAGATTTTTCAAAGCACCCAGAGCCTGAGATGTTTGAGGACCTAGAAGATTATATGCAAATTTACAATGACTTTTGGGTGGAAGTCCTAGCAGCTTATTAGGAGGTAAAAATGAGCGAAGTTTTACAATTAAAAGATATAAATAAGTTTTATGATGAAAAACAAATCCTAAAGTCTATCAATTTAGATGTGGAAAGAGGCGAATTTTTAACTCTAATCGGACCTTCAGGATGTGGAAAAACTACAACTCTTAGAATAATAGGTGGCTTTGAAAAACCTAGTAGTGGAGAAGTGATTTTTGAAGGAAAAGATATTTCAAATATCCCTCCAAATGAGAGAAACATAAATACAGTTTTTCAAAACTATGCCCTCTTTCCTCATTTAAATGTTTTTGATAATGTAGCCTTTGGTCTTAGAATTAAAAAAAACAAAGAAAATGAAATAAAGAAAAAAGTAGAAAATGCACTGGCCCTAGTAGACTTAGAAAAATATGGAAAAAGGGATATAGCAAGATTATCAGGAGGCCAAAAACAGAGGGTGGCTATTGCTCGTGCCTTAGTAAACGAACCAGAAATTATTTTGTTTGACGAGCCTTTGGGTGCTCTTGATTTAAAACTTAGAAAAAGAATGCAAATAGAACTTAAAAATATCCAGCAAGAAGTAGGTATTACTTTTATTTATGTTACCCACGATCAAGAAGAAGCTTTATCTATGTCAGATAAAATTGCAGTGATGAATAAAGGAATCATAGAGCAATATGGAACACCGCAGCATATATACGAAGAACCAGTAAATGCTTTTGTAGCAAATTTCCTAGGAGATTCAAATATCTTTAGGGGCAAAATGGTAGATAGATCTATAGTAAATTTCCTAGGCCATGACTATCCGTGTGTTGATAAAGTTGAACCTGGCAAAGACGTAAGTGTAATGCTGCGTCCAGAATATTTATATTTATCAGAAAACGCAAATTTAAAGGGAAAGGTAGTAAGGTCTATGTTTAAAGGAACTTATTATGACATTCGTGTGAGTGGAGATAATTTTTCCATAAATGTCCACCATCCAGAAGACATTGCCCTAGGAACGAATGTGTGTGTTGCTATAGATGCTGATGCTATCCATGTTATGGAAGAGAAAGCTAATCCTAGCCAATTAGTAGAACCTGGAGGGAATAAATAATGAAAAAATATTTAAATATTTACCTAGTTTGGGCAGGAGTTTTTATTATATTGCCCTTAGTACTAATACTTTTTTACTCTTTTAATGGTTCTGGATCCATAGCCTTTGAAAATTTTTCTTTTAGTTTTTCAAATTACAAAAGATTTTTTGAACCTCTTTACCTAAAAATGCTAGGTATTACTTTGTTGATATCATTTTTAGCAACTCTTGGTTGTTTACTGATAGGGTATCCAGTTGCTTATATCATTTCAAAAATGGATGAAACAATAGCATCATCTCTTATCTTTGTTTTTATAATGCCTATGTGGATAAATCTTTTACTTAGAACTTATGGATGGATTACGCTCTTAGGTAGAAATGGGGTTTTAAATAGGTTTTTAGCTTCATTTGGTAGTGGCCCTTTAGGGATTATGTATACTCCAACAGCCGTAGTTTTGGGGATGATTTATGAATTTTTACCCTTTATGGTTATTCAAATTTACAATGCCTTAAGAAAAGTAGACAAAAACTTAATAGATGCTGCCCTAGACTTAGGAGCCGATAGGGGAACTATTTTTAGAAAAGTAATTTTTCCTCTATCTCTACCAGGAGTTTATACTGGCATAATTATGGTATTTATCCCTGCTATATCTACCTTTGTCGTTTCAAACTTACTTGGTGGGCAAAAAGTTTATATGATAGGAAACTTAATTGACCAGCAATTTACTTTTACAGGTGACTGGGGCTTTGGATCTGCAACAGCCATCATTCTTATGCTAATCTTATTTTTGGCCTTATTTATCCAAAGAAAATTTGGTCGTGACTTAGAGGGAGATATAGTATGAGAAAGTTTTTAGAGCGTCTATATACAATTATAGTTTTTATATTTTTATATGCGCCAATTGTAGTAATGATTGTTTTTTCTTTCAATGATAGTAAGTTACGTGGTCGATGGGTTGGTTTTACAACTGATTGGTATAAAGAATTATTTTCCAATCCTGAGATAATCTCTGCTGTAAGAACAACTTTGATAGTGGCGGTAGTTGCGACCATTGTTGCAACAATCATAGGGACATTATCAGCTATCGGGATTTCAGAGCTACGTGGTAGAAAGAAAAACATGGTTTTAAACATAAACTACTTGCCAGTGCTAAATCCAGATATCATAACTGCTATTTCTCTAATGGGTCTATATGGATTTTTAAAACTAAATTTAGGTTATATAACCCTAATTTTGTCCCATGTTATGTTTTGTATACCCTATGTAGTTTTAACAGTGCTGCCCGCTGTAGAATCAATGGATAAAAACATTATAGAGGCTGCCCTAGACCTAGGGGCAACCCCATCATATGCGGTAAGAAAAGTATTGATACCTAATATTAAAAATGGTATTTTTGCAGGAGCTTTGATATCATTTACTTTATCCCTAGATGATTTTGCTATATCCTATTTCACATCGGGAAATGGAGTATCAAATCTATCTATGACCATTTATTCTATGGCAAGACGCGGGATAAATCCTTCTATAAATGCACTTTCTGCAATTATTTTTGTTGTAGTATTTATATTTTTACTTATCCAAAATAGAAAAGTTCTTATGGGTAAGGAGAAAAATCCAACAAGCTTTATGCCATAAAACCTTGACAATAAGAGAAAACTATAGTAATATATATCAGTCGACTAAGAAGTTTCTTTTATGAAACTTTTCGATCAAATCGCGCTTCCTGTAAGCGATTTTAAAAATAAATGTCAGGACGAGTACAGCCGCCACCTACCAGCTGCGGTGTCTAAATACGGTAGGCGAAAAATTTTATAGGAGGAATATTGATGAAATATCAAAAAACTTACACTCCAAGTGCAAACGACATCGAAAGAAAATGGTATGTTGTTGATGCTGAAGGAGCTGTTTTAGGACGTCTTGCTACCGAAGTAGCAGCAATATTAAGAGGAAAACACAAACCTACATTTACTCCAAACATGGACATGGGAGATTATGTAATTGTTGTTAATGCTGAAAAAGTTAGACTTACAGGTAATAAAGAAAATCAAAAAGAATACAAAAGATACTCAGGTTATGCTGGTGGTTTAAAAACTACATCTTACAAAGATATGATGGATAAACACCCAGAAAGAATCGTTGAACATGCAGTTGTTGGTATGCTTCCACACAACAAACTAGGTCGCCAAATGGCTAAAAAACTTAGAGTTGTAGTAGGCCCAGACCACAATCACGAAGCGCAAATGCCTGAAAAATTGGAATTAAAGTAAGGAGACTTAAATGGCAGATACAATTATTCAATCAACAGGACGTAGAAAAACTTCTGTTGCCAGAGTTACAATGAAACCAGGCAGCGGAAATATCCTAGTAAATGGTAGAGATTTAGAAAATTATTTTGACTTTGAAAGTTTAAGAAATGTAGCAAAATCACCATTAACACTTACAGAAAATGAAAATAGCTTTGATATCAAAGTTAACGTAAACGGTGGTGGATACAACGGTCAAGCAGGAGCTATCAGACACGCAATCGCAAGAGCTCTTCTTGAAGTAAACCCTGACTACAGACAAGCTCTAAAAAGAGCAGGATTTCTTACTCGTGACTCACGTAAAAAAGAAAGATACAAACCAGGTCAAAAGAAAGCAAGAAAATCTTCACAATTCTCAAAAAGATAATATCACAAAATTTACAAGCACATACCAGTTATGTGCTTTTTTGATTGGAAATTTTAAAGGTATAATTATTTTATGAATAATATAAACTACAACCTAGAAATGGAAAAGATAATAGATAAAAATAAAAAAAACGGGGTAAAACCAAGCCTGCTTATGCAAGTTTGTTGTGCGCCCTGCTCAACGACTGTAATGCATAGGATTAAAGATGATTTTGATATAGATATGTATTTTTATAATCCTATGATATATCCAAGAACAGAACTAGAAAAAAGAAGTGATTATGTAGGAGTGCTTGCAAAAAGAATAGGCCTAGATGGTAAGGTTATCGTCCCAGAAAATGATGTAAGAGACTTTTATGAAGTAGCTAAAAAAAGGAAAAATAATCCCGAGGGTGGAAAGGCCTGCTATGATTGCTATAAGCTAAGGCTTGAAGAGACTGCAAAATATGCCAAGGACCATGGCTATGATTATTTTTGCACAACCCTTTCTATTTCACCTTATAAAAACTCAAAATGGATAAATGAAATAGGTAAAGAATTAGAAGAACAGTATGGGGTAAAATACCTCTATTCTGATTTTAAGAAGAGAAATGGCTATCAAATGTCCATAGAACTTTCTAAAAAGTACCAACTATATAGGCAGTCATATTGTGGCTGTGTTTTTTCCTATAATGAGATGAAAGAGTACAAAGAAAAAATGGAAAAAGAAGGCACAGGTGAATAAACCTGTGTTTTTTTGTGCATTTTGGGTATCCTTATAATATGAAAATTATGAGCTAACCCAAAACTTATTGATATATAAGTTTGATTTTTATGGTATGTATGTATAGTATGACAACTATTTAGAAAATGAAAGAGGTATAAAATGAGTGAAGTATTAGATTTATTAAATGAGCAAATGAATTTTGAGTTTGAATCAGCATATATTTATAAGGCAATGAGTGCCTTTACAGATGATCTTGACCTAGAGGGTTTTACCAAATGGTTAGATATCCAAGTAGAAGAAGAAGTTATGCATGGTGAAGGTATGAGAAAATTCCTTCAATCAGTAGGCTACAAACCTCACTATAAAGCTTTACCAGAACCAAAAGATGACTATAGAACCATCCTAGAAGTTATAAAAACTGCTCTTGACCATGAAAAAGAAGTTACACAAAGAATAACAGAAATTTCAGATAAAGCACGCGATGAAGATGCAAGAGTATTTTCATTTATCCAATGGTATATAGATGAGCAAGTAGAAGAAGAAGATAACTTTACAAAAATGCTAACTCGACTTGAAAGGGTTGGCGATGACTGGCACTCAATTTACATGCTAGATCAAGAACTTGGCCAAAGAGGACCAGCAGAAGAGCCACAAATTGCAAATATATGAAAATTAACCTAAAAAATTCACTTGCCATCCTAGAAGTAAATACAAACGGGGCCTATATCGACAACTTTGAAGTAAAGGATGTACCGATCTTTTTTCCAAGAGTTATGGTAAAAATTGGCGATATTTTAAAAGTACGAGGCGGTATGCACGTTTGCGCTCCTAATTTTGGTATAGATGATAGATTAAATACCCTTCCATCCCATGGTTTTGGAAGGGATTTATTATGGGAAGTAGTAGAGCAAAAAGAAGATTTTATAAAGCTTACCCTAGACGGAATAGGTGTTTATGAAAATGTGAAATTTATCTTAAGCTACCAATTAAAAGGGCCTAGTCTATTTTTAAAATTAAATATAAAAAATAACTCTAATGAAGAAAAATTAATTGCCCCAGGCTTTCACCCATACTTTTATGCTGATCATCACCCAGTAATGATAGATGGTGAGAGTATAAAAAAAGATGAATTACCAAATAGTATCTATAATGATAGAAAAAATCAAGCCTTTATAGCAAATGGCAATAACATTGAGATAAGAGGTATTGAAAATATCAACCAATACGTTTATTGGTCAGACTATAAGGGAGATTATATCTGCATTGAACCATCATATAGCGGCAATGCCTTTGAAGATTTAACTAAGGATGTTTATAAACTTAATCCAAAGGATGACTTTTCTATAGCTTGTGAAATAAAGGTTAAAATTTAATAAATGATTATTTAATAATTTTAATATATATTTGAATATTCTAAGAGTATGGTATAATATTATTAGGATATTGAAATATTATCTTAAGATATTTCGGAAAGGAAAAGTATATGTTAACTACAATCTTAACTTTTGCCCTAGGAGCTTTTATATTCTCCCTAGTGTTTAAAATTATTTTTGGTGTGTTAGGCCTAGTATTTAAATTAGTTGGAAAAGCCTTATTATTGCCATTTCTATTAGTAGGAGGCATACTTTTCCTACCTTTAATAATACTGGGTCTAGGAGTTGGACTTATAGTTCAATTGTTACCAGTAATTCTAACTGGTGGTATAATTTATCTTATCTATAAGAATTTTTTTGCAAAAGAAAAAAGATATTGGTAAAAGAAAAAACTGACTATTAATAGTCAGTTTTTTTATTTATCCTTAAAAGCGTAGGTTTCAATTGCTTCTGCAACTGCACCTTCATTATTTGTAGCAGTAGTTACAAAATCTGCAACTTCTTTTACCTGCAAGTGGGCATTTGCTACTGCAACGCCAATTCCTGCAGCTTCTATCATGGCTACATCATTGTAATTATCTCCAATTACTAAAGTATTTGCCATATCAATGCCATAAGTATCACAGACTTTTTTTAGGGCTGTAGCCTTATTTACATTTTTTGCATTTATCTCCATATACATGTCTGATGAATAAGCAATTTCACAATCGTAGTTGGTAATTGCTGCTACATCTACTTCTAGCGAGTGCAAAAAGTCCATGTCCTTATTTTTAAATAGGACTTTTAAGATTAGTTCATCTTTTAAAAAGTCTATATTATCGCTGGTGATTTCTTTAATTCTTGTATCATTGGTATATTCGTTTGATTTTTCTATACGATCTAGATTTATAGCATATTTGCAATCGAGGGTATAGATAAAAAATTGCAGCTTATTTTTGTAAGCATATTCAAATACGCTTTTTGCGTATTTAAATTCCAATGGCATAGAATCTACGATTTCACGGTCGATTGCCTTTAGGGTTATAGCACCGTTACAGCAGATAATATATCTATTATCATGTATAACTCCTGCCTGCTCAGGGATTTCATTTAACTCATAGGGTCCACGACCTGTAGCAAGTATTACTTTTTTGCCAGCATCTTCTGCTTTGGCTATGGCTTTAGTATTTATCTGTGGTACATTTTTTGTATCATCTACCAAGGTTTCATCGATATCAGATGTTATTAGTTCTATCATAATTGCTCCTTTTTTATTTTATTCCCAATTGAGCAAAATATAGGACAGACTATTTATTTTCTTTTAAAAACTCAATAATATCATCTGATTCGTATAAGTACTCACCATCGTGGTATAGGCATGGGATTTGTCTTTTACCACCTTTTTCAATTAATTCGCGCATAGCATCGCGGTCGTTTTCTATATTTACAACTTCAATTTCTATATTGTTTTCTTCCATAAAGCTTTCTACTTTTTGGCAGTATGGACAAATTGTCCCTACAAATAATTTATAATCACTCATTATATTTCTCCTTTTATTTGTTTTCATAATATCTTCATTATGGTATATTATACTAATAGTAACTAAATTTTAAAGGTGGTAAGATGAAATCTAAAGTAATGAGTGTCATTAGGTTTTTCCTCATCCTTGTAATACTTGCATGTATTGGGATTTTGGGAAAAAGACTACTAGATTACAGAACAAATGCAAATAATAATAAGGAACTAGCAAATGTTGTTAAGGAAGTAGAAGAAGAGATGAATCATGATAATGATGTTTCTGCTAATGCTGCTGATCCTTGGGAGCAAAAGCACCAACACTATATAAAGGTAATGGATGCTCTTGCTAGAAAATATAACAACGATGATATAGTTGGCTTTATTGATATTCCAGATGTGGGGATTTCTTATCCTATCCTTCAAGGACCTGATAATGATTTTTATCTAAGACGTGGGATAAATAAAGAGTATGACATTGCTGGATCTATATTTATTGATATGAATAATAAACCAGATTTTAATGATGATAATACAGTTATCTATGGTCACCACTTAGAGATAAACTCTATGTTTACTCCTCTTGACCAATATAGAAAACAAGACTTTGCACAAAATCATACTACAATTTATTTGGCAACTAAAGATGAGCTTCGCGAATATCAAATATTCTCAGCCTACGGAATCCCAGCAGACTATGCTTATAGGACTCTTTATTTTACAAATAGAGATGATGTAGTTCCATACTTTAACCAACTTAGAAGCAATTCTGAAGTAGAGTTACCTAGTGTTTCATTTACTCCAGACAGTCAAATTATAACTTTATCAACCTGCCAATATGATTATGCAGACCAAAGGCTTGCTGTTCATGCAGTTAGGGTGAAATAATGAGATACAAATTTGAAGAGAAAAATGAAATAAATATAAAAGAAACAGAGGAAGGGCTGATTTTAGTCCACGATTCTTTTAATCCAACCCACATTTTTGAGTGTGGGCAATGTTTTAACTTTAATATAGAAGAAGACGGATCTTATACAGCAGTTCATATGGATAAGATTATAAATGTTTTAGCTAGGGATAATGATGTGCTTATCAGAAATATTTCCTTAGATGACTTCTATGAAGTATTTTATGACTACTTTGACCTAGGTACAGATTATAAGCAAATAAAAGAAGATTTATCAGCCAATGAAGTTTTAAAAACGGCATCAGAATACGGCGATGGTATTCGTATTTTAAACCAAGAAATGTTTGAAACAGTTATTTCATTTATCATCTCTGCTAATAATGGTATTACTAGGATAAAAAACTCTATAAGAATTATTAGCCAAAGATATGGAGACTTAATTGGAGAATACATGGGCAGGGAATACTATGCTTTTCCAAAACCAGAAATTTTAGCAAAGGTAGATCCACAAGAACTACGAGAATTTGCTAGAGTGGGCTTTCGTGATGTAAGAATTGTAAAAGCAAGCAGGATGGTGGCGGATGGATTTTTGGATTATGAGAGTGATCAAAATCTTAGCACAGCTGAATTAAAAGAAAAATTAATGCAAATGCCAGGCATTGGCCCAAAGGTAGCTGATTGTGTCTTGCTTTTTACCTACCATAGGAGGGAAACTTTCCCTGTGGATGTATGGATAAAACGTGTTATGGAAACACTCTTTATAGGCCATGAAGTTCCAAAAAAACAAGTAGATGACTATGCTAGAGAATATTTTTCTGACCTAGCCGGCTATGCCCAACAATACCTATTTTATTATGGTAGAGAAGAAAAGATTGGTAAATAATCCTAAGATGAGTCTTAGGATTATTTTTTTGTCCGCAAATTTTATAAATCGTATAATAAAGATAAGGAGTGTTTAAATGCAAGATATAAATAAGATTAAAGAACAAACTATAAATGTAATAAATGAATTAATAGATGAAGCTGCTCTGAAGGAAAATGACATCCTTGTATTGGGTGGATCAACTAGTGAAATAGGTGGGGGCACTATTGGAAAAGATTCTAGTCTTGAAATCGGAAGTGCTGTAATAAAAGAAGTTTTAAATATAACTAGTAAAAAAAATATAAATCTAGCTGTTCAAGGCTGCGAGCACCTAAACCGAGCGCTAGTAATTGAAAGAGAAGTAGCTAAGGCAAATAATTTTGAAATAGTATCTGTAATCCCAGCCCTTCATGCAGGTGGGGCAATGTCTGTTGCAGCCTTTGACCAAATGAAAGATCCAGTTATAATAGAGCATGTTATAGCTAAAGCTGGTGTTGATATTGGAGATACAGAAATAGGCATGCATGTAAAATTCGTCCAAGTACCACTTAGACTTTCTGAAAAATATATAGGAAAAGCCAGAGTAACCGCCCTAAAATCTCGCCCAAAATTAATAGGTGGAGCCCGTGCTATTTACGAGTAAATTGCTTGTTATTTATAATAAATATTGTATAGTACATGAGGCAAAAATGAGAAATAAGGGGAGTTTATGCAAAATTATGATGTAATAGTCGTTGGTGCGGGGGCTGCTGGAGCCTTCATGGCCTACGAATTTAAAAAATTAAATACTGATAAAAAAGTATTAATAATAGATGGTGGTAGAGAAGTAGCTAGCAGGTCTTGTCCAATAACAGATGGTAAGGTGGACCACTGTATTCACTGCAATCCTTGCAATATTATGTATGGTTTTGGAGGAGCAGGAACACTTTCTGATGGAAAATACAATATAACAACAAGTTTTGGCGGCGACTTGCATGATTACATAGGTGAAGATAAGGCCATGGAGTTAATGGAATATGTTGACTCTGTTTTAATGGAATTTGATGGGGGAGACTTAGAATTATATTCTACTAACAAAAACGATTTAAAAACTAAATGCCTCCAACACGACCTCCACTTATTAGATGCAAAAGTACGCCACTTTGGTACAGAAAGAAATAAAATTATTTTACAAAAAATATATGATTATGTAAAAGATCAGATCGACTTTAAATTTAAAACTATGGTAACAGATGTAGCTTATGAAGATGAGCTTTACACTCTACGAACTGATGATGGTGAAACTTATACATGTAGGGATTTAGTTTTAGCTGCTGGTCGTTCAGGATCTAAGTGGATATCAGAAGTATGCGATAAGTTTGATGTGCCAACTCGTAAAAACCGTGTAGATATCGGTGTACGTGTAGAAGTACCGGCTGAAGTTTTTAAACATATTACAGATGATGTTTATGAAGCAAAAATTATGTATCAAACCAAACAATATAATGATGTAGTACGTACATTCTGCATGAACCCATATGGCCAAGTAGTTGTAGAAAATACAAATGGAATCCAAACTGTAAACGGTCACTCCTTTACAGATCCAAAACTTCAATCAAAAAATACAAACTTTGCTCTGCTTGTAACCAATAAATTTACCGAGCCTTTTAAAGATTCAAATGAATACGGTGAATCCATAGCAAGACTTTCCAATATGCTGGGTGGTGGAGTATTGATGCAAAGATTTGGCGATCTTATTAAAGGGCGCCGTTCATCTGAAAGACGTATGGCAAAATCATTTACCAAACCAACCTTAAATGCAACTGCTGGGGATTTATCCCTTGTTATGCCAAAAAGACAATTAGATGATATTATAGAAATGATTTACCAATTAGATAAAATTGCTCCAGGTATGGCTAATGATGATACTCTTTTATATGGTATAGAAGTTAAATTTTATAACTCAGTAGTAGATGTAGATAGTAAATTTGAAACTAAACAAAAAGGTTTATACTGCTTAGGAGATGGGTCAGGAGTAACTCATTCTCTTTCCCAAGCCTCAGCATCTGGTGTTGAAATGGCTAGAATTTTAAGTAAGAGAGCTTAACAATGAAATATATTTATGAACAAATTTCTAAAAAAGATGGCATAATATTAAGGGGTGTTATAAATACCCCTGATGATTTTGATGCTACAAAAAAATATCCTACCGTTATTTTCTACCATGGTTTTGGTGGAGACCGCAATGGAAGTACTTGGTTTCGTGGACAAAATGCCAAGTATCTAACAGATAGGGGATATGTAACAGTGCGTTTTGATTTTTCAGGTACCAATGAATCAGATGGTGACTTCTATGATATGACTGTAAGTCGTGAGGAAGAAGAAGCAATAATGATTTATGATTTTACTAAGCTACGCGAATATGTAGATAGAAATAGGATTTATCTGGTGGGTCACTCATTAGGAGGGGTAATATCTACTCTCATAGCTAGTAAAGTCAATCCAAAGGCTATGGTGCTTTTAGCTCCAGCAAGTGATATGAATAATCCTCACTATTTAAAAGTGGCTGGTATGGCATATTTTGATCCAAAAACTGCCACAGGTGACCTAGATAAACTTAAAATAGCAAAAGAAGTAAAAGAAATAGAAGATGTAGATATTGGTGGGGTAAAACTTCACAAGAGATTTTTACTAGACTTTTTACCAAAAGATATTTACGGGCAAGCTAGTAAATATCAAGGCAATGTACTTATCCTACGCGGGACTAAGGATGATCTAGTTTTTAATGACGCTAACGAAAAACTAGAAAAAGCTTATCCAAATGCTAGTTACCAGCAAGTAGATGGTGCAGACCATTCTTTTAAAAACTATGAGCATAGGCAAATTATTTTTGAAAAGATGTATGACTTTTTAGAAGCCAATTAATAATAAGACCACCTTTGGGTGGTTTTTTATTGTGAAAATACTTATTATAAGATGAAAAATTAGTTTTTAAAGTTATAATAAAAGTATGACTAAATTTTTGATTACCACTAGCTTTGGCCTAGAGGCCCTTGTCAAAAGACAGCTTTTAGATATGGGCTATGAAGACTTTGAAGTTAGTGATGGGATGATTTCCCTTAATGGGCAATTATCAGATATTTCAAAACTGAATATAAATTTACGTGAAGCTGATAGGGTCTATCTTGTAGTGGATAGTTTTAAGGCAGGCGATTTTGATGAACTTTTTGAAAGGGTAAAGGCTATTAACTGGCCTGATTTTTTAGATAAAGACAACAATTTTTTAGTAAATGCTAGAACCTATAAGTCTAAACTTTTTTCGATAAGGACTATCCAATCAGTTACTGAAAAAGCTATTATAGATTCTATGAGAAAAAAATATAGGATTAATCACTTTGAAAAATCTGGTCATAGGGTCCAAATAGAAGTGATGCTTAAAAATGATATTGCAAGTGTTGTTATAGATACATCCGGAGAGGGGTTACACAAACGTGGTTACCGTGAGGATACAGTAAAAGCACCTTTACGCGAGAATCTTGCAGCAGCTCTTGTTGATTTATCATTTTACAATCCTGATAGGTTTTTATTTGATGGATTTTGTGGGTCGGGGACTATATTAATAGAAGCAGCTAGAAAAGCGCGCAATATTGCTCCAGGTATAGATAGAAACTTCGATTATGAAGACTTTATTTTCATTGATAAAGACCATCACAAAAATGCAAAAAAAGAAGCCTTATCAGTAATTGATTATGATAAAAAACTTAACTTGCTAGGATCAGATATATCCGGTAGAGCTATTAGCCTTGCAAAAAATAATGCTATAAATGCAGGTGTTGAGGAAGATATTTCATTTCTTACCCGTGATATCTCAAATGTTGCTTTAAAAGATGATTATGGAATTATTATAACCAACCCACCTTATGGGGAGAGATTATCTAGGGTTGATACTGACGAGATTTATCAAAAAATCAATGATAAATTTAAGAACATGGATACATGGTCTTGTTATTTTATAACCAGTGATGAAAGATTTGATCAGAAATTTAAAAGAAGACTTTCTAAAAAGAGAAAGCTTTACAACGGTGGAGAGAAAGTTGATTTTTACCAATATTTTGGAAAAAAACCAGATAATAACGGAGGAAATAATTGACTGATAAAAAAGAAAAGAATGATGGTAAGAGGATAGGACTTATTATTATATCAATACTTGTTGCTATCTACTTAATAGGAACAGTGATATTTTCGTATATAGCTTTGCCAGGAACATTTTTAAATGGCAAGGACATTTCTTATGCTTCAAAAAAGGAAGCTTTAGAAAAAGCTCCAGATGATTTTAGCTTAAATGTAACAGGTAGAGATGATAGAGATTTAATAATTAACCCAGCTGACATTGACTATGATGCTAAGTTACCAGCAGATGCAAAAATAGATCAAAACCCTTTTACTTGGCCGGCTGCTCTAGTAAATAATAAAAAGCAAGACTTTGATTTTGAATACAAGGTTTCTTATGATGAAGATAAACTTGATAAAAAAATCGAGGAATCAAAGTTAATGAATGGTATAACAGAGCCAAAAGATGCAAAAATTGCCATGAAAGATGGAGAGTTTTTTATAGAAGATGAGGTTATTGGTAATGAGGTTGATAAAAAGAAATTAAAAGAGGCCATTATCGATAATATCAATACAAAAAGTAAGGAACTAAGCTTAGACGATAGCTACTACCACAATCCAAAAGTAACTAGTAAATCAGAAAAATTACAAAAAGTTCTAGCTGATTCTGAGCATATCAAAGACATGAGTATCAAATTTAACTTTAATGGTTTTGACTTAAAATTAGAAGGCAACTCCTTACTTGATTTATTTGATATGACTGATGAAGGTCTTGAGTTAAACTATGATAAAGTTTATGACTATGCAAAATATCTAGCAAGCGAAACAGATACCTATGGAAAAAACCGTAAGTTTAATGCTACAGGTATAGGAGAAATAGTTGTAGCTCCAGGAGTTTATGGCTTTAAACTAGATGTTGATGGCATGGTTGATAAAATTTATGAACAAGTAAATTCTAGAGAAAGCGGTGTTATAGAACCCGTTTACGCAAATATTGCCTATGTAAGAACAGATACTGGTGAGGATATAGCAGATACTTATGTAGAAGTAGACCTATCCCGTCAACACATGTGGTTTTATAAAGATGGTAATTTAATCTTAGAATCTGACTTAGTTTCAGGTAGACCAATTGATGGCTGGGCGACAAATGTTGGTGTAGGACAAATTTTAAATAAAGTTGCCGACACTACTTTAACAGGTTTAAACTTTGATGGCCAAACTTCATACCAAACTCCAGTTGATTACTGGATGCCAATAGGCTGGGATGGAGAAGGCTTCCATGATGCACCATGGCGTGGTGGATTTGGTGGAAGTACTTACCTACAAAATGGATCTCACGGTTGCTATAACCTACCACCAGCAGTAGCAAAAGCCTTATTTGAGAATGTTGATTATGTAACACCAGTAGTAGTTTATGAATCAAGCACAAATTACTCACCTGGTATGCTTTATTAAGAGATATTATGATAAAAATTGAAAATCTAAGTTATGCCTATCCATCAAATGATGATAGCGAGGGCCATTTTGCCTTAAAAGAACTTAATCTTGAAATAAATAAAGGAGATTTTGTTGCTGTTTTAGGTCATAATGGGTCTGGTAAATCCACTTTGGGAAAGCTGATGAATGCGCAAATTTTTCCAACTACTGGAGATATTTGGATAGACGACTTAAATACAAAAGATGAAAATTTAATATGGGATGTAAGGGGCAAATGCTCCATGGTTTTCCAAAACCCAGATAACCAAATGGTTGCGACAACTGTAGAAGAAGAGGTAGCCTTTGGGGTTGAAAACCTACAAATCCCAAACCCTGAGCTTAGACAAAGAGTAGATAGCGCCATAGACTTAGTTGGCATGAGCGATTTTAAAACAAGAAATCCCGCAAATCTATCTGGTGGTCAAAAGCAAAGGGTATCAATTGCAGGTGTAGTTGCTATGATGAGTGACTACATTATTTTTGATGAACCAACTGCTATGCTTGACCCCAAGGGACGTAAGGATGTTATAAAACTTGTAGAAGAGTTAAACAAAAATTATGGCAAAACTATAATTTATATTACTCACTATATGGAAGAGGCTATAATAGCTGATAAAATTGTAGTCCTTGATAAGGGGCAAGTAGCCCTAGAAGGAAGTGCTAGAAATGTTTTTTCTAAAGTTGATCAAATGAAATCTCTAGGACTTACAGTACCACAAGTTACAGAAGTGGCCTATGAACTAAGCAAAAAAGGTGTGAAATTTGAAAAACTACCCTTAAGTATTGATGAAATGTTGGAGAGTATATGAATATAGATATAAAAAATGTAGATTATATTTACAATCAAGGCATACCTGGTGAAGTATATGCTCTAAAAGATATCAATTTAAATATAGGTAACCATGAAATTATAGGGCTAATAGGACAAACTGGATCAGGAAAATCAACTCTAGTTCAATTATTAAACGGACTTTTAATTCCAACAAATGGAGATGTAGTTGTAGATGGTGTAAATACCAAGGATAAAGAGAAACGTAGGGATATCAGATTTAAGGTTGGTCTTGTTTTTCAATATCCAGAACACCAGCTTTTTGAAGAATCTATAGCAAAAGACATATCCTTTGGCCCTACAAATATGGGTTTAACAGAAGATGAAGTAAACTTACGTGTAAAAGAAGCTATGAGTAAAGTTGGTCTTGACTATGAAACATACAAAAATGTATCACCTTTTGAAATATCTGGTGGCCAGCAAAGAAGGGTTGCCGTTGCAGGAATTATTGCTATGAATCCAAAGGTTTTGGTTCTAGATGAGTTAACTGCAGGTTTAGACCCAGCAGGTCGAGAGGAAATTTTTAGAGAAATCATAAGTATTTATGAAAATGATCCAGAACTAACTATTGTTTTAGTTAGCCATTCCATGGAAGATGTGGCAGAGTATGTAGATAGGGTCATTGTTATGAATAAGGGTGAGATTTATAGTGATGCTTCAACCTATGATACCTTTACTAAAGTGGATTTGGAAAAAATTGGATTAGATGTTCCTCAAGTATCAAGATTTATGAAAGCATACAAAAATGAGGGCCATGATGTCCGTGATGATATCTACACTATAGAAGCTGCTGTAGAGGAATTAAGTAAATATTTAGGAGTAGCCCATGAATAAAATAACAATCGGTCAATACCTACCCTTTGATACTTTTATGCATAGGCTAGATCCTAGGGTAAAGCTTATCGGAGTTTTTGCATATATTATTACAATATTTTTTGTAGATGACTTTGTAAGTTTCATTCCCTTTGCAATTTTATTAGTTCTTATGCTTTATACAGCAAAAATCCCTGTAAAGAACGTTTTTAAATCACTAAGACCCCTACTATTTATTATCATAGTAACTGCAATTATTAACCTATTTACTGCCCCTGGTAATACGCTAGTAACTTTTGGTAGATTAACTATAACTGATGAAGGTGTCTATAGGACTCTTTTTACAATTATAAGACTAATTTTAATTATTCTTACAACATCCATGTTAACTTATACAACTAGTCCCATGGAGCTTACAGACGGCTTAGAAAAATTATTTTCACCCCTAAAAAGATTCGGTTTTCCTGCAGGAGAGCTTGCCATGATGATAAGTATTTCCCTAAGATTTATCCCAACCTTATTTGATGAGGCAAATAAAATAAGAATGGCACAAATGGCTAGGGGAGCAGATTTTGAATCTGGAAACATCTTTAATCGTGCTAAGGCAATGATTCCTCTTTTAGTACCACTTTTTATAAATTCATTTAAAAGATCTGATGACCTTGCTACAGCCATGGAAGCTAGGATGTATCGTATAGGTGAAGAACGTACTAAGCTAAATGAAATCATTATGGATAAGACAGACTATATAACGCTGTTTTTATTTTTAGGATTTTGTGTGCTTATGATTGCTAAAAAATACCTATGGTAAAAAATATACTTTTAAAAATTGGTTATGATGGAACAAATTTTCATGGCTACCAATACCAAGAAGGCTTAAGAAATGTAGAAGGCGAAGTAAAAAAAGCCATCAATAAAGTAACTGGTGAAAATAACCGCATTATTGCAGCAGGCAGGACTGATGCAGGAGTCCATGCCTATGCACAATACATAAATTTTCTAACAGCTACCAATATCAACCCAAAATCCTTTAAATATCATATAGAACCATTCTTGCCAGATGATATTATATCTCTGGAATCCAAAGAGGTAGACCTAGGTTTTCATGCTAGATTTTCTGCAAAAACTAAGACCTACCAGTATGTAATTTATAGAGATAAGATTATGCACCCTATATATAGAAATTATATGGAACATATTACCTATAAGCTTGACTTAGAAAAATTACAAGAAGGTTTGGATACTCTAAAGGGAGAACATGACTTTAAAGCCTTTATGAGGGTTGATAAGGATTTAGAAATAAATACTGTTCGTACTTTAGATGATGCGTACTTTGTTGAAAATGAAAATAAAATAGAAATCTACTATAAGGCCAATAGTTTTTTACATAACCAAGTTAGAATTATGACAGGGGCCTTGGTAGAACTAGCCCGTGGCAAGCTAAGTGTGGATGAATTTAAGAAATTTTTTGCTTCTAATAACACTAAAAAAGCCAATCCAGCCCTAGCAGCTAGCGGCTTATATTTATGGAGTATCGATTATGAGTGAAGAAAAAACAAAAAAATATAATTTTTTGGAAGAATTTAAAATATTTGTATTAATTTTTACAGCTTTCGCTGGCTACCTTTATGTACCTAAGGAACGATTGATATATTTTGCAATTTTTTCATCTCTTTTACTAATAGTTGCTACTTTATATATTAGAGATTATGATTTATCTTTTAGTAAACACTTATTAAATATTGCTATAAGCCTATATAATATAATTACGTTATTTTTTATGGTACAATATTTTATATCGTCTAATGAGACAAGGGTTTTTGAGACATTACTATATCCATTTTACAATGACGGGAACTTTAATATCCCCATGATAGTTTGGATATTTATCCTAACCTTGTTTTTACAGATTTTACAATTTAAGACAAGTGGACCTGAGGGGGATACCTATGGAAGATAATAATAAAAATATAAATGAAGAAGAGCAATACGACCAAGAGTTAGAAGAAATTCTAGATGAAGAAAGCAAAAACAAAGGCAAGAGAAGAAAGAGACGAAAAAAATTTAGTCAAAGAAATATTTTAATCGCTGCTTTAATAGTAGTTTTGCTAGCAGCAGCTCTTTACTTTATAAATAAAAAACAAAATATGGACCCACAAGACAGTCAAACGTCAGAAGCAATTGACCAAAATTCTTATAATGGCTCCACTATCATGCGCGTTGACTTAAACCAAGTGAAAAAAATTAATATTGACCTAGATGTGGCTGATATTCGTATCCAAAAATCAAATACCAACCCCTATATAGAGTATACTGAGCTAAAAAGAGGGGAAGAAGATGTCTACACTATCGATGTTTCTTATGAAAATGGTGTGTTAAACCTCAAGTCAGACATTAAGGGTAAGGAATTGAATATGAAAAATAAGGTCCAAATCCTTAGAATATTCTTACCAATGGATAAGAATTTAGAGGAAATCAAGGCCAATGTTAATGCTGGTGATGTAAAAATAACCGATTTAGAAGTTAGAAATCTAGATTTAAATGTAAAAACTGGCCACATTAGCTTTGAAAACTCATTTTTTGGAGGAAGTGTGACTAATGAAGCAGGAGACATTAGCCTAGAAAAATCAGAACTTTTAAATACAAAACTTGCTACAAATGCGGGAGATATTATTATTAACGAAAGTAAGCTAGGAACTAGGTCGGATTTTTCAACTCAAACAGGGGATATTATAATTAGTTCAACTGATAGCCTTGATAACTATAATGTAAAGGCAAATCTAGAAGTAGGTAACTTTATTTTAGGAAATATTTCTTATAGAAATATCAAAGATGGCTTTAGCAAAAATAATAAAGCTCAAAAAGATATTAGTCTAAAAACAAAGGTAGGAGATATTACCTTTAACAAGGGTGAGGGAGCTATCTTAGAGGAAGAAGAATATATAACTAACCAAAGTCCAAGAAGTGACTATGAGGAAGAAACCGATGAGCAACCTCAGATAGATCAAATAGACCAAGAAGAAACTGAAGAAGAATTAAATGATAATACAGAAGGTTTACCAGAAGAAATCGAGACTGATAAAGAGGTTGATCAAACCGAAGGAAATAATAATTAAGTTCTTAGGAGCTTAATTATTTTTTTTAGGATTTATAATGACAGAAAATTTATTAAAGGAAAATTTAAAAAAATATTTTGGTTATGAAAGTTTTAGGGCAGGCCAAGAAGAGATTATACAAAATATCTTAGCTGGTAAAGATGTGCTAGGAGTTTTACCAACCGGCGGTGGCAAGTCTATTTGCTACCAATTGCCTGCTTTATTGATGGATGGAATTACTCTTGTCATATCGCCCTTAATATCTTTGATGAAAGATCAAGTGGATGCCTTAAACGAAAATGGAATTAGTGCAAGCTTTATTAATTCGACTTTAACCACTGATGAGTATAAGCAAACCTTAAGTGATATCAGTCGCGGACATGTAAAACTACTTTATATTTCACCAGAAAGACTAGAAAATAATTTTTTTATAGAATTTATTAAGGACTTAAATATAAATTTTGTAGCAGTAGATGAAGCTCACTGTATAAGCCAATGGGGCCATGATTTTAGGCCAGCCTATAAACTTATTCCAAGTATCTATGATGTTATTGGAGAAATCCCAGTTGCAGCCTTTACGGCAACAGCAACCAAAGAAGTACGTGATGATATAATTAAGAATTTAGAACTTAAAGATCCCTTTATAAAGGTAACAGGCTTTGATAGAAAAAATCTAACCTATATTGTAGAAAAACCAAAAGATAAGCTAAAATTTTTAAAAGGATATTTAAAAGAGCATGATGATGAATCTGGTATCATCTATGCCTCCACTCGTAAAAAAGTGGATGAGGTTTATAAGTCGCTTAAGAAAATGGGCCTTGATGTTTGTAAATACCATGCTGGTTTAGATGAAAGTACAAGAATTAAAAACCAAGATGACTTTATCTATGAACGCAAAAAAATAATAGTTGCTACCAATGCTTTTGGTATGGGCATTGATAAAAGTAATGTACGCTATGTTATCCACTACAATATGCCCAAGGATATGGAATCATATTACCAGGAAGCAGGTCGTGCAGGACGAGACGGAGAAGATGCTGATTGTATTTTATTATATAACGCCCAAGATATAATTATTAACAAATTTTTGATAAATCAAACTAATAACTTTTCCTTTAAGAAATATCAGCTAGAAAAATTACAAACTATAATAAATTATGTAAATACTAGCAATTGCCTTAGAGGATTTATCCTTAGTTATTTTGGTAGTGAGGCTATGGACTATTGTGATAACTGCTCTAATTGTTTAAGTGAAGTAGATAAAACAGATGCAACCATTGATAGCCAAAAAATTTTATCCTGTATTTATAGGCTAGATCAAAGGTACGGGTCAAAAACCATAGTTGACTGTCTTAAGGGATCTCAAAATATAAATGCACGTGAGAAAAATCTATCAGATGTCTCGACCTTTGGAATTATGAAAGAAAACGATGAAAAATATATCAAAGACCTTATAGGAACTCTGATTGCTGATGGCTACATTAGAGTAAGTGGCGGCCAATATCCTATTTTAAAGCTTACAGAAAAATCAAAAGAAGTACTCTTTGATAAGGAGAAAGTATTTGTTATTGAAAATAAAGCTAATCCAGTAAAAGAAATGGAAAAAAGCCTAAGAAATATTGACCCATCCGACTATGATGATAAGTTATTTAACCACCTTAAAAAAGTAAGGCTAGACTTATCAAAAAATCGAAATATTCCACCTTTTATTATATTTTCAGATGCTTCTTTAAAAGATATGGCAACTTTAAAACCACAAACAGAAGAAGAGTTTTTAGAAGTAAAGGGAGTAGGAGATAAAAAACTTGTCCAATATGGGGACATATTCATAGCTGAAATATCAGAATTTTTGGCATAAAAAGTAAACAAAAAATCTCACCTAAAAAGTGAGATTTTTTTATTACCTATAATAGGGTAACACCCTTATTTTCTAGAGCCATCCTATAATCATCTGGCCAGTAGGAAACCTGTACTTCACCAATGTGAGCTTTTTGTAGGAAAAACATACAAAGTCTAGATTGACCTATACCACCACCAATAGTTTGTGGTAATTCTCCATCCATTAGCATTCTGTGGTAATTGTATTTTAAACGATCTAGATTGTCTGATTGTTTTAATTGTTCATTTAATCTATCTGGATTTACTCTAATACCCATAGAAGATAATTCTAATTGGTCATCTAAGATTGGGTTATAAACTATTAAATCCCCATTTAATAACCAGTCATCGTAGTCTGGGGCTCTGTTATCATGTTTTTGTCCGTTTGAAAGTGTAGTTCCTATTTGCATTAAGAATATCGCTCCATATTCTTTTACTGCTAGTCTTTCTCTTTGTGTACTGTCAGCTACTTCTGGATACTTATCTAAAAGTTCTTGGCTAGTTATAAAGGTTATTTGATCTTTTAAAAGCTTATGTCTTTGAGGAATAAGACTGCAAAGATATTCATCTAGAGATTTTAATGTTCTGTAGATAACATTTACTACTCTTTTTAAATAATCTTCATTTCTCTCGCCATCTTCCATAATAAGTTCCCAGTCCCATTGGTCTACATAAAATGAATGGGTATTATCTGGCACTTCACAACGGCGGATAGCGTTCATGTCTGTGTAAAGGCCTTCGTGCATTCTAAAATTATATTTTTTAAGGGCGTAGCGTTTCCATTTGGCAAGGGAGTGAACTATTTCTAGCTCTTCGTTGTTTGCTTCTGGAACATCAAATACTACTGGTCCTTCAAAACCGTTTAAGTTATCATTTAACCCTGATTCTGTTGATACAAATAGTGGGGCTGACACCCTTTTTAAATTTAAGTTATTTGCTAAGTTAATTTGAAAGTAATCTTTTATTTCTTTTATTAATAATTGTGTAGTATATAAATCTGGATCTGAAGTGTACCCGTCTGGTACTATAATATTGCTCATTTTTAACCTCTTTTTTTTGTATAATCACTTAATGATTATAATTTTTTACTAATTGTTGTCAAGGATAACGTTTTTAACCGAATTGTTTTATTAAAATTTTTAATTTCACCAATTAAGTTAAAATATTCTCTGTAAAATTGTTATAAAATAAAAACATCATTTATTATTAAGGATGATAAGTTAGTCGGTCGTTACTATTATTTAAATATGAAGGAGAGATAATGGATAAAAATTATTCTAATTTATTTACTGTTGATGGACCTGTTAGTTTAAAACAGTCCTTGCCTTTAGCTTTTGAGCATCTTATAGCAATGATTGCAGGTTGTATAGCACCTACTTTAATTTTTGCAGCAGCTGCAGGTCTTGATTATGCTCATTCTATATTACTAGTGCAAATGTCGCTTATAGGATCAGCACTTACTACACTTTTGATTATTTTAGCACCAGCGCGTCTTATAGGAAATAAACTTCCTATGATTTATGGGGTAAGTTTTTCTTATGTTCCAACAATGATTGCTCTTGCCAACCAATTTGAGAGTTTAGGGTCAAAAAATATCGTGGCCATAGTTTTAGGGGCTCAACTTATTGCAGCAATTTTTTCTTTTATTTTTGGCTTTGCTCTTAAATATGTCTTACCATATTTCCCACCTCTAGTAGCCGGGACTGTTGTTTTATCAATAGGACTTTCTTTATATCCAATTGCCTTAAATTATATGGGTGGAGGAGGAGATGTGAGTATGGCAGGATGGGGTTCTTGGCAATATTGGTTTATTGCAGCGGTGACGCTACTTGCAAATATTATTTTCACCCACTTTGGTAAAGGCATGGTATCATTAGCATCTGTCCTACTTTCTATGATAGTTGGTTATGTATTAGCGTTTTTTATGGGCTATGTAGATTTATCTCCAGTGGCAGAATCTGGGTGGTTTTCTTTTGTAAGTCCAATGTATTTTGGTATCAAATTTGAACCATCTGCAATTGCAGCCTTTATTATTATTTTTATAGTCACCTGTATAGAGGGAATAGGTGATATGAACTCTACCACAATAGGTGGGATGAATAGACCAGCTACAAGTGATGAACTTAGTGGTGGTATCATGGGCTTTTCTGTAGCAAATATACTTGGAGCTTTTATAGGAACTCTACCTACTGCAACATTTTCACAAAATGCAGGTATTGTTTCTATTAATAAGGTAATAAATAAAAAAGTATTTATCACTTCATCAATTATGATTTTAATAGCTGGCCTTGTGCCAAAATTCTCATCTCTTTTACTTACAATTCCATATCCTGTAATAGGTGGAGCTACAATTTCAGTTTTTGCAGCTATAACAATGAATGGAATTAGGATGATAACTAGCCAACCTTTATCCATGAGAAATACTTACATAGTTGGAGTATCTGTAGCAATAGGTTTTGGTTTTACCCAAGTAGTTACTGCAGCTCACAATGCAGGAGTTACTTTTATGCCAGAAAGTTTAGAAGTAGCTATAGGTTCATCTCCAGTAGTTCTTACAACATTGTTTGCATTTTTTATGAACATAGCTATTCCAGAAAAAGAAGAGGATATAGCTGATGTTTAAAAAGCTTTTGGTGGGTATATATGTAATGTAGATGGAGCAAACTTTACACAAATTTTACAAAACTTTAAAATAGTTTAAATAAAGCTTGTGTAAAATACTTAAGTAAAGAAATATAAGAAAACTATAAGGAGATATTTCATGACACTTAAAAATTCAAAAATTATTGCAGCAGCATTATCATTAGGATTAGTTTTAACAGCATGTGGAAACAACGCTGAAAACAAAACTGAAGAACCAGCTGCTACAGAAACAGAAACTACAGATACAGCAGAAACAACAGAAGATGCAGCTGAAACAACAGAAGAACCAGCTGATGAAGCTAAAGAAGAAACAACAGAAGAAGCTGACACAGCTAATGCAGAAGACTACGACTTTACAGTAGTATCAAGAGAAGATGGTTCTGGTACAAGAGGAGCTTTCATTGAACTTGTTGGTCTTGAAGAAGAAGCAGCAGATGGAAGCAAAGAAGATAAAACAACTGTTGATGCAGTAGTTCAAAACTCTACAAACGGGGTTATGACAACTGTAGCACAAGATCCATCAGCTATCGGATACATTTCACTTGGTTCACTTAACGATACAGTTAAAGCTGTAAAAGTTGAAGGTGTAGAAGCTACAGAAGAAAATATCGAATCAGGAGATTACAAAATCTCAAGACCATTTAACCTTGCATATAAAGAAGAAGGATTAGATGAAATTTCAAAAGACTTCTTAGCTTACTGCTTATCAAAAGAAGCTCAAGACTTAGTTAAAGAAGAAGGGTATGTACCTTTAAAAGATACTGAAGAATACACAGCAGCTGAAGGATTAAGCGGATCTATCACAGTTGCAGGTTCTACATCTGTAACTCCACTTATGGAAAAAATCAAAGAAGCTTATGAAGCTTTAAACCCAGATGTAACAATCGAAATCCAATCAAACGGTTCATCAGCAGGTATTGAAGCAGTTATCGATGGTGCAGCACAAATCGCTATGGCATCAAGAGAACTTAAAGATGATGAAAAAGAACAATTAACACCAGAAGTAATCGCAACAGACGGAATAGCTGTTATTGTTAACAAAGACAGCAAAGTTGAAGATTTAACAATCGATCAACTTAAACAAATCTTTGCAGGTGAACTTAAAAATACTGGAGAATTAAACTAAGAAAATGAAAAATACAAAGGAAAGATTTGGTGAAATCTTATTCTTTATATCAGCAGCAATGTCCGTAGTACTTATACTATTAATCATATTCTTTATCTTTAGATCAGGAATAGACTTCGTAAGTAAATACGGACTTGTTCCGTTTATAACGGGAGAAAAATGGGCGCCTACAGCAAAACCAGCAAGCTTTGGAATCAAGCCTATGATTGTAGGCTCTCTTATTGTAACAGCCTTATCTACATTGATAGCCCTTCCTTTTGGGCTAGCAGTGTCCATATTCATGGCCTATTATGCTGATAAAAGTTATAACTTTCTAAAATCATTAATAAACTTATTGGCAGCTATCCCTTCAGTAGTATATGGTTTCTTTGCCATGGTGGTGCTTGCACCAAGAATTGGTAAAATATTCCATACTTCTCAGTACAACATGCTTACAGCATCTATTTTGCTTAGCATAATGATTTTACCTACTATGGTAAATATTTCAGAAAACTCTCTTCGCCAAGTACCAAAAGTATTTTATACTGGATCACTAGCACTTGGAGCTACAAAAGAGGAAACTATCCATCACGTTATGCTTCCTTACGCTAAAAGCGGTATCTTTTCTTCAATTATCCTTGCTATTGGTCGTGCTATTGGTGAAACAATGGCAGTTTATCTAGTAGTTGGTAACCAACCAAGAATGCCAGGTTCTATTTTAGATGGAGCTCGTACTTTAACAACTAATATCGTTCTAGAAATGGGATATGCGTCTGGTATGCATAGAGAATCTCTAATTGCAACGGGTATGGTGCTATTCTTCTTTATATTAATAATCAATATTATATTTAATATTATAAGAAGTAAGAGCGAGCAAAAGTATTAATTATTGACTAGGAGTATACATGACTAAAGCTTATAAAATTTTTGTATGGCTATTTACTGTGTTGGCATATGCTTTTGGTGGAATAATTATTCTCTACATCTTATTTCAAGGTATACCAAACATATCACCATCATTATTTGAATGGCAATACACTTCAACAAACGTATCTATAATGCCGGCCTTAATTACGACATTATTTACTATTTTATTAACATTACTAATCGCATTACCAATAGGTATTTTCACAGCTATTTACCTATCAAACTATGCTGAAAATAAATATATCATTAAAGCTGTAAGATTTGCAACTGAAATCCTATCATCTATTCCATCTATTGTTTATGGTTTATTTGGATATCTATTTTTTGTAACTAAAACTAATTTAGGTCTAGGTATGGGATATTCTTTAATAGCTGGATGTCTTACAGTGGCTATTATGATACTTCCAACCATAATAAGAACTACAGAAGAGGCAATCCTTACCGTAAATCCTCTTCAAGCTCACGCTTCACTAGCACTTGGTGCTACAAAAATTCAAACTATATTTAAAGTAATTTTACCAGAAGCTATGGATGGAATTCTAGGTGGAATATTCCTAGCAACAGGTAGGATAGTTGGAGAATCTGCAGCATTAATTTATACTATGGGTACCCAACCTTCTATTCCAAAAAATCTTGGAAACTCAGCAAGAACTTTAGCTGTACACATGTACATGCTTTCTTCAGAAGGTTTCCACGTAAATGAAGCTTATGCTACTGCAGTTTTACTATTGGTATTTGTTATTTTAATTAACTGGATATCAGGAAAAATCACTAAAACCTTAGTTGACTAAGAGGAGAAATAAATGGATAAAAAAACATTCGAGCCTTCCGATAAAAGAAAGGCTAGTTTAGATAAAGATCAAGGCAAAAATGAGGATAATATTAAAGACGTATCTTCTACTACTACTGAGTCAGCAACAGAAACTGAGTCAGCAACAGAAAGTGGAGCTGACTACAGCCTAGACTACGAAGATAGGGATGATAGTAAGCCAGTTCATACCCTTGATCGAACAAATAAATATTCTGATTTAGAAACAGCAATTCTTGTAAAAGACCTTGACTTATACTATGGAGATTTCCAAGCTCTTAAAGGAGTTAATATGGATATCAAAAAAGGTCAAGTAACTGCTTTTATAGGTCCTTCAGGTTGTGGTAAATCTACAACACTTAAATGTTTTAACAGAATGAATGACCTTGTAAAAAATTGTAAAATAGATGGACTTATTGAGATAAAGGGTAATGACATTTATAAACCTGGTGTAGATGTAGTAAACCTACGCCGTAATGTGGGCATGGTTTTTCAAACACCAAACCCATTTTCAAAATCAGTTTATGATAACTTAACCTATGGACCAAAACTTGATGGTATTAAAGACAAGGATGCCTTAGATGAGATTGTAGAAACATCATTAAAACAAGCGGCAATTTGGGATGAGGTAAAAGATAAGCTTGACCAAAATGCTCTATCATTATCAGGTGGGCAACAACAAAGAATTTGTATTGCAAGAACACTATCTGTAAAACCTGAGATAGTTTTAATGGATGAGCCTACTTCAGCGCTTGACCCAATATCTACAGCTTCTATTGAAGAGTTGTTGGAAGATTTAAAAGAACAATACACAATAGTTATTGTAACTCACAATATGCAACAAGCTGCGCGTATTTCAGATCAAACTGCATTTTTCTTAACAGGTGAAGTTATTGAGATGGATGATACCAAACAAATCTTTGAAGATCCAAGAGATAAGAGAACTGAAGATTATATCACAGGAAGGTTTGGTTAATATGAGAACAAGATATAGACAGGACCTAGGTTCTATCAAAAACATGAGTAACGAGCTAATGGAGCTTGTTATTCTTTGTTATGATAAAATTGATTTATTTTTAGAAAATAAAAATAATAGAAATCTAGAAGAAATAATTGAACTAAATGATGATATAAGACGTAATGCAGCTGATGTTGAAAGATTTTGCTTTGAGCTTCTTGCTCTACAACAACCAGTTGCAAAAGATTTAAGATTTTTACAAATGTCTATAAAGCTTGCTTCTACTTATAAAAGAATAGCTAGCCACCTAGCCCAAGCTTCTATGATAATGATAGAATATCCTCTAACAGATGAAGAAATTGACCTAGTAAAAAGATTTATAGCAAATCAAAAACAAATGGCTAGTGATAGTATAAATAGCTTTATCAACAATGATAATGACCTAGGTCTAAAAACTATCGAAGATGATGAAGTTAACAACAAACTATTTGTAGAGGCAGTTAACTACATTGCAGATTTAAATAAAAATAATAGCATAGGTGCTATTGAGCTATCAGAAAAAGTTTTATTATATAAATATTTTGAAAGACTAGGCGATCGCTTAGCAAGAGTCGGCGATTTAGCTACGAGGCTTTAAATATGATTTATGTAGTTGAAGATGATAAGTCTATAAGAAATTTAGTAGACTATGCTTTGACTGAAAAAGGCTATCAGGTCACCAGCTTTGAAGATGGACTTGATATAGTAAATACCATAAAACAAAAGGGTGGTCAGCTTTTAATACTAGATATAATGCTTCCAGAAAAAGATGGAATAGAAATTTTAAAGGAAATAAGGGAATTTTCTGATATACCAGTAATACTTCTAACAGCAAGGACAGATGAATTTGATAAGGTCCTAGGTTTAGAGTCTGGGGCAGATGATTACATTACCAAACCGTTTTCTATCTTAGAACTTATCTCAAGAGTTAAGGCAGTCCTTAGAAGATCAGTAAAAAAAGACAGCGACCACATAAATTATAAAAATATCTCTATAAATACAAAAAAAAGAACAGTAAAAGTAGATGGCAAACCAATAGATTTGACCTTTAAAGAATTTGAAATGCTTTTATTATTTATGAACAATATAGGCAATGTCATAACTCGTGAGGACTTTCTATTAAAAATATGGGGCTATGATTATGAAGGCGAAACGAGGACTGTGGATGTACACATAGCATCCCTTCGTAACAAGCTTCTTTCAGAAGGTCGCCATATAAAAACAGTTAGAAACTTAGGTTATAAGTTTGGAGAAATATGAAAAAACTTGCAGAAAAATCTGTGAAAAGGCTGGCCTATCGGATAATAGCCCTAACTTTTTTAGTTAGCAATAGTATTTCTTACAGGATAAATGACAAAGCTCAAAGTGATTTTGCAAAAAATTCTTTGAGCTTTCTTTTAATGAAGGAAGAAGATGCCGATTTTATAGATACCCTAGAAAAATTTAATAATAACCATAAAAACTTATCCCTAGTTTATTTAACGGATAAAAATGAGATTTTATATAATCCAGATAATATAAACACTAGCACTTTCAAAATCAAAAATTTTGAAAGTGAGGATGTTGGATCTAGCAAAAAGTTTTTTAGAGCATCAGAAGACCAAGAAGTTTATGGGGCTAAGGCTAAAAATGTATTGCTAATTGCAAATAAAAACGATATATGGTTTTATATAAATATTTATTTATTGTTATTTCATATTGCTTTGGCATTTTTAATAAATATCATAGTAAATAGATATGTTGATAAAAAAGTAGATGAATATTTAAAAAAAATAAATTTTGATAATTATAGTAATATTCTAAGGGACAATAATTACGATGAAATTAGCCACTACCTTAAAGGCTATGTAGATGAGATAGAAAAAGCCGGTAAGGAAAGAAATGAATTAAAAGCTAGGTTATTAGAATTTACAAATATAACTAGCAACATGAAAGAAGGTTTTATCCTTTTTGATGGAGATGGCAATGTAGAGCTTATGAATGCTTCTGCTCAAAATTATTTGGGAGTTAAAAAAGATGCTCACATTAGCAATCTAATAGATAATAAAGAATATAGCCTAGCCCTAAGAGAAGCATCTATTTTAAAACGTAGCAAGAATCTTGATATTAGAATAAATGGCTATTATTTAAGAGTATTTATAGATCCCCTAAGCACTAGTGATAAAAAAGCCTATGCTATGATTATAGTGGACAATTCTGAAGATGTCCGTGCTGAGCAAATGCGTAGGGAGTTTTCTGCAAATGTAACCCACGAACTGAAAAGCCCTCTAACATCTATAAACGGTTATGCAGAACTGATTGCAACAGGTATAGCCAAGCAAGATGATGTAGTAAAATTTGCAGAAATAATTTATAAAGAAGGCAATAGGTTGCTAGAGATAATAGATGATATATTGAAAATATCTAGACTTGATGAAAATAATTTTGATAAGAACTACATAGAAGTAGATATTAATGAAGTTATTAGTGCAAGTATTGAGAAATACCAAAGACTAACTGATAATAAAAATATAACAGTAGTAAATAATGTAAAACCTTATAAAATCAAAACTTCAAAGTCATTGTTTTATGATTTAATATCAAATATTTACGAAAATGCCATAAAATATAACAAAATAGGTGGGTCTATCGAATTTTCTTGTATGGTCAAAGAAAATACTTACTTTCTAAGCATAAAGGATAGCGGTATAGGTATAGCCTCTGCTGATATTAAAAGAATCTTTGAAAGATTTTATGTAGTAGATAAGTCTAGAAAAAGAAATCAAAAATCAACAGGTCTTGGTCTTTCAATTGTAAAACATATAATAAATTATCTGGACTACGATATAAAAGTTGAGTCAAAACTAGGAGAGGGAACTAAGTTTATTATTGAAATTCCATTAGAGTTTGACCGAAAAGATACTTTATAAGTAGTGATAATTTTTTATCATTGCTTATAAGCTTTTTCTTTGTTATAATTTATGTATAACCAATAAGGAGGTCATATGAAAGTTGTAATTTGTTCGTGTGCAAGATGCACCGCAGCAGGTAGTGAGTTTTTACTAGATTCAGTTCATGAAGTAAAAAGTGAGTTACTAAAAGCTTATGCTTTCGAAAAAATAGATACAAAACCAGAAATAGACGTAGACTTTACAAACATAATGGATGATGTAGAAGATTCTGAAAACAGTGCTCCATTAGCTAAAGTTGATGATACATATTATGAAAAAATTAAGCCAGAAGAGCTTATGGAAAATATATATAACCAATACCAATTTAATAATGAGGTCAAATAGATGAAAGAAACATACATAGACATATTAAACATAAGAAGAATGGCCTTTGAACATATAGCAAAAATTGCTTATGAAAACAGACCAATCACAGATATAGGCCTAGAAGTATACGACATACTACCAGGAGAAGTAGCTCAATATAGAGAAAATATTTTCTTAGATAGAGCAGTAATGGGTGAAAGACTTAGAATGGGTATCGGCCTTGATGCAAGAACAGCAGATAAAACTGATGCTATAACAGAAGGTCTTGACAAAATGGATGTAAGCCACAGAATTTACAATCCACCTTTAGTAAGCGTAATAAAAATAGCTTGCCAATCATGTCCAGAAAATAAAGTAACTGTAACAGACCAATGTATGGCGTGTATTGGGCACCCATGTGTAAATGTTTGTCCAAAAAATGCAGTTACTTTTACCAAAGATGGATCAGTAATTGACCAAGATAAGTGTATAAAGTGTGGTAAATGCGTTGAAGCTTGTCCTTATAATGCTATTAACCACCAAAAAAGACCATGTGCGGCTAGCTGTGGTGTAAATGCTATCCACTCAGATGAACTAGGCCGTGCAGAAATAGATGCTGATGCATGTGTAGCATGCGGTAAATGTATAAGTACCTGCCCATTTGGAGCAATCTCTGATAAATCTGAAATTTACCAACTAGTAAAATCTATCCAATCAGAAAAGAAAACTTATGCTATAGTTGCTCCATCATTTGTAGGCCAATTTGGACCAGATGTAAGCCCAGAACAAACTAGAGAAGCTATCAAACAATTAGGTTTTGATGAAGTTATTGAGGTAGGTTTAGGTGCTGACCTTACAACAATGAATGAGGCTCATGAGTACTTAGAAAAAGTACCAACAGGCGAGTTTCCATTTATGGGAACATCTTGCTGCTTCTCATGGAAGATGATGGTAAGAAAGAAATTCCCAGACATAAATGAATACATCTCAGAATCATCTACACCAATGATCTATACAGGATTACAACTTAAAAAGAAAGATCCAAATTGTGAAATAACCTTTATAGGACCATGTATTTCTAAAAAACTAGAAGCCCTAGAACCAGAAGTATCAGAAATAATAGACTTTGTAATTACCTATGAAGAGCTTTTAGGAATGTTCCTTGCCAAAGGCATAGAACCATCAGAAATCGAAGTAGATGAAGTTATGATGGATGCATCAGAAACAGGTAGATACTATGCAGTAGGCGGTGGAGTAGCTGAAGCAGTTGTAAAACGTGCTCAAGAGATAAGACCAGGTCTAGAAGTAGATGTAGAAGCTGCAGAAGGACTTGCTAACTGCGTAAAACTTGCACAAATGGCAAAACTTGGTCGTATGGACGGCAAATTAATAGAAGGAATGGCTTGCCAAGGCGGATGCGTCGGTGGACCAGGAGTAGTAATTGCAGATAACAAAACAGCTAAGGCTGTTAAAGCATTTTCCAAAGCATCTGACTTTAAATCTCCAGCTGATAATGTCCATATCCCAGCTGAAGATAGACCAAATGATGATTTATTAAAATAAAATTAAGGAAATCAATTAATGAAATTTAAATCTAAGTCACTAGTCATCCTATTAGCCCTCGGGTTAGTAGGATGTTCTAGTAATACAACTAATGAAGAAAATAATAAAAAAGCAGTAGAACAAGTAGAAGAAACTCAAAGTGAAAAACTAGAAGAAAAGCAAGTAGAAGTAGATGTTGACAAAAACAAAGCTACTTACCAAGCAAATCTTGCTATGCTAAAGGGTCCGACGAGTGCTGGGGCAATAAATATGCTAGACAGCTCAAAAAATGTTGGCTCGAACTTTATTTTTAACGAGTCAGTAGAGGGGGCGCCAGATGCTGTAATCCCACAATTAGTCTCTGGAGAAGTTGATATGGCAATCATCCCTCCAAACCTAGCTGCTACTGTTTATAATAAAACAGAAGGTAAAATAAAAATTTTAGCTATAAATAACCTTGGTGTTTTATATTTGGTTGAAAATGGTGATTTAGATATAAATTCTATAGAAGATTTAATAAATAGTGGGGAAACTATTTATACCTCAGGTAAGGGTGCAACCCCAGATCTTGCTATAAATGAAGTTATTAAAAACGCTGGCTTTAATGAAAGCGATGTAAATATAGAATATCTAGCAGAAGCTAGCGAAGTAGCACAAAAAATGATAGCAGGAGAAGCAAAAATTGCTCTTTTGCCAGAACCGATGGTAACAAATGTATTGATGAAAAATGAAAATGCAAAAGTTGCCTTAGATGTCAATAAACTTTATGAAGAAGCTACATCAAGCCCACTCATATCTGCAGTTTTAGTAGCTAGAAGTGAATATTTAGATGAAATAGATGTACCACTTTTATTAGAAAATTATGAACAATCAATTGATAAAGCAAATACCAATATAGATGCTACTGCAGCCCTTCTTGGAAAGTACGATATTATGCCAGAGGAAGTTGCAAAAAAAGCTTTACCAAAGCTTGCTTTAAAATATATTGATGGAGATGAGATGAAAATCATGGTAGAAAGCCACCTTGACCAATTATATGCAAGTAATCCCCAATTAGTAGGAGGATCCTTACCAGCAGATGACTTCTACTACACAAAATAGATTAAGAAAAATTTTTATAACGATAATTTGGATATTGATTTGGCAGATTATGGCTTGGTTTATTAAAGAGGAGATACTATTACCATCTCCTCTTATTGTATTTAAAAAATTTATATATCTATTAGGCCAAATTGATTTTTACAAAGCAATATTTGCCTCTACAAGCAAGATAATAGGAGGATTTATATTATCTATTATAATAGGAACAGTATTTGCTTATTTCGCCTATAAATCTACATTATTTCATGAATTTATTAGCCCCCTTATCCGTATTTTTAGGTCAGTGCCCCTTGCTAGCATTGTTATATTTTTATTATTTTGGGCCAACAAAATCTATCTTTCCATATATGTAAGTTTTATTATGGCCATGCCCCTAATTTTTCAAAATGTATATGATGGCTTAGTTAATATTAGTAAGGACATTTTAGAAATGGCTGATATCTACCAGGTGCCGGAGCAAAAGAAAATAAGATATATCTATAGGGTAAAGGTAAAACCTTTTTTATATTCTTCCGTTATAAGTATCTCAGGCTTGGTTTTTAAGGCGGGTATAGCTGCAGAAGTTATAGGTCTACCACAAAACTCCATAGGTAATAACCTTTATAATGCAAAAGTATATTTAGATATGCCAAGTCTTTTTGCATGGACTTTAGCAATTTTATTGGTATCATTCATTTTTGAAAAGTTACTTAAAAAATTTTTGGGAGTAAGCCATGATTGAGTTTATAAAAGTATCTAAGTCCTACAACAAAAAAATCCTTGATGAATTTTCTTTTTATCTAGCAGACGGAGAAAATATGGGGATTTTTGGCAAATCTGGTATAGGGAAAACTACTATATTAAATTTAATCTTGAATCTAGAAAAACCAGATTCTGGCACTATTAATAAAAATTTTTCTAAGGTTTCAGTAGTCTTTCAAGAAAATAGACTGATTGGTGAGATATCATCTCTAGATAATCTAAGATTGATAACTAATGATGATACTTTAGCCAAAGAAGTCCTCAATAAATTTGGAATTTATGATATAGATAAAAAGATAGCTTTATTAAGTGGAGGCATGCAAAGAAAAGTTGCCCTAGCTCGTGCTTATTTATTTGCTGGTGATATTTTAATCATGGATGAGCCTTTTACCGGGATAGATATGGCTAGTAAAGAAGATATAGCTAATCTTTTAAATGAGAGATTTAAAGAAAAGTCTATAATAATTGTCACTCATCATCCGGAAGATTTTAAACTTTTTTCTATAAAGCAAGATAAGATTATCCATTTGTAGTTGTATTTACTTTTCTTTATAGATATAATAAGTAAATGAAATAATAAGAGAGGTTATTATGGGTCAAACGACATTTATGCTCATGTTTATAACCATCATCTCAAAAATCTTTGGATTTATTAGAGAAGCGGTTATGGCAAATTATATAGGAGCGGGTGAACTAAAATCAATCTATACAACTGCAAATACCCTGCCGGTAGTTATTGCAAACTTTGTAGCTGTTGGAATTATTTCGGGATTTATACCCATCTATAATAGAGCGAAAAACGAAGAAGGTGAGGCTTCTGCTGAGAAGTTTACTTCAAATATTTTTAATATCTTGATGGTTTTTGCAACTGTCGCCCTTATATTTGGTCTTATTTTTGCAAAACCATTTTCGAAAATACTTTCTCCAGACTTAGATGGAGAGTGGTTAGATCTAGCTGCAAGTTATACTAGAATAATGATGTTTGCAGTTTATGCTTACCTTTATTCTGCAGTATTTAGAGGCTATTTAAATATAAAGGGAGATTTCTTCAACCCTGCTATTACTGGGATAATTATGAATATCGTAATAATTATCTTTACAGTTCTTACAGGAAAAACTGGTAATGTTTACTTGCTAATTATAGGAGCTCTTTTGGGAAATGTATTACAGTATATTTTATTCCCAAGGGCAACTAGGAAAGCGGGTTACAAGCATGATAGAGTTATAGATTTCTCTAATAAGTATGTTAGACAATTAATGGTTATAGCAATACCAGTTATAGTATCATCTGCAGCTGGTGAGATTTCTATAATAGTAGATAACTCTATGGCATCAGCTTATTTTGGAAAGGCATCTATTTCTAAGTTATTTTATGCAAAAACCATGCTTACCTTAATATCAGGTGTTATTACAGTATCAGTTACAACTGCACTTTTTCCAAAAATCGCAGAGCTTGGTCAATCAGGTAAGATAAATGCTATGAAAAAGTCAATTAGCTCATCAGTGGTTACTACTCTTTTACTAGTAGTACCAGCAACAATTGGGATGGCAGTCCTATCCCTACCTATTATAGAGCTAGTTTTTGAAAGAAATGCCTTTACTCCAGAGGATACTGCTATTGTGGCTAGTTTATTAGCATCGTATGCACCATTTATTATTTTCCAATCAGTTACAGATGTAGTTGATCGTGGGTTTTATGCGGTTGGTGATTCCAAGACTCCAGTTATAATTGTAGTTATCCAACAAGTTATAAATGTTATTTTAAATATTGTCCTTATAAATTATTTTGGAATAAATGGTTTGGCACTTGCCACAGTGGTTTCTACTATAGTTGGATCAATGCTGATGATTTATAAATTTAGAGATAACTTTGGGTCATTTAGTTTTAAAATAGCCCTCTTATCTATAATTAAGATTGTGATTGCAACATCCCTTATGGCACTAACTGCAAGTGGGGTTTATAAATTAACTAGTGGCAAGATGCCACATATCTTAGCCTTATTTATAGCAATCATACTAGCAGTCTTGGTATATGGATTTTTAATTCTGATTGCAAGAATACCGGAGGTTATGAATCTCGTAAATATAATCTATCATAAGGTATTTAGAAAAAGAAAAGCAAAAAAACATATCCAAGCTCCAAACCAAAAGGGTGCAACTCTTGGAGAATTTAATAAAAGAAAAGATCCTAGAAGATCAGCTAGGCAAAAAAATAAGCAGTAGGTATAAAAGACCTGCTGCTTTTTTAATTTAATATTTGGTTTTTCATAAAGATTGAAACGACTTTGCTAAAGTTTTCTAGATTAGTTATTCTTACAAAGTCTCTATTATAGATTAGTTTTGCATTTTCTACATCTTCATCTTCACCAGTAAATACACCCAAAACAGAAACATTATCATTTCTTAAATTTCTTATCTCAAAGGCTGTATCATCTATGGCTGTTTGTCCTTTATACTGGTCTTTATCTTTTACCTTTACTGTATTTATATTGGCCCTTTCATCATTTGGTTTGCCATCTGATAGAACTATTACTAAATGACGGACATCTTCATTAGAATCGATTAGGTGGTGGAGGGTCTTAAAGGCTAAACCATCTCTATTAGATCCTGCTGCAAAAAAATTATAGATTTCAGTATTTTTATTTTTTTCATTATAATCACGAAAAACATTAAAAATTGTATGATCGCGGAGGGTAGAAAAGCTAGTAACTCTTATAGGTATACCTACCTCATCCATGGCCTTTGCTATGATATAAGCTTGGTTTGCCACTATATGCTGGCGTTCAATCTGGCTGGCGGATGCATCTAAAATTAAATCAACTTTAAATTTAGTTACTTCATCATTTTCTTGGTTTAAAAATACATCATAGTCATGGACTATCGGAGCTCGCCATACCTTTGCTGAGTCGATGACTCCGTAGTTTTTAGTAACATCTACATAATCTTCAAAGGTGGCTAATGAATTTTTTATAGCTAATGATAGCTCATTTATATTCCTATGGTTTATTGCAAAGTTATTTTCTATATATCTTTTGTTTCTTTGAAATTGTTCGTTTCTATTTTCTTTATAAAATCTAGCGTTTGGTTTTTGACTGTACTCACCCTTGGTAAAGTAAAGTTTTTTGTTGCTATGGATGCCAGTAGCAACTTCTTTTTCGATTTTTTCTATCTGACCTAAAGGTAGGATAGGTTTGCCGAAAAAGTCTTCTATAAATTCGCTTGAAGAATGATAGTCATCCTGGGAAGAATTCATAAACATCAAGTTTTTATTTAAATCTTCTTTCCTATCTTCATAGTAAATTAGACCAGTAAACTCTGCTGCTCCAATCCCAAACTGCTCGTCGATATTTTCATCACTATATTCTTTTGGACTATCATCATCCTCTGATTTAAACTCTTGGGGCTTATTCTCCTCAACCATTTTTTCAAATAGTTCTTCTTCTTCCTTGGCCCTTTCAAAATTAAAATAAGTTTTGAAAACATCGTTTAATTGATCTATTAAAACGTTGGTATCTTTTGTATTTATTTTAAAAATTGCTTCGTAGATAGACCTAAATACCGGTCCTTCAACTATGGGTTTATTTAAAACCTTGCCATAATAAGCTTTTTCCATTTGTTCGATAAGATTATCTGGCTCGTGGTAGCGGTATTTAGTTAATTTTTTTCTAGCATACTCTTTTTGTAGGTCATCTATAACTAAGTTTTCATCACTAAGCTGTTTAAAAGATATATCTTCTATCAATAGGTTTGTTATATACTTAAACTCCTCATAAAAAGGATTTTCACTTCTTAGATAAGCAAAAAATGAGTTTAGTATTTTTGTATCGAAGGTCTTGTAGGTAAATCCATAGATGATGATTTTATAAACTTCATCCATAGGGTAGGATTTACTTGGTGTAAACCTATAGTTGTCTGCAAAATCCCAAATAATATTGTATTCACGGATTTTATCAAGAGACTCAGTCATTAAAAACGCTCTCCTTGCTAACTGGTGGAACCTTTGTTTTTATAGTATCTATTACAATTTGCCTTTCAAATTCGTCAAAGGACTTGTTAGCAATACCCATTAAAATTGCTTCGTATGGATTTAATCCTACCTCCATAGTTTCGATAGAAGAAATTAGCCCACGTAAGTCTACAGATTTGGTAGATATTTCATTATTTTCGCTTTTAAATTGCAGAGAAATAAACATATCTAAAAAGGCATCTCTATATTTATCTTTTAATTTTGGGAAGGTATCTTTTAATAATTGGTCTAGGTTTTCTCGAGTGATGTTTGGCATATTTATAATCATAAATCTAGATGCTAGGGCTTCGTTTACTTCACGAGTACCCACATAACCGTAGTTCATGGTTGCTATAAATCTAGTGTTTGGATCTAGGTTTATTTTTTCATAGCCAGGTAGGTCAATTATTCTTCTGTGGTCAAGAGTTGCATGTAAAACTGAAATTGCCTCGTTTTTGGCCATGTTTATCTCATCAAGGACTGCAAAACCACCTTGAGTTGCTGCTTCATAGATAGGCCCTCTTCTAAATGAAACTTCCCCATCCTTAAAGGTATCAGCGCCGATTAATGAATTAAAATCAGTATTTATATGAAAAGAAACATTCCATGATGGTCTTGCAAATAGGTAGGATAGGTTTGAGGCAAGTACATTTTTACCTGTAGCCTTTGCGCCAGTTAGCAAAATATTTTTGCCGGCTAGGATTGCAGATATAGCTTGTTCTAAAACTTCCTTTCCATAATAGTTAAATTCTGGCTTTGTTACACGTGGATCATCAAATAATCCATTTTTTTCTCTATATATTTCAACTTGCTTTATAAGGTTTTTATCAACATTTTGCTTTTCTAAATATTCAATCATTTTTACTCCTTTTAACCCTACTATTATACAATCTTTCTAAAAAACTTCACTTGACAAAGTCCATTTATAGACTATACTATAATAGTATTTATGAGGAGGTCTAAAATTGGACGAAAAATCATGCGAAATTTTTAATATTTTTTCTTTGCTAAGGAAACTAAATGGCCTTAATAAGCAAAGAGTGGAGGCTTTTGGTCTAAATAACCTAGAGTCTATAATCTTATTTCACATAGATAAGATTGATGATTTAACGCAAAAAGATTTAGTTAGCATCCTACAAATGCCCAAGCAAACAGTAAATAGCATAATAATGAATTTAAAAGACAATGACCTAATTTATATGAAAGCACTTGATAGTGACAAGAGAGTTAAGACTTTAGTTTTAACTAATAAGGGAGAGCAAGAAGTAGCAAATATAAATAGGTCTTTAAGTTTTTCTAATAACAAAATTTATGTCCAGCTTGGCGAGGATCAGATAAAATCTATAGAAGAAAACCTAAATCAAATAATAAGAGTTATAGAAGAAAATATGAATGAGGAGGTCATATGAAAAGTTTAAGAGAGTTTAATGAAGCTTTTTCATATATAAAGCAATATTTAAACCAATACAGCAAAAATAGAATCATTTCTATGGTTATGACAGTATTAGAAACTATTTTTGAACTTTTGATACCTGCTGTAATGGGGGTTATTTTAAATGAAGTAATCTATCAAAAAGACCCAAGCCAAGCTTTAAAATATGGAGCAATCATAATAGTTTTATCCCTACTTTCTATGTTTACAGGTATAAAAGCTTCACAAAATGCAGGGATTACATCTACAGGACTTTCAAATAATGTAAGAAAGGTTCAATTTAGAAAAATTCAAGATTTTGCCTTTGAGGACTTTGAATATTTTGGGGTGCCATCACTTTTAACAAGGCTTACAACAGACATGCAGTCCCTATCCCAATCAACCTTTATGACAACAAGATTTGTTATAAAAACAATAGTAATGGCAGTTGTTTCCTTTATCCTAGCCTTTAATACTAGCTCAAAATTATCTATAATATTTTTAGTTTTGATGCCTATTTTAGTAATTATATTACTATCAATTACATCAAGGGCTATTCCAAAATTTAGGCAAACTCGTAAGCAATATGATAAGTTAAACCTAATTATAGAAGAAAACTTAAATAACATGAGGGTTGTAAAAGCCTTTGTTAGAAAAAAATATGAGATAGATAAATTTGCTGGTGCAAATGAAGAAATGTTCAATTTAGCAGATAGTTCTGAGGGAGCAGTTTCATATGTTTTCCCAACTGCAAATGCCATCCTTTATGCGGCCTTTGTTGCCCTAACATGGTTTGGTGGGATTGAAATAATAAATGGAAATCTAGGTGTAGGAGACCTTGTTTCTTTTAATATGTATGCCATGATGCTTTTAGGATCACTTATTGGTTTATCAATGGTAATTACTATGCTAATGACAGCCTCTCCTTCAGTTACCCGTGTAAAAGAAGTACTGACAAGAGAAATTTCTATGGACAATAGTGATAAAGTAGAAGGGCTTGGCTTAGAAGATGGATCAATTGATTTTGATAATGTAAGCTTTAAGTACGAAGAAGACTCTGATGCCTACCAGCTTAAAAATGTAGACTTACACATAAAATCTGGTGAGGTAATAGGCATACTTGGACCGACTGGTTCAGCAAAGTCAACCCTTGTTCAATTAATACCAAGACTTTATGATATTACAGAAGGTAGCTTAAGAGTGGGCGGCCATGACATAAAAGACTATGATTTAAAAACTTTAAGAGATAATGTAAGCATAGTTTTACAAAAAAATACCCTATTTTCTGGGACAATTATCGACAACTTAAAATGGGGAGATGCTGATGCAAGTTTTGATGAAGTAGTAGCCATGGCAAAAATTGCCCAAGCTGACGAATTTGTAAGAGAAAGAAGCGATGAGTATGAATCAGAACTTGGTCAAGGTGGTACAGGAGTATCGGGTGGTCAAAAACAAAGACTAACCATTGCAAGATCCCTACTTAAAAAGCCAAAAATATTAATCTTGGATAACTCAACTAGTGCTGTTGATACCAAAACAGAATCCAAACTATTAGAAGGTTTTAATAGGTTAGATAAGGACATGACTCAAATAATCATTTCTCAAAGACTATCCTCATTTGAAAAGGCTGATAGAATAATTGTTATGGATAATGGAGAAATATCTGATATAGGTACAGCAGAAGAACTATATGAAAGAAATGAAATATATAGAATGACCTATGATATCCAACAAAAAGGAGGGGAAGATGAGTAATAAAAAAGCTGAAGTTAAAACAGAAGAAGTAAAAATTTCTACTGATAAAAAATCACGTAATCTAGACTGGGCTTCCCTAAAAAAACTTTTTTCCTATCTTTTCGATAATAAATGGCAAATGGTAGTTGTATTTATATGTGTAATAGCATCATCCATCACTCAAGTATGGGGCATTTCAATGATGCAACCTATTATAGATAACTATATTTTAAAAGGTGATATAAGCGGATTACAATCAGCAGTCATCAAAATGGCTTTCGTATATGTAGTATCTATAATCACAACCTTCATTTATATTAGATTGATGATTCGTATAGGCCAAAGATCAATAAAAAATCTTAGAAATGATTTATTTATTAAAATCCAAAAAATGCCTATAAACTTTTTTGATACCAACCAACATGGGCAAATAATGAGTAGATTTACCAATGATACTGACACCCTTTCTCAGTCTCTATCATCAACCCTACCAACTTTAATTAGATCAGTTTTAATGGTAATTGGTACTATAGTTGTAATGATAAGCCTATCTCCACTGCTTACCCTTGTTATGTTTGCAGGGCTTGTGATTATGTTTTTTGTTTTAAAAAATATCGTAAGTAAAACTGGTAGACTATTTAGAGAGTCTCAAAAAAATGTATCAATCCTACATGGTTTTGATGAAGAGATGCTATCTGGTCAAAAAGTTATAAAAGTCTTTAATAAAGAAAGTGACATTATAGAGCAATTTGACCAAAAATCAGAAAACTTAAGATCATCTATGTCAGAAGCTCTAATAAATGCTGGTAAGATGATGCCATTTTTAGTAAACTCAATAAATATTATGTATGCAATTCTAGCAGTAACGGGTGTAGTTCTAACTATAAATGGATCAATGACAGTTGGTATACTTGCAACATTCTTAACAACTGCTCGCCAATTACAAGGACCTATTTCAAATATTTCCCAACAAGCAAACGCAGTATTTTCTGCTATGGCAGGGGCTAGTCGTATATTTGAAATAATAGATATGCCTATAGAAAAAGATACTGGATACATTGAACTTATAAATGCTAGGATAGATGAAGATGGTAATGCAATCGAGTGTACTGGCGAAAGATGCTATTCTTGGAAATGGGAAGAAGATGGTAAGCCAGTTTATAAACAACTAGAGGGTAGAATAGACTTTGAGCACGTAGATTTTTCTTATAATGGTAAGGATAAAATCCTAAAAGATGTAACATTTTATGCAAATCCCGGTGAAAAAATAGCCCTAGTAGGCTCAACTGGTGCAGGAAAAACCACTGTAACTAATGTAATAACAAGATTTTATGAAATTGACAGTGGATCTATAAAAATCGATGGTATAGAAACTAGAGATATCAAAAAAGACCACTTAAGAAAAGCATTTGGTATGGTACTGCAAGATGTAAACTTATTTACAGAAAGTGTTAGTGATAATATCAGCTATGGAAAACTAGATGCTAGTGAAGATGAGATTATAAATGCAGCCAAACTTGCTGGAGCAAATGGTTTTATAAATAGACTGCCAGAAGCCTATGAAACAGAAATAAATGGAGATGGGTCATCACTTTCAGATGGACAAAACCAATTAATATCTATTTCAAGAGCAGCAATAGCAAATCCACCAATGCTTATCTTGGATGAAGCTACAAGCTCAATTGATACAACAACAGAAATAAAAGTAACCAAAGCTATGGATAAACTAATGCAAGGTTCTACTTCTATAGTTATAGCTCACAGGCTATCTACTATCCAAAATGCAGATGTAATTATGGTTATGGAGCAAGGTAGGATAATAGAACGAGGCAACCACGATGAATTAATCAAAAAGGGTGGTACTTATTATCAATTATATACCGGTGCTTTAGAATTAGACTAAAAAAATCGCTCATAAAAGTGGGCGATTTTTTACATAACTTTTATTAAAGCTTTACCAAAAATTTACTTAATTCTATAAGTTTAGGATATACATATAATGTAAGGACAAAGAATTTCGCAACCCTATGACTTACATAAAAAGAGCACCCTATGGGTGCTTTTTTGCTTTATTACTGATTTCTAATTAACTGTCCTTGTTCGTTAAAGAATTTCTTGTAGCCTAAGCGTAGGAAGAAAAATACGCAAATGGTTACCGAACTTAAAATCGCAGTCATGATTGCAATTTGATATTTTATTGCAATTAATGGGGATACACCACCTAAGATTTGACCGGTCATCATCCCAGGCAGGTTGATAATTCCCATATTTTTTATATTATTCAAACTTGGAGTAATGGCAGTATCAAATGCATCCTGGATAATTTTATCCATGGCCATTCTTGGTGTCGCTCCAAGCATTAAAGATCCCTCTATATTTACTCTATTTGTATCAATTGATTTTAAAATTTGATTTAAAGCAAGATTTATACCTGTCATAGAATTTCCTATAATCATTCCACCAAGCGGAATTAAATATTGAGGGTCATAGATAGGAGTTGGTCTTACCACCACAATTAAGAAAAATATTAGTGTAAATATTGAGCCTATTAAAAGCGATATACTTATTGCACCAATCATACCCCTAGATAATTGACCCTTTTTTGATGATACAATGTTAAATACTGCGAAAAATTCCATAAGTAAAATCATAAGTATTGATAAAACTAGGGATGAACTATCAAAAATATAAACTAGAACAAAACCTGCTATAAATAGCTGGGCTGTCATTCTGATAGTACCTATGATAAATTCCTTGTTACGATTTAATCCATTTAAAGAAGTGATAATCATAGCTAGGATTACAAAAATATAGGTAAGTAGCATTTGGTTGGTACTTAAATCTATAACTGACTTATCCATTGACAACCCTCCCATCAACAATATTTATAACACTATCGCTATATTTTTTAGCCATAGAGTTTGAGTGTGTGACATAAATTATTGTTTTATTTTCATCTCTTGCCATATCGACCATAGATTTTATAACGAAATCTTCAGTTATATCATCAAGGGCAGAAGAAGGCTCATCTAAAAGATATATTTCACTATCTAAAAGCATAAGGCGAGCTATAGAAACTCTTTGTTGCTCACCACCAGATAAATTTTCTATATTCTTATCTAATGGCTCTTCTAGGCTGACAGCTTTTAAAGCCTTTAACAATTTATCATCATTTAAAGAATCTTTACCTTGAAATTTTCTACCTATAAGTAAATTATCTCTTATAGTTCCAGGAAAAGTTACAGGACTTTGGGAAAGCATAGGCACCCTTCTCCTATATGTAACTGAGTCAATATTAGCAATATTTTCTCCATCTAGGGCTATTACTCCGCTATCAGGAGATATTAATTTATTAATAAGTCTAAGAAATGTAGACTTACCAGACCCGCTGGGCCCTGTAATACAAGTTACCTTGCCAAGATCAATTTTTAACTTGTCAATATCTAGGATGTCCTTGTATCTAACATTATCAAATGTAAACATAAAATCCTCTTTTTCTATTAATATTTATCTAGTATACTGTATAATAATAAAGAGAAATTTCAACATATAATATTTGACAAATTTAAGTGAAAAGTTTAAAATGGATTAGTAATTCAATTTAGGTATAAAATTATAGTAAAGATTAAGTAAGAAAAACTTTACAAATATTTTTATTAGTTGTATAATGTAAAAGTACATGCGGATGTGGCTCAGTGGTAGAGCATCGCCTTGCCAAGGCGAGGGTCGCGAGTTCGAATCTCGTCATCCGCTCCATAAATGCGCTAAAATCGCTAGATATTTTATTAAAATATCAAATGAATTGAAAATACCAGGTGGCGTTAGTTGTTCTCAAAGTTGAGATTATTGCTCGTTTCTTGGTTGTTTTTATTTTAAATAATATTGTCTTAGTCTTTGGATGAGGTACATTATTTTTAATAGCAAGTCCTCTAACAAAGAGAAGGCTTATATGTGGCGCCATAGCCAAGTGGTAAGGCAGAGGTCTGCAACACCTTTACCCCCAGTTCAAATCTGGGTGGCGCCTCCAAATACAAACTCTCATTTTATGTAATGAGAGTTTTTTTATTGAGGAGTTTTATGTTAATAATTAGCCATAAATCTACTGAAGAGTTTAAAAAGTTTTTAAATGATAATAAGTTAGAGTTTATAGAAACAATTGATAATCCAAACCTAGATTTAAGAATAGCTGACCACCCTGATTTGTCAATCTTTGCTTTAAGTGAAGATAATATATTAGTTGATACTAGTGTTATAGATTATTACCGAAATAAGATTAGTGATAAAAATTTAATCCCAGGGGATAGAGTAAATGAGAAATACCCTTATGATGCCATTTATAATGTTTATAAAGGATCTGATTTTTATATCCACAATGATTTTACTGAAAAAAGTATAGATAATTTTATGAAGAATAATGCTTACCAACATATTTTCGTAAACCAAGGTTACACCAGGTGTTCAGTTATTCCTATGGGGGATAAAATATTGACTGCTGATTATGGAATTTATAAGGCCTTAAAAGATAAGATTGAAGTTATACTGCTAAATCAAGAAAATATTCCCCTAGATGGCTTTGACTATGGATTTTTAGGTGGAACTTGTGGATTTTTTGATGATACTTTAATTTTTAATGGCAATATTGAAAAATTAGCTAGCTTTGAAATTATAAAAAATGAAGCCAATGCGTCTAAAATCAAGCTTTTATACCCCGGAAGGTGTGACATAGTTGATACTGGATCAATTTTATTTGTCTAGGTGATAGATAATTATAAAAATATAAGTATAATTATAAATATTTTAAAAAGACAGGAGTTTTATTTTGGACATTATATTTATCGGCTTTGCCCTATTTTCTTTATTTTTTGGAGCGGGCAACTTAATTTTCCCACCCTTTCTGGGCAGGACCTATGGATCTCATTGGTTAGTTGCTAGTATTGGTTTTATCCTAACTGGAGTTGGCCTTGCCTCGGTTGCAGTTTATTCTATGTCTAAGAAAAATGGAGACATAAAAGAATTTATAAAAATAGGTGGAGATAAATTAGGAAACCTTGTTTTATTAATTATTTCAGTAGTTATTGGACCTCTTGGAGCGATACCTCGTACAGGGGCTACTAGTGGAGAAGTTGTTATAGCTTCTGGGATAAATATTTCCTACAATTTATTTATTATCTTATTTTTTGGACTTACTTTAATATTTATACTAACTGATAATAAAGTTATAGATGTAATTGGTAAATATTTAACACCACTATTATTAATTGTTTTATTTTTTATGATTATATCAGGAATTATAAATCCTATTGGTCATCCCGAGCTAAGCTTAATAGCTAAGTCACAGATATTTACAAAATCAGTTGTTGAAGGCTACAACACTATGGATGCCTTAGCATCTATTGTCTTTGCGCCTATAATAATAAAATCTTTGATTGAAAAGGGTTATGAAAATGATCTTAAGAAAAAAACTGTACAAGTAATATTAGTTGCAGCGACAGGCCTTATCTTAGTTTACATATCACTTACATATTTAGGGGCTACTAGTACAGCAGTCTATCCTGAGATAAATTCTAGGGTAGAACTTTTGATAGTTCTAGCAAAGTCTATTTTAGGCTCATTTGGTAAATATATTTTAGCTGCAATTATCGCATTAGCTTGTTTTACAACCTCTGTTGGCCTTACAAGCTCTATTTCTGATATGTTCACCAAAATTTTTGATGGAAAAATAAGTTTTAACATCGCCGCAATTATTATAATAGTTACTTCAATTGTGCTATCTATGGTTGGTGTAGATGGGATAATAAATCTTACCATGCCGCTTTTAACCTTTGTGTATCCTCTAGTTTTAATAATGATTATATTAAATTTACTAAATTATAATCTAGGTAAAACTTATCGTAAACTTATACTAGGACTAACAGGAATAATCTCATTAATCCAAACTATAACCATGTATTTATCAATAATCGACCCTGATATAGGAGCAAGTTTTGAGAAAATTATTTCCTGGATGCCACTTTATGACTATGGCTTTCCATGGCTAGTGCCTTTTATAATTTTATTTGTAATAGGCCTTTTTAGTAGGGAAAAGGGTGAAACTTTAGTCTAACAATTATTTATGTTATAATTGAAAAAAAGCCTAGGAGTGAATAGATGGATATTATTAAACCTTCAACAATTGCAGGGGTTATGGAATTACTTCCAGATAGCCAAGCAGTTTTTGACAGGATGAAAAATACAATTGAAGATACTTTTAAAGATTATGGATTTTTAGCCATAGATACACCAGTTATAGAAAAAAATGAAATTTTATTTGCTAAGGGTGGCGGGGAAACAGAAAAGCAAATATTTGAAATAGCAAGTGAATCAAAGGATATGAGCCTGCGTTTCGATCTTACAGTACCCCTTGCAAGATACGTTTCAGAGCACTTATCTGAACTAAATTTTCCTTTTAAACGCTATCAAATCGGAAAAGTTTACCGTGGTGAGCGTAACCAAAAGGGAAGATATAAGGAATTTTATCAGGCAGATATTGATATAATTGGTAACAATAGCCTATCAATTTATAACGATGCTTTACTTGCTAGAGTAATTTTTGAAGCCTTTAATAGGATAAATTTCCCAAATATTACTTTTCACATTAACAACAGAAAATTATTAAATGGATTTTTTAAATCTATCGAAATAGAAGATAGCACTGAAGTTTTAAGGACTATTGATAAAAAAGATAAGATAGGCTTAGATAAAACTAGGGATTTACTAGTAGATTTAATCGGTGAAGAAAAGTCTAATAAGACCTTAGAATTTATAAATGCAAGCGAAGACAATGAAAAAGTTTTGGAAAAATTAACTGATTTTGCTGATAATGACTTATACTTAGAAGGTCTAGATGAGTTAAAAACTGTTTATGAATACATGGTAAAATTTGGAGTAGCAGATAAAAATATTAAAATTGACCTTGCTATTACTCGTGGTCTTGATTACTATACATCTACAGTTTATGAAACTTTTATAGATGGTTATGAATCAATCGGATCAGTTTGTTCAGGCGGTAGGTATGAAAATCTTGCCAGCAACTTTACCAAACAAAACCTACCAGGTGTAGGTATGTCTATTGGACTAACTAGATTATTTTATCAGTTACAAGAATTAGGTCTTGTGGAAGAAGAAAAAACAAGTAAAGTTGACCTATTAATTTTGCCGATGGACAAAGAATTTAATTTCTATGCTATAGATGTGTTGTATAAACTAAAAGCCTTGGGTAAAAAAGCTGATATTTATCTAGAGGAAGGTAAGTTTAAGAAAAAAATAAACTATGCCGATAAGATAAATACCAAGTATGTGGTAATAATTGGAGAAGAAGAGGCTTCTAAAAATGAAGTTTCAATAAAAAATATGGAAACAGGGGAACAATTTAATAAAAGTTTAGAAAATTTAGATTTTTAGATTGATTTTATTTTAAATACCTGCTATATTGGTAGTAGACAATAGTTTATCAAAAATATTTGGAGGTACATATGACTTTATTAACACAAACAGTACAAACTGGCGATTGGGCAAATGAAAAACACGTTCCAGAAATTGATTTTGAAAGTGTAGAAAATGGCAAAGTAAAAATCAGAGCTGCAGTAGGAACAGAAATCGAACACCCAAATACTTTAGAACACCACATTGCATGGATTAAAGTATTTTTCCAAGCTGAAGATGCACAATTCCCTGTAGAAATTGCTTCATCTGAATTTACAGCTCACGGTGAAGATGACCTATACACAATCCCATGTGCAACTGGATACATCAAAGCAGGCAAAAAAGGTACAATCTATGCTCTAAGCTACTGCAACATCCACGGATTATGGGAAAACTCAGCAGAATTAAACTAATATGAAAAAATAAAAATCAGACATTAACTTGTCTGATTTTTTATTGCTTATTTATTTTTTTGCTAGCCGCTATGGTTTTTAAATTACTAGATAAATTATATATTGGCAAGATGTCTTCATAAAGATTAGGATTATTTTCCTTTATATAATCACATAAGTCCATCATCCAAACAAGGACATATTTATTTAAGTAAAATCCTTGGATGCCGTTGGCAATTATTGACCTTCTACCATTTATAACTATGTCGTTGCGCATTTTTTTAAAGTAGTCATTCCAATATTTATTGGACTTATCATCTAAAATTAAGCCATCTATTAAAGATCTAAGGGCAATTATATATTTTTCATCCATAGGATTTACATAAAAATCTACATACCCATCCTTATTTAAAATTATATCTTCATTGACTTTTTTATTTTCATAAGCTTTAAAATAAGAATTCCTATCAAAACCTTCAAAAAACTTTGGATATAGACCGTAAGGATATGTTGACTTTTCTATAGTATTTTTTAAAAATTCTAATTCATAGGATCCATTATCAAAGCAGGCTATAAATATAGGGGATAGGGTTACTAAAAGCCTTAGCCTGCTATTATACCTATCATTTAAAAATGAATATTTTATATAGTCTTTATTTTTTTTAATATCAATCATTATTTTGGATTACATCAAAAAACTTAGCCCCGTTTGCCTTAGCTAAATCTTCTGCTTTTATTTTTAGACTATGGCCGACTTTACCAGCTGATACCTTTATAAAGTCATGGTCTTTGGCACTGGCATCAATTACTACATCATAATCTTTTTTCATAGCAAGGCTAGTTGTTGCTCCTCTTTCATAGCCTACTTTAGATTTTAAATCTTTAAGTGGCAGCATTTCTAGAGACTTGACCCCTACACATTTACTTGCTTTTTTAAAATCAATATTTTCTGCACCTGGTATAACAAATATAAATATATCTTTTGTATTTGAAATAGTTGCAAGAGTTTTATATACCACGCTTATATCTTGGTGGGTTTCTTCAGTCATATCAATTGTAGATTTAAACTCCCCTTCAAATTCATAATCGATATGCTCATAAGGGATATCTAAGTTTTCTAATGCACGCATGGCATTTGTTTTTATTTCTTTTTTCATTAAATCACATCCTTTCTCTCATTATACTCTATCATTATTCACTTATTGGGTATAAATTTTTAGAGAATGGAGTTATATATGAAAGAAGAGATTATAATTACCTATGTTTACCACTCTTGTTATACTGTGGAAACTAATGATTTATTTATTATTTTTGATTATTACAAAGGACTTTTAAATATTCCAGAAGATAAAGAAGTTATCTTTGTATCAAGCCATGCCCACAGCGACCACTACACTTCAGAAATACTAAAAGTGCCTGATATGAAAGATAAAACCTATATTTTAAGTTCTGACATAGTTAAGCTGCCATCAAATGAAAATATCATCTACATAAGAGATGATAAAATTTCTATGGACCAGCTAAAAAGTTTATACAATTCTAAAAATGTACACTTAGTAAGTAAAAATAATAGCTATAATATAAGGCTTAATAGTGGAAAGACCTTAAAAATCAAAACTTTTGGGTCAACTGATAGGGGAGTTTCTATTTTACTATATGTAGATGATATGACCATATTCCACGCAGGCGACCTTAACTTTTGGGCTTGGCCACGCTATGATGAAAATCAAATGCAAAAAGAATACGATGATTTTATACTAGAGGTAGAAAAAATCAAAAAACATCCCATAGATATCGCCTTCTTTCCAGTCGATCCAAGGCTTGAAGAAAATTATTATAAGGGTGGGGATATATTTATAAAAGAAGTACGTCCACAAATATTTTTCCCAATGCACTATGGGGATAAGCTTGAAATTACCAGTAAATTTAAAGAAAGCTTTAGCTATGAATTTACGGATGTGAGGGAAATATTTGAACCTAATCAAAAAATAATGATAGACATTGATGATTAAATCAAATATGATATATAGATAATAAGAAAAATGAGTTAGGAGATTTATGGAAAAAATAGCAATATTAGCAGATACCGCATCTGATATTGATATAGATATAGCAAAAGATTTAGGTATATATCTTTTGCCCTTATATGTGAATTTAGATAGCAGGTATTTTAAAGATAGAGTTGAAATTAGCCCTGATGAATTTTATCGTTGGGTTAGGGAAAATAATTCACTGCCAAAAACCAGTGCACCATCACCAGGTGATCTTACTAAGCTTTTAGAAGAAATCAAAAATGATGGTTATGAAAAAGTAATTATGATAAGCCTTGGTGCAAACTTTTCTTCTACCTACAATTTATTTAATATGATAAATATAGAGGGTCTAGAGACTTATGTATTTGATAGTGGAAGCCTTACTATGGCAGAAGGATTTTTTGCCCTTTATGCAAAAGAATTAATAGATAAGGGCTTAAGCTTTGATCAAGTTAAAGATAAGTTAGAAGAAAAAAGAACTGACTCTAAGGTGTTTTTTACCCTAGATACCTTTAAATACCTAGTAGAAGGGGGCAGAGTTCCAAGAACTTTTGGAAAAATTGGTAATGCCTTGTCAGTAAAGCCAATTATAACCATTAGCCCTGATGATAATCACTTTAAACTTTTAAAAATATCTAGGGGAGAAAAAAAAGTTTTAAAAGAGTTTAAAAAAATAGCCTTAAATGAGCTAGAAAATATAAAAAACTATTACTTTTTTATCGGCCATGGTGGATTTGAAGAGGGTTCATCAAAGCTTGAAGAAGCTTTCTCAGATATAATAGCAAATGCCAAAAAATATTGTAATATACAAATTTCACCAACCCTTGGGGCAAATACTGGACCGGGCTTATTTGGATTTGGATTATTTAAACTAGACTGATTGTTGAGGTAAAAATGAAAGAAAAAATTGCATTAATGACTGATACGGTCGCAAATTTACCAGAATCTTTTATAAAAGAAAATAATATTTACGTAATCAGTTTATATGTAGTTGTAGATGAAAAATATTATAAAGATGGTATAGATATCACACCAGAGGATATGTTTAGACTAAATGATGAGGACCCTAGTTTTTCTTCAAAGTCAGCATCTCCAAGCCCCGATGATTTTAGCAAGATTTTTAAACAAATAAAAGATGATGGCTATGAAAAAGTAATATTTATTGGCATGGGCAGCAACCTATCTTCAACTATAATAAATTCTAATATAGCAGAACACCATGGATTAGAAGTAGCAACTATCGATAGTAAAACAGTAACTATTTTAGAAGGACTTCTTGTAATGTATGCTAATGATTTATTAAATTCTGGAGCTGACTTTGATACAATTGTTAAAAAGTTAAATAAAGCTGTCGGCAATTCCATAGCCATTGGTTGGATAAATTCACTAAGATACTTAAAGGCTGGTGGCAGACTTGGCAAAGCTGCTAGCAAAGTTTCTGCAGTTTTAAATTTTAAGCCCTTTATGTCAGTTGATGGAAACGGTGAATTTGACTTATATAAGCTTAAAATAAGCAAGGAAAAGTCATACATAGAAACAGTAAAAAAAGTAAAAGAGGAGCTAGCTGGTAAAGAAAATTATTACATGGCCTACCTTTATGGTAATGATATAAGTATACTAGATGGAGTAAAAAGTGACTTGGCTGATTTAGAAAAAAATGCTAAGGGAGTTTTTGAAGCTCCAACAGGCTCAGTAGTAGCAGTCCATGTGGGTCCAAAGATTTATGCCGTAGCCTATTTACTGATAGATTAGAAATATTTGACAAAACTATAAAAAGATAGTATTATATAGCACATAGACAACAAAGAAGTACCCAGATACTCACCTGCCGATAGTAATTTGTAGGTTAATAATTTTTAAATGTGATTTTAAAAATTTGAACGGGTACTTTGTGCCCGCTTTTTTTATGTAATTATACATTGGAGGTATAACTATAAAAGATTTAAGAATAAATGATGAAATTAGAGCTGACCAGGTAAGATTAATCGATGAAAATGGTAACCAAGTTGGAGTAACAACGCTAAGAGATGCTCAAGCTCGCGCAGATGAGGCAAAACTAGACTTAGTTTTAATGAGCCCAAAGGCAAAACCACCTGTTACTAGAATCATGGATTATGGAAAGTTTAAATACGATCAAGAAAAAAAGGAAAAAGAGAATAAGAAAAAACAAAAAAACGCTCAGTTAAAAGAGACAAGATTTTCCTTAAATATTGAGGATAATGATTTGCAAACTAAGGCAAATCAAGCCAAAAAATTCTTAAATAACGGGGATAAAGTAAAAGTTTCTATAAGATTTAGAGGTCGTGAGCTAGGTCGTAAAGAACCAGGTTATGAATTAATGGATAAATTTAAGGATATGCTAGGAGATGGCGTAGAAGTTTACAAAAAACCTAAAATGGAAGGTAGATCACTAGTAATGTTCCTAGAACCAAAAGGAGAAGAAAATGGCAAATAAAAATAAAACAAAAAGAGCAGCTGCAAAAAGATTTAAAGTTACAGGCAGTGGAAAAGTTTTAAGAAGAAAAGCATACAAAGGTCACTTAACAGCTAAAAAATCACCAGCAAGAAAAAGAAATTTAAGAAAAGTAACATTAGTTTCTAAAGCTGATGAAAAAAATGTTAAACAATTATTAGGAATGTAATCAGGAGGCAAATAGAAAATGGCAAGAGTAAAAAGAGCAACAAACGCTAAGAAAAAACATAAAAAAGTATTAAGACAAGCAAAAGGATACTACGGTTCAAAAAGCCTTCTATACAGAACAGCTAACCAAGCTGTAATGAAATCTTTAAATTATGCTTACATTGGACGTAAACAAAGAAAAAGAGATTTTAGAAAATTATGGATTGCTAGAATTAACGCTGCAGCAAGACTAAATGGCACAACTTACTCAAAATTAATGGGTAACCTTAAAAAATCAAACATTGATATCAACAGAAAAATGCTTGCAGAAATCGCTGTAGAAAACCCAGCAGAATTTAGCAAATTAGTAGAACTAGCTAACCAAAACGCTTAATGGTTATAAACTCTACATCAAACCAAAAATTTAAATATATATCAAAACTTAAAAATAAAAAGTATAGGGATATAGAAGATAAATTTATTATAGAATCTAAGAAATTGGTAGAAGAGGCCATCTCTTCTGCTGATGTAGATTTTATTTTTTTATCTGAAAGTAATAAGGATTATCAAACAAATAAAGATAAGATAGTTTTTGATGATAAAATTTTTAAAAAGCTATCAAGCTTAAAGTCTCCCGATGGATTTGCAGCTGTAGTTAAAAAGAAAAAAGAAAATGATATTTCATCAAGTAGAGTTTTACTTTTAGATGGGCTAAATGATCCAGGCAATATGGGAACTATTATTCGTTCTGCAGAAGCCTTTGGATTTGATGATATATTACTTGCCCCAAATACAGTTGATATATATAATGAAAAAACTTTAAGAGCCTCAATGGGCTCCATTTTTAGATTAAATATAAGACAAGCAAGTTATGATGAAATAGCTTTGTTAAAAAAATCTTACAAATTGGTAGCAGCCGACATGAGCGGGTATGATATAAATACATGTAAGATTGATGAGGATATTATCCTAGTTATAGGAAATGAAGCAAATGGTTTGTCAGAAAATATAAAATCTATGACGGATATATTTGTAAAAATCCCTATGAAGGGAGAAATAGAATCCTTAAACGCAGCTATTGCTGCTAGTATTTTAATGAATAATCTTAGCTTATGATTCGGAAAAAACTTTAGCTATTCTTTACCAGCAAGAGGGGATGATGGAAGCTCTCAAAGTTACGGCTAAATATATTCACCGATGAAGCTTGATATGAAATTAGTAATTGATACGTTTTGCTGCGTTATAGGCTTTTAAGTGGGTTAATATTAACCAATTAAGGTGGTACCGCAGATAAATTCTGTCCTTTTATAGGATAGAATTTTTTTATTACCAAATTTGAAAGGAATAATAATGGAAGAAAATTTAAAGCAAAGCTTAGCTAAGGCTCAAAGTGAAATTGATGCTGCTGATAGTCTGGAAACTCTAGAAAAAATAAGAGTAGCCTACCTTGGTAAAAAAGGTGTTATTACAGATTTAAAGAAAAACATCTCAAAACTACCAAATGAAGAAAAGCCAATGGCAGGAAAACTTATAAATCAAACAAGTACAAAAATAGAAAATGCTCTTAGTGAAAAATCTGAAGCTGTTAAAAAAGAGCTATTAAAAGAAAAAATAGTAGAAGAAACTATTGATGTTACTGCTCATTTTGAAAACCACGATAGTGGACATTTAGCTTTAATAAATCAAACTCTAGAAGAACTAGAAACAATATTCCAAAACATGGGTTTTGATGTTGTTGAAGGTCCTGAAATAGATACAGTAAAACATGTTTTTGATGATTTAAACTCACCAGCAGACCATCCAGCAAGGTCAACTTCTGATACTTTTTATATAACTGATGAAGTTACCCTGCGTCCACACACATCATCAATGCAAATTAGGGTAATGAATGAAGGGAAATTACCCATCAAAATGGTATCAGCAGGAAGGGTATTTAGAAATGATGAAGTAGATGCTACTCACTCACCAATGTTCCACCAATTAGAGTGTCTTGTTGTAGATGAAAATGTATCTATGGCTAATTTAAAGGCAACACTTGAAACTTTTATTAAAGAAATGTTTGGAGATGATATGGAACTTAGGTATCGTCCACACCACTTCCCATTTACAGAACCATCTTTAGAGGTAGATGCAACTTGTCCAATTTGCCGTGGTGAAGGTTGTCCGGCTTGTGGAAATACTGGTTGGTCAATGGAGCTTTTAGGTGGGGGTATGGTTCATCCTAATGTACTAGAAGCTTGTGGTATTGATAGCGAAAAATACACCGGTTTTGCCTTTGGTCTTGGAGTAGACAGGATTGCTATGGTAAAATACGGCCTTAATGATATCAGATTACTTTATGATAATGACAAAAGATTCTTAGAACAATTTTAGGAGAAACCATGTTAGTACCTTTAGTTTGGCAAAATAATTATGTAAAAATAGATGAAGATTTAAAAACTATAACAGATAGACTTTCAGAAACTGGATCTCACGTTGAGGAAGTAACTATAAGAACAACAGACCTAGAGGGTGTGGTAGTAGGGCATGTCCTAGAACAAGAAAAACACCCAGATGCTGATAGGCTACAAGTTTTAAAAATAGATATAGGCCGTGATGAGCCTGCCACAATCATAACTGCAGCAAAAAATACAAAAAAAGGTGATTACTTATTTGTGATTACAAGTGGAACAACCTTGGACAATGGTGACTACATTGGAGACCATGACTTTTTTGGTATCAATTCTGAAGGAATGCTTACTTCATATGCGGAGCTAGGCTATCCTGATAATGTAATTCCAAAAGAATTTAGAGATGGAGTTATCATTTTAAATGAAGAATACAAACCAGGTACATCAGTAAGTGAAGTGCTATCTTCAAATACTGCAGTTATAGAATATGAAATAACACCAAATAGACCAGACTGCCTATCAATAATCGGTATGGCAAGAGAAACTGCAGCAAGCTTTGGTAAAGAAATCAATCTTCCATCAATTGACTATAAAGAAAATGATGAAGATATAAAAGATTACTTTAATGGAGTAAGCATAGATTCAGAAAATTGCGCTAAGTTTACTGCAAGAGTTGCTAAAAATGTAAGGGTAGGAAAATCACCTCAATGGTTACAAAACTACTTAATTTTAGCTGGTATGCGTCCAATAAATAATATAGTAGATATAACAAACTTTGTTTTACTTGAAACTGGACAACCCCTCCACGCTTATGACTTAGATAAATTAACTGGTAAAAAACTTATAGTCCGTCAAGCAAATGATGGAGAAGTTTTAAAAACTCTTGATGGTGAAGAAAGAAAACTTGATCAAGATATGCTTGTTATAGCTGATGGGTCAAATGCAGTTGGTATAGCAGGTGTAATGGGTGGTTTTGATTCGGAAGTAACAGATGAAACCACAAATATAGTCCTAGAAGCAGCTAATTTTGATGGAACAAGTGTAAGAGAAACTTCTAAAAAACTTGGTCTACGTAGTGAAGCATCTACACGTTTTGAAAAAGGCCTTCCACTTGAAATGGCTGATTTTGCTAGCCGTCGTGCTATGAAACTTATTTCTGATTTAGGAATAGGTGAAGTAGTTGGTGGATTTATTGAAGAAGGAAAAGAAATTTTAGAAGAAAAAACTGTAGACCTACGTATATCAAGATTAAATGCCCTTACAGGAGTAGACTTTACTAAAGAAGAGGCTATCAAAAATCTTAAGCTTTTAGAATTTGAAATAGAAGATATAGATGAAAATACTATCCGTGCTAAAGTTCCTTTCTTTAGAACTGATGTAGCAATTGAGGCAGATTTAATAGAAGAAATTGTAAGGCTTTATGGTATGGGAAATATTGAACCAAAACCACTTTATTCAAGCTTACAAAGAGGGCTAAGATCAGACGCTAGGATTTTAAGAGATGATTTGAAAAGAGAACTAGCTGGCCAAAAATTCTCAGAACTTACAACCTATTCTTTCATATCACCAAGAGAATTTGACAGAATGGGTGTAGTAGAAGACTCCAATTTAAGAGAATATATCACCTTAACAAACCCACTAGGGGAAGACTTCTCAGTTATGAGAACTACCCAAATTTCAAATATGCTAGATGTTATTGCAAAAAACATCAACCGTGGCCAAAAAGACTTAAAATTATTTGAACTTGGTAAAACTTTTGAAAAAACAGAGCAAGACTTACCAAATGAAAATGATACTCTAACCATGGGTCTTTATGGATCTTATAATTTCTATGATTTAAAAGATATATTTGAAGTAGCTATGAAACGTGTTGGATTTGTAGGATTTACTTATAAAATCCAAAAAGAAAATCCTATTTTCCATGCAGGAAGATGTGCAGATATTTTCTATGGTGAAGAATTTATTGGAACAATGGGAGAAATCTCTTATGAAGTACGTGAAGAATACGACATCAAAAAAGGTGCTCTAATTTTAGAAATCAACCTTACCAAAATAGGTGATCAAAGGATTAAAAATAGAAAATATGCCGAACTTCCAAAATATCCAGCTATCACCCGTGATTACTCATTTGTAACAGACCGTGGTGTTGAATCTAGCTTCATAGAAGATACAATTATTAATAATGGTGGCGACCTTGTAAAAAATATTGAACTATTTGATATTTATACAGGAGATCAAATAGAAGATGACAAAAAATCAATATCATATAAGGTAGAATACAGAGATAATGATAAAACTTTAAAAGAAGAAGATATAAAAGATATAGAAGAAAATATCTTAGATGATTTAGAAAAATCAGGCATAGTATTACGTAGTTAGGAGCAAAAGTGAGCGAAAAAAAAGTTCAAGTAGAAATAGATGGTGCAAGCTATACTCTTGTTACCGATGAAAGCGAAGAACAAATAAAAGATATAGCTGCCTATGTTAGTAGTAAAATTGCAGAAGTAAAATCAAATAAACTAAGCTATGATAGGGAGCTTGTTTTAGCAAGTGTGAATATTGCCAACGATCTTTACCATGTTGGCAATAGATACAAAAATCTTAAAGAAGATTCATCTGAAGCTATGGAAAATTACCCAAGCCTTGTAGAAAATTATAAAAAGGCTGTAGCTCATAATGATGAGTTAATTGAAAAAGTAAATGAGCTTTTAGATGAAATAAAAGTTTTAAAAAATGAAAATGAATCTTTAAACAAGAAAATAAAAGTTAATGAAGAAAGTGAAAAAACTATCGAAAAACTAAGAAAAGAAGTAGAAAGACTGCAAAAAGAAGCAGTAAGCTTAAAAGCAGAAAATGACCAATTAAAGGGGTCTATTTAATGAAAAAAACTGAAATATTAGCTCCAGTGGGCAAGGCCGACATGCTTTATGCAGGTCTTGCTGCAGGAGCTGATAGTTTTTATCTTGCCTTAGATGACTTTGGTGCTCGCGCCTATGCAGAAAATTTCACTTTAGCAAACATAAAAGAAACTATCGATTACATCCATCTTTTTGGCAAAAGAGTATTTATTACCATGAATACCTTGATAAAAGATTATGAAATGCCAAAGGCACTTTCTTATGTAGAAAAACTTTATGCATATGGAGTAGATGGGCTCATTATCCAAGATTTGGGTTTCTTTTCACTTATAAAAGATAAGGTGCCGGGCATGGAGCTTCATGCATCCACCCAAATGGCTGTTAGAGAATATTTTGGTGCAAAGTATTTAGCCGATTTAGGTTTTGATAGGATAGTAATAGCCCGTGAAACTCCAATAGAAGAAATAAGAAAAATTGCAAGCTTACCCGTTGAAACAGAAGTATTTGTTCACGGGTCACTTTGCGTTAGCTTTTCTGGTGAGTGCTTGATGAGTTCTTATTTTGGAGCTAGATCTGCCAATCGCGGTAGGTGCGCTGGACCATGCAGGCAAAAATATAAATTAATTTCTGATGGCAAGGATTTAGGTGATGATTATTATTTAAATATGAAAGACCTAAATGCTATTGATAACCTAGATGAGCTGCTAGATATAGGAGTAGACTGTCTAAAAATTGAAGGTCGTATGAAAACCCCAGAATATGTTTTTGCAGCAGTAGCTAATTATAAAAGCAAAATCGAAGAAAATACCTACGATAAAAATCAAATATTAGATAGCTCAAATAGGGGTTATACAAAAGGATTTATCTTTGGCCAAAAAAGAGATTATATAACCTTAAAAGATGATAGCAAACATAGAAGTGTGGGCAAAGTTTCATCTAGTAAGGGTAAAAAGTATTTTATAAGCACTTCTAAATTATACTTAGGTGATAATTTAGAAATCACAACCGAAAAGGGAAAGAAATTACCCTTTACTACAACTAAAGATTATAAGGCAAATGAAAAAATATTTTTGGAAAAATATCCAGATGCAGCTATAGATTCTGATGTGCTTATTGTAAATTCTAACAAAGTAAGTGAAGAAAAAGATATGGCGCTTGAAACTTACAAAAATTTACCGGTAGAAATTAATTTTAAAGCCAAGCTTAGAGAAAATCCTCAAATAACACTTACTTATAAAGATATATCAACAAGCTACATTCATCCTGTAACCATAGAAGCCGCAAAAAATATTTCCCTTACTTCAGAAGATATAAAAGAAAATTTGGCTAAATTCAATGATGAAATTTTTACTCCAAGTGCAATAAATATTGACATTGATGAAGGTATATTTTTAAGAAAAAAAGATATAAATGAATGCCGTAGGATAGGAGTATCCCTATTAGAAGAAGAAATATTAAAATACTTCCATAGGGATGAAATAGAAATTGATTTACCACAGATAGAAAAGAACCAAAATCATAAAACTGAGAGAAATATAGAGCTACTTACAAATAATATATCCAATGATTTATTAGATGATTTTGACAATGTCTATATTAGATCTTTTAATGAAAAATATAAAGGAAATGACTTATATTTAAACCTAGATGCCCATGATGAATATAAGATAGATAATTTAATTGCTTATATAAAAGCAAATGGTATAAAAGGAGTTATATGCAATAACTATAGAGACCTAGCCTTTATTGATGACTTTAAAAATAATGATATAAAAATAAGGATAGGTAGGTATTTAAATATATTTAATTCCTATACTGCAAATTTTTATAAGGATTTTGCAGAAATTATTTGTGTATCAAGTGAAGCTGACCTTGATATTATAAATAATATTAGTCAAAACCAAGCTGTAGAGGCTTTGGTATATTCTAGGATTGAACTTATGAATATGCGCCATTGCCCATTTTCTGTAATCAAAAAATGTGGTTTATCTGGTTGTGAAACTTGTAGGTTTAATAGAGGAATATTAGAGTCCCATGATGGAGAAAAAATGAAAGTAATTCGTTATGGCGATTATTCAAAAATATATCCAGCCAAACCAAGTCGTTTTGATAGTAATAAATTTTCTGATGAGGTTTCACTCTTATATTCAGTAATGGATGATAATGATATTTTAAATATGGATCAGGCAAAAATTCGCGATTCTTACACAAAAGGAGTGATTTAATGCAAGAGCGAACTTTAGAAGTTTTAGAATATGAGAAAATTTTAGAAAAAGTAGCAGGCCAAGCACGTTCAAGTGTGATAAAAAATAAAATTTTAAATCTAGCTCCTATGATAGATGCTGATGAAATTAAAGAAGAATTAGAAAATACAGCACAAATGGTAGGAGTTATTTCACGTTTTGGCAATATAGATTTATTTGGTCTTTATGACTTTACTGCTATGATTGGTTATGTTAGAAAAAGGGGAATCCTAGAACCTTATGAACTATTACAAGTAAATGATCTTTTAAGGGTATCTGAGTATTTAAAGGATTATGGCAAAGACATAGAAGAACCATACATCAAAGATTTATTTGCTAGGATTTCTACCAATGATTTTATAAAAGATGAAATAGAAAGATCTATTATTAGCGAAGATGAAATAGCAGATAATGCATCAAGTGAACTTAGAAATATCCGCAGGCAAAAAGCACGCAAGGAAGCTGATATAAAAGCAAAACTTAATTCCTATATTTCAAGTGATAGGTACGATGATGCCTTGCAAGATAAGGTGGTGTCTATCCGTGATGGCCGTTATGTAGTGCCAGTTAAAACTAATAAAAAATCTGTAATTGGTGGGATTATCCATGATAAATCATCATCTGGTAATACTATATTTGTAGAGCCAGCCGCTATTGTTGAGCTTAACAACCAATTAAAAGATTTGGAACTAAAGGAAGAAGATGAAATTAGAAGAATCTTAGACAGGCTTTCTCGTTTTGTCGAAAAATTTGATGTAGAGATTCTAGAAAATCAAAAGCTAATTGGTCGCATAGATTTCCTAGCTGCTAAGGCAAAGTTTGCTATTAACAATGAATACACTAAGCCAAAGATAACTACAGATAAGATTATAAAGTTAAATCAAGCCCGCCATCCACTTCTAACAGGTAAGGTTGTGCCAATAGATGTAGTTATTGGTGGAGATTACAAAACTCTTATAATAACAGGACCAAATACAGGGGGTAAAACAGTATCCTTAAAAACTGTTGGTTTAATATCTATTATGGCTCAAACTGGTTTCTATATACCTGCTGAGGAAAATAGTATAGTAAATGTTTTCGATGATATTTTTGTAGATATAGGAGATACCCAGTCTCTTGAAATGAGTTTATCAACTTTTTCCGCATCGCTTACAAAAATTGTAAAAATAACTGAAAATGCTAGTCCAAACTCTTTAGTGCTTTTAGATGAGCTAGGATCTGGTACTGATCCAACTGAGGGGGCAGCCCTAGCTATTTCTATTCTTGATTTTTTAAGGAAAAAAGAAATAATGACCTTTGCAACAACCCACTACAGTGAATTAAAATATTATGCTGTAGAAACTGATGGTGTTATGAATGCCTCTGTAGAATTTGATGTAAATACCCTATCTCCAACCTATAAACTAGAAATAGGTACACCAGGAAAATCAAATGCCTTTGAGATTTCAAGACGTCTAGGCCTAGATGAAGGCATATTAAAAAATGCTCAAAATTTACTAGGTGAGGATACAAAAAATGTAAACAAAATCCTAGATGAAATAGAAGAAAATAAAGAAGAGATAGAAGCTAAAAACGCTGAGATAGACCGCTATAAAAGAGAAATTCAAAGGGCCAAAAGAGATCTAGAAGCTAAGTCCAAAGAAGTAGAAAAGCAAAGAGCAGCTATTATAAGACAAGCAGAGGATAAGGCAAACGAGATTTTAGAAAAGGCAAATACTGAGTCTCAAGAAATGCTAAAAGAAGCCAAAAAATCTAAAAATGCCAATACTTCTGACATAGATCGAAGCTTAAATAATATTAGAAATAGATATAAGTCTAGCAAAATCGAAAGAAAGCAAAAGGGACTTACTGTTGAAAAATCAGATGATGCACCAGAAGATTTAAAACTCGGAGATATAGTAATCATTGAAGGAATCAATGAACGAGCTGAAGTAATTTCTGAGCCTGATGATAAGGGTAATATCAAACTACAAATGGGTATTTTGAAGATGGATTCAAATATCAAAAATGTTACCAAGGTAGAAAGTGATAGTAAAACAGAAAAAAATATCCAAAAAGTGTATAATGCTAAAAAAGCTATGAATATATCACCAACCCTTGATTTGCGTGGGCAAAGATATGATGATGCCATGAGAAATTTAGATAAATACTTAGATGATGCAATGCTAGCGGGAATTTCTAAGGCAAAAATCATCCACGGTAAGGGAACAGGTGCTTTAATAAATGGAGTTACAGAAAACTTAAAAAATGATAAGAGAATCGCAGACTTTAGGCTAGGCGATGATAAAGAAGGCGGCTATGGAGTAACAATAGTTAGCTTTGAGTAGGGAGGATTAATGAAAGATTTTAAAGAGATAATTGCAAAAAAATTAGAAAATGAGGATATAGGTTTATCTTATGATGAAATCTATAATTTAATAGAAATTCCTCCACAAGATGATATGGGAGACTATTCCTTCCCTTGCTTTGCCCTAGCAAAAGTTCTAAGAAAAAATCCTGCACAAATAGCTAGTGATTTAGCAGAAAAACTAGAAATAGAAGAATTTGAAAAAGTTGAAAGCTTAAATGCCTACCTAAACTTTTATGTAGATAGAAATCTTTATGAAAACTCAGTTTTAAATGAGATTTTAGAAAAAAAAGAAGACTATGGTAAAAGTGATGAGGGTAAGGGCAAGAATATTGTAATTGACTTTTCATCAGTAAATATAGCTAAGCCCTTCCATATTGGTCATATAAGATCAACAGTTCAAGGCGATGCTATTAGAAATATCCACGAATTTTTAGGTTACAATGTTATAGCTACAAACTACCTAGGTGATTATGGAACCCAATTTGGAACTATGATTGCAGCTTACAAACTATGGGGAGATGAAGATGCTATAAATAAGGATCCTATCAATGAACTTTTAAAACTTTATGTAAGATATAATGCAGAAGCAAGTGAAGATGAGCAGATGATGGATGCTGCTCGCGCTGAATTTAAAAATTTAGAGGATGGAGACCATGAAGCTACAAAATTGTGGCAATGGTTTAAGGATATTTCCCTTCGCGAATTTGAAAGAGTATATGGACTTCTTGATATCAAATTTGATGATTATAATGGAGAAAGCTACAACTCACAATTTATTCCAGAAAGTATTGAGCTTTTGAAAGAAAAAAATCTATTGGTAGAAAGTGATGGAGCACAAATTGTTGACCTAAGTCCATATGATTTAACCCCAGCAATCATTATAAAATCAAATGGCTCAAGCTCCTATATTACTCGTGATATAGGTACAGCTATAAATCGTAAAAGAGAATATGACTTTAAAGAAAATTTATATGTAGTAGCAACCCAACAAAACCTTCATTACCAACAACTTAGAAAAATTTTAGAATTGATGGGTTATGAATGGTGGGATGATAATAAACACATTGCCTTTGGTATGGTAAGTTTAAAAGACCAAACTATGTCTACCCGTAAAGGTCAAGTGGTTTTCTTAGAAGATGTGTTAAATAAAGCTATAGATAAAACCAAATCTATAATGGTAGATCGTAATACTGATATAGAAGATATAGATGAAACTGCAAAAATTGTTGGGATTGGTGCAGTAAAATTCCAAGAACTTTACAATAACCGCATCAAGGACTATGTTTTTGACTGGGATGAAGTATTAAACTTTGATGGCGAAACAGGCCCATATGTTCAATATACCTATGCCCGTGCCAAATCTGTTTTAAGAAAATCTGGCGTAGAAGCCTTTGATGGTACTGATTTTAAAAACTTAAATACAGATGAAGAATTTGCATTGGTAAAAACTTTAGCTGATTTTGGTGATGTAGTGACAAAGGCATGTGAAAAGTATGAGCCATCACTTGTTACTCGTCACTTAACAGAAATTGCTAAAGCCTTTAACAAATTCTACAATTCTTCCCAAATTATGGTTAATGATGAAGAAATCAAAACCGAACGTCTGGCCTTAACCTACGCTACATCCTTAGTTATCAAATCAGGCCTTAAATTATTAGGTATTAAAACTGTGGAGAAAATGTAATGAATGATAAATTTCAAGACTTTTTAGAAGTTACTAGTAAGGCTTTTAAAGAAAGTTTTAGTAAGTTTAATAAAGTTTATGTAGCATTTTTTGTTTTTTTAGTTAGGGCTGCTTTTCTAAATTCTAGAATGACATCTATTATAGGTGGTGGATTTTTAGGGGGACTCATTAATTACTTTATTGAAGTAGCCCTTCTTTGCTTTGTGGCTCAGTCCATGCGATCAGTTGTTGTTTATGGCAATACTGGTAAAAAGTCTATAGGTAATTCTATAAATAACTTTTGGCAGCCTATGCTAAGCACATTTTTTTATTTTTATCTAATAGAGATGATTATTAACCTACTGCCAGGTTATACAGATATTAAGTTATTTTTATATGTAGCCTTTCACTTTTTAATGTCCGCCTTACTAGAAGAAGTCTATATAAATGGCAACGCAGGAACGGATGCCCTAAAAAAATCGGGCAAATTTGTTTGCGATAACATCCTAACTTATGGAATATTTTGTCTAATTTGCTTAATTATTATAACAAAACTTACTCTAAATAGCAGCGTTGGTTTTACAAGTAGGGCCATGTATATTTTATTAATTGCTATTATTGATTTGATATTTTATTTAGTAAGGGGTCATTTATTTAAATATTTAGATAAACACTCCTACCGTCAAAGAAAATTTATGAGAGGTTAAGATGAGATTAGACAATTATTTTAGAACTTTTACAGAAAATCTTGCCTACCTAGATTTAAAAGAAACTAGTGATTACCCTGTATTAGCTGATATACCTCTGCCAATTTATGTAGATGATATTCAAAGTGGGATTATGACAGGATCTATGAAGGAGAAGATAGAAATAGAAAATTTCTTAGATGGGATGCTTATAAATATAGGAGCAGATCAAGATTTTCTCCATAATGAAGAATATAAAGTTATCCTCACCCAGTTTTTAGATGATATTAGTAGGTATGCTTCAAGCAAAGCCCTTGAAGTTGCAGATTTTGATATCAACAAGGCTCTTTTACTTTTAAGAGGAGGCTATATTCTTAATCCTACTGATAATTATAATGCCTATCTTTATGCAAGATTTTTATGGCCAAGGGCCTATGAAGTAGAAGATAAGTACAAGGATGATTTTATAAGAGAAGCCCTAGATATTTTACAAAAAACTTTGGTAAAAGATGAAAATTTTGCAATTTCTTATTATGAACTAGGAAATATTTATGCAAATCTAGGTGAATACATTAAGGCCCGTAGTTTTTATAACAATGCCTTACAAAAAACAGAAGCCCCAGAGGCCCAAGATGAAATAAGAGATAAACTAACTGAAATAAATGATAATGCAGAAATAGAAGAATCTTTATATTTTATAGGCAAGGGCGATTACAATAGTGCTATTAAAAAGCTCACAGGCTTACTTTCTAACAAAAAACGAGCAGATGCTTATTATTATTTGGGAGTAGCCTATCAAAATATAGGCCAATACGAAAACTCGATTATGGCCTTTGAAAATTCTCTAGATACTGGAGCAGAATTTAGAGAACTTTATAATGACTACGCGATTTCTTTATACCTAAGCGATAGGCAAGTTGATGCCCTTAGTGTAATTGCAGAAGGTTTGGAGAAGTTCCCCCAAGATCCAAGACTTACTTATAACAAGATTCAAATTAATCTGACACTTGGAAATATAGGTAAGGCCAAAGAAGATATAGACGAACTTCTTACCTATGATGACCTAACAGATGAGATTAGGGGCAATCTATTGACAATCAAAGACCAGTACAAAATTTAAAGACCCGTGGTAGTCTTTTTAAATGAGAAAAATGAAAGAGGCTTTATGATTATAATTAGAAATATTATTCTAGAATCAGATAATCCTGATAAATTAAGACAAAAAATATCTAAATTAATAAATAAAAAAGACTTTGACTACGAAATCTATAGAAAATCCATTGATTCTAGAAAAGGAATCAAATTCTCCTACCAAGTATTAGTAGATATAGATCCAACAGATAAAGAACTTAAAAGAATAAAAAATGCAGATAGGTTTGAGTTTAGAGAGTCAAAAATAGAAATTAATAATCCACCCAAAGAAGTTTCTATTATAGGGGCAGGCCCATCTGGATTATTTACAGCCTATATCCTTGCGCAAAATGGAGTGAAGGTAAAAGTTTACGAACGCGGGGAAGCCATAGAAGATAGGATAAAAACTATAGAGTCTTTCAAAAAAACAGGCAAATTAAATCCAGAATCAAATATCCAATTTGGAGAAGGTGGAGCAGGGACTTATTCTGATGGAAAACTTACTGCACGCAGCAAAGACCCAAGAGTAAGAATGGTTTTAGAAACTTTTCATAAGCACGGTGCACCAGATGATATTATGATAGATGCTAAACCCCATATAGGTACAGATTTGCTACGTGATGTTATTATAAATATAAGAGAAGAAATAAAATCATACGGAGGAGAGTTTTACTTCTCTCACCACTTAGAGGATATTAATATTTCTGATAATGGTGTAGAAAATATTACTATAAATGGAAATAAATCACAGAGTGATGCCTATATCTTAGCTATAGGCCATTCGGCAAGAGATACCTTTGAAATGTTAAGTAGTAAAATAAAAATGGAAAATAAAAACTTTGCAGTAGGTTTTAGGATAGAGCATAAGAGAACTACTATAAATGACGCCCAGTACAACGGCAAAAAAACCGATATAGAAGGCAATGAATTGCCCGCAGCTTCTTATAACCTTTCCTACAATGATAAAAAAAGTGGTCTTTCTGCCTACACATTTTGCATGTGTCCAGGTGGCTATGTAGTAAATGCTAGCAGTGAAGAAAATATGACCTGTGTAAATGGTATGAGCTACCATGACCGAGATGGAGAAAATTCCAATGCTGCCCTAATAGTAACCATAGGAGAAGAAATCTATGGGTCAAATTTATTAGACGGCATGAGATTTCAAAGAGAAATAGAGAAAAAAGCCTATAAGCTAGGAGATGGAAAAGTTCCAGTTCAAAAATTTATCGACTTTAAAAAAGACATAGCAACAAAAGAATTAGGTGAAATAAAACCATCAGTAGAGTCAGCATATAAACTATCAAATCTACGTGGCCTATATCCAGCAATCATAGATGAGATGGTTATAGGTGGAATAGAATATATGGGAAAGAGATTAAAAGGATTTTCTGATGATGATGCAATTTTATCAGGAGTAGAAACTAGATCATCATCACCAGTAAGGATGATAAGAGATAAAGAAAATAAGTCCTTGGGTTTAAATAATTTATATGTAGTAGGAGAAGGCAGCGGCCATGCAGGAGGCATAGTGTCATCTGCAGTAGATGGAATTAGAACAGCTGAGGCCATTTTATCAAGAATTTAAAAAAGTTTAAAAAAATATTTGACAAGTTAAAAAATAGAGTGTATACTTCTATAGTCACTACAAAAGAGAGTGAACTTAAGCAAAGAAGATTTTTTAAAAAAACTTTTAAAAAGTCCTTGACAAGTTCAAAAATTAGTGGTAGACTAATAAAGTCGTTACAAACAAACGACAACATGAACCAGATGTTAGAAATAACATCTAAAATGAAATTTAATATCAATGATTATGTAAAACAAAACATAATCAACCTATCAATAAATAACAAACAAGTTATTGACAACTTTAACCAAGTTGATTTCTTTAAGGATGATTAATAGGCCAGTCCGGCCAGAAGAGGACCCTCCACGGAGTGGTCGCAGGACGGAACGGCCGAGAAATAAATCACGCATTGATTAAAAGATCAGTGTAAATGAAAAAGAGCTTGAATCAAAAAGCTTTTATGAACTAAACTT
>ERZ1029874.5-NODE-5-length-151747-cov-103.319305_pt1 | contig 151747 bp, 168 predicted proteins | sample MGYA00519235_ERZ1029874 | MGnify/ENA primary metagenome ERZ1029874 (study PRJEB33666, sample SAMEA4610926) | skin metagenome | biome: Human-associated habitat; feature: Malodor aspect; material: skin | place: Philippines | collected 2015-08 ...
CCGTTGTTTCGGGCGTTTAGGAGTAGGAGCATGCTTATCCCGAGACTTACCCGGAGAAAGACGAACCTTATTCTGTTTTGCTTTCTTCTTGCGCTTTTTCTTCACAACATTCTTACCATCACGACGAGCAATCTCTATTGAAGCGATATAATCACGATCACGCTCACCAACAGATACCCTCATCATCCTAGTATTCTTAGGATTAACATGATTATCAGTGAATGGATCATTATGAGAAGTGTTCTTCGCATCAACTAACATTACATCAATACCATGTAATTCCGCTAGTTTACAAATCTTCTCTCTAACGAGAGCATGATTCCATTTCCCAGTATTCTCAAACACGCTCAAATTCTCTAGGTTAATACACCCAACATTATAATGTAACGCGTGATTAATAACATCACGAGCAACTATCCATGCTACGTTTTCACGAATCCTAGACTGTTTATTCCGAATATAATTAATCTGTTCTTGTATGCCACCTAGAGAATACAAACAATCGAAATAATAAATACTATCTTCATCAAGATTCGTTAATAATGCTTCAATTCTCGAACGCTTTGAGTATAGGAATTTCTTCTCTTTCTCTAAAACATCAAGCTTACTAGCAACGTTCACTAACTCTTTACTATACGTAAGTTCAGTAGAATATGATCCATCCTTACTGATAATAGCACTAGTGATAGGTTTGAGTTTTCCCTGGTCACAACCCATAATAAGATCAGGGTCAAACTCGTGTTTATGTATAACAGGCTCATATGTGAAGCGTAAGTATAATTCTTGGGTTTTCTTATCTCGTTGTATGATGGGACGAGCAAATTTCCCACTATACTCCCTCATATTAGAGATGGGTAGTTCTACATGGAAATCAACCCACTCCTTTTCAATCTTTATCTTAAAATACACTACCTGGTCATTATTATCATGCAGCACTCTAGATATCTGATTATCCTCAGCAGTAAAATCCAGGATTGGAGTGAGTTTTACCTGGGTATCAGGAACTTTTCTTGAACGACAAATGTTTTTTACTAAAGAATTCGTAGGGTACAATCCTTGTAATGTAAGGTCATTACGGATACTCTTTAATTTTGTAAGATCATAATTGTATTTTTCACAGATTTCACTTATAAGGAATTTCTCTTTTATCGATAGTGCTTGTTGTCGTATTTGAGCAATAATAATACGATAATACTTAGCCTTATTTCCTTCAATATCCCAGTCCAGGTATGGTTTATCGTATTCTTTAATAAAACGATCCCTGAAGTTTCCTTTTGATTCTATTTCTTCCCATTCAATAATATCACGAATATTGATTTGCGGGATCACTTTTTGGAATAATGTTTCGTATATTGTGAAGAATTCATTAATGCATATAAGACTATCTTGTGAGAGTGTTGGAATATCACTCAGCACGTAATTGATAGTCCTGTGTGCGATCATATGAGTAGGTATCCTTTTATATTTTGATGTTTTTCGTACTATATCATAGTATTGGTGAGTATGTCAAACTATTGTTAAAATAGATCACAGTGCGCTACCATCATTATCTTCATTTTTGAGAAAATAACGATCAAGTAGGGACTCTATATCCTGCATCTCAGCTTCTGTAATGTTTTTAAAGTTGATATAACCAAATGCATCAAATTTCATCTATGTTTCTCCTATTTTTATTTGATGATTATTACTGTACTAGAAATACACAAGAAAATCAAGCAAAACATTTTTATGAAAGCGAAAATTTAATAAAACTATATTAGGTTATAATATGTTATTGGAATAAATTAGAAATTTTAATCCAAATAGATTTATTGACAGCACCTCCAGTATCTACTATTGGACCTATTTCATCTTGACTTACAGGTGGGCTATTCTTTTGCACAATAATAGGAGATTGTGGCGTTCCCACTACTGGAACATTAGGTATTATATCAGTATTATGTACTAGGGGCTGCAGGATAAACAGAGCGTGGTGATAATCATAATGTTTTATCCCTTTCATATTGATCATTGATATTCATTTCTAAACATACTACTTATTCAAGATATAGATAGTTTCTATTGTATATTAAGAAGAAAAACACTTGACAATACTATTCTATGATGATAATATATATAATAATTATTGTCTATCAAGGAGTATATCATAATGTCAGCATTTATTGATAATCGTATTAAAACTATCTTCCATCTTACTGATGAAGAATTCACTATTATTGAAAATCATCTTCAAGATGATGATTGTATTGATGAATCGTGGATGAAAACTGTAGAGAATTTTGAAGATGATATGTATGAACGGTTACGTGAAGTTTTTGATCCTTTTATCATTGAAAATGATAAAAAATTTGAACAACATCTTGATGATCCGGATATTTCTGAAATGGAAACTATTATTTTTGTTGTATCACAAGGTATCGGCACCCTTGACGATTTTGTGGTTCTTACACAAGACACAAAAGACAGTATGGAAGCAAATACCATGATTTTCATTTATCGTGATTATATTTTTGATGATAATGAAAACGTTATTGACAATGTTATGAATCCTGCGGAATTCTATGAATATTTTACTAAAAATAATTTGACAATTTCTACTGAAATGCAACGTATCGGAAACGATCTCGATGAATGGTTAGAGGAGAATGGTCTCGATGAAGAGTTTGGATCATTCGGTATTCCTATTTTACAACCTGGAGCAGAAGAGTACATCGAGAACGTGCATAAAGAACGGGGAGGACTTTTTCTTAATCCAGAATTTTTCCTTAATGTTTATGGACTTGATATAGAAAAAACACAAGATGCAGAAATGATCAACATGATCATTGATAATTTTGTTGAAATTGCTGAAAAAGAAGATATTACAATTCGTAATTATGACTCATTTATTGGAAGACTTGATGCTATAGTTGAAGATAAATATAGTGATAAAATTCAGGAAGATGGATCACTTACTGTTGCATTCAAGTCGAAGGATAATCTTGGACGTATGATGAAACAAGTTCCAGAAAGACTTCATAAAGGAATAATAACACTGACAACACAAGATGATTACTCTACAATACCATCAATAATAAGTTCATCATTTGATATTAACTATGATAATCACACGGTTACATGGGAAAACCCTGGTGTCGCGGTTTCCTTAATGCATCGCAATATTATCGGGGATACTGGTTTTGCAGGTATTGTATTACGAGTTTTCAATGAAAATACTACAGTAGAAATTATCAATCCACAAGGAGATACTGTTACTGTACCAAGAAAATATGTTGGATCATGGTACATTTCTGGAGATACATTTTCTGGAGTGAGTGATACTGAAATAGCAGATGCATCTAATACTGATAGCAATAGCGGAGAGATTCTTGTTCCTGAAGAAGGTGTGGATTATTTTACTACTCAAAAATTCAATTTCTCTCGAATGTATGGATAAAAACCAATAATTGTATATGCGTACTATAGCATATTTATCAAATGTTGCGTAAAACCCTCACTCTAAGCGAGTGAAAACGAGCGTAGGTAGAAGGTAATTCATATACAATGATGTTATCAAGAGAAAATTCTACAGAAAGACAAATAATAATGAGTACTCATAGTTTTCCCTGGATGCTTATTCCTACTGGTACACGAATAATGGAACAGCGAGAAAAAGACGCTGTAGAACAAGCATTCGAAGGACGAGTAAGTGAAACGATATTTGATATACCTCAAGGCTCCCAAGTATTCACTAGGTATCGTTCTATTCCTTTTGGTGTTGAGCTAGAAAAAGAAGTCTCCGCTCATGGAAGCGATCTTATCAATAGTTATATACAACATAGAAACATTGCGAACCTCTTTAATTGGATTGATCTTTTAGATGGTCTTACTGCTCCAGCATACGATATTACGATGATTCCTTATCTTAAAGAAGGAGAGTATTTTGTTAAAGGAGAAACGAATTCTTTAAAGAACAGTTGGTTTGAAAAAGCATATGCACCATCAAAAAGCAGTCTTATTGATGTTGTAAGAAATGTCCAACTAGACACCTATGTTGGAGAACAAGATATTGTTATCCGTCCGTTTAGAAACTATCGTCAAGTAGGAAAACTTGTAGATAATAGACCAATATTCAATGAGTACAGAGTATTTGTGTTAGATGGGAAAATAATGGGGAAGGGTTTTTATTGGACCTCTTGGAGTGTGGATAATGAGATTGTCGATATGATTTCTCCAAAAGAATTTGAAGCAACTCTACACGAAGCAATTCAACGTGTGAAGCACTTAGCACGATTCGTAGTGATTGATCTTGCAGAATTCCCTGACGGTTCATGGGAAGTAGTAGAACTTAATGATGGAAATATGAGTGGTCTAAGCGATATTACCCCTGGAAAATTATGGACAAATGTGTATCAACATCTTACAGCGCCTTATAGAGGGTCTTTATGATTTTATTATCGTTGTGATAGTCCATATGAAATTCTTCTATAACATAGTTTTCTTGTATTCTTATACTATATAGAGCAGTACAAATAGCATACAAAGGATATCATTATGAATACAAAACGTTTTATTTCTTCTATAGTTGCTGTTTCTCTTGCTACAAGTGTGATAATAATTCTGCATAGCGCTTTTACTATGCCGGAAAGTTTGGAGAAAAAACAACAGAAAACTTAGACAATCCTTTAGTTGGAGACGTTGTTTCTAAAGATGGTTTTGTTGTAACAAAGAACTCAAAATGAGACACTTATCTGTTGTAAGGAAGCATGATTTTGGAGGTTATAAGGGGAATAATTATACGGACGATTTGTTGTATTCTTCAAAGCATAAAGGTTTTATTGCTGCAATGAATAATAAGGTCTATTGGATATATCCTGATGATATTACTATTCGTGAAGAAATAGACGAGGGAACCAAAGTAACAATTGCTGATTTTTCTATAGCTTCTTTTTCGCTTTCTGCTTCTATGACATATTCGCTTTCGACAACTCGTAGCATCATAACAGCATATTTCTTTATAATTATCTCTTTATTATTTCGTATGGAAATTTATTCCTGTGTCTTTTGAAAGTTGTTCTATTTCATTATACGTCCATTTTGCTGCTTCAAGAAGCTCTTGATCAACTTGGAAGAAATCATTTTCTACATCTGGGTTCTCGAAAAACAATTGCATATCAATAGTCATTGATCCAGTATGCTTTGCTTCTGGATACTGTTGTACAAGATCAATCATATCTTGTACAGTATAATTACCAAAATGGTCTGCAACCTTATTAATAAGCACCATGTTGACTTCTGAAAGATAATCTGTTTGATTATCTCGAACTTCTTTCAACATCCCTTCATCATCAAATATAACGTTCTCGTTGAAATATATGCTGTTTGGGTCTTGAGGATCTCCAATCTGATATATCAGATTGAGCATAAGTATAGTTGTTGGGAATCCAATCAGTTGAACATATGTTCCTTTTGTTAAATTTCTTCCACTATGCCTAACATGCAGTCTATCAATCACCCAGAATAATAATTCTAGTTTCTCCCGGTTTAAGTACTGCATATTTGTGTTCTTGCAGAGCATACTTATTGTTTGGACGATTACTCTTGTATTAATATTAACTGTTTCTTCCATGAGGTTTCCTTACTGTTTTTTTCTTTTGATTCTCTATGAGAGTTTCATTCTGCTATCTTCCAGAATGAAATCTACAAGATTACTATATGGTTCTTCAAGCTTTTTGTGTTTCTTTCTTATTACCAAAAAGAAAACGTACTTGTTCTGGCTTTCCCAATAGTGATTCATTTTGATGTTCTTTCTGATTATTCTTCATATAGTATAGCAAAAAAGTTAACAATATGCAACTTTTAATAGAGAAGAAAATAATTTACAAAACGTTCTCTATTACCATATAAGACAACGAACGGCTTTAACCAACTGCTTCATCAAGAAAACGTTTTTCACTCCTTATAGGAACATCTAGATGGTGTAGAACTGATGATATTCATTAATGTCAACTTGGATCTCAGTAGTTCCATTATCGAATGGATAATACTGCTTTATTCCACTGGTATAGTGGTGCATTATTTGCTTCTACAATGAGTTCTTCTTCGCTCACATCATATCGACCATCGAAATTGTGCTGCCACTGTGCTTCTTCAATAGCAGATTGTGCATCAGATGCTTCAACAATAAACTGGTCAGTATCAATGAAATGCACCATAACACAGAACTCTACAATACTGGATTGATCAATATATGCATTATCCCAATCAGGTTCACCATTTGGTGTGCTCATACTGTTTTCTGCTTGTTGTTTTGCTTCTGCAATTGCTTCTTCTTCGCTTAGTGCTTCAACATCATAGAATTCAGTAGAGATAACTGGAACTTCTACAACGTAATAGTTATTCTTCTTTTTCTTCCCCATAATGATTCTCCCTTAAAATTGTTTTTCATTATCTATTACACATCATAACGGTGAGAAAGTCAAGTTTATTTTATAGTTTTTCGCTATATCTTATCTCGCAAAAAAACATCTCTTGACATTAGCTCATATATATCTTAAAATAGAACGAAATCTATCATACGAAGGAAGAAAATATATGTCTAATTACAACGTTCTTGTCCCCATGATACCTGTTACGTGCTCTGTAATCGATAGTTCAAATACGATGGAAGAAATGTCTGACCCTGTAACAATACATATACCACTACGAGAAATTCACAATGTGATCAATGCGTTTGATGATGCATTTGATGCTATTGAAGATACTTATCTTAGTGATGTTGAATGGACACTTTTGGGATCTTCTGGATCATTTGATGTTTTCGGACAAAAAACTGTTTCAAGAACCATTATGTTTGAGTTTGGTTTCGATATGGAAATGATGGAAGACTGGGAATATTCTTGGCGTATGAAATATGATGATACTGTATATCTTGTGAAATATTTGGAAAAGATTGCTTTTTAAATCTATAATCATTTTTGTTTGATTTCTCTTGAGTAGACAGTAGTATGTAAAAAATTGATTTTTTACATACTATAACTTGTGTCAATAGAATATTTAGTGGCGTAGTCATGGTTTATAATGCATTATTATGATATTTCCCTTAATTCCCAATTAATACCATGTGTTCTTGCAAAAGTAAGATTATTTTCTTTATGTAATGGAATAAACCCTCTAAAAGCTTTATTACTACAGAGTAAACCTTGTTCATATTCGTCAACGGTAATTTTTCCTTGTTCCTCAGTGACAATCCAATCTTTATTTTCTTCAAATCTAGGATCTTGAATAAACATATCATTATTGAAATATTCTTCTGGGTCACCAACATAAGGCTTACATACGATACCAATCTTTTCTGCATTTGGATATTGATCATTGATATTTAACGTTACGTATGTTTCTTCTGGACCACCTTCCATATATAAGTATTCTTCTATATTTTCTCCATGTAATCGAGTTACTGGTGGTGTTTCTGGTTGTTCAATTTTTATAAGTTTCCAAATGTCATCTTGATATTCAAACGTAATAAAAGAGTCTTGTTTTATTTCTGTTATATCATTGAATATGCGTGTTGAACATAGGTCTATATTATCGTTTTTAGTAAACTGTTGATATCGTATAAGTCCTGGAGAATTTCTATAGACAAACCAAGAAGATTCTGGATTTTCATCAAGTTCTCTTTTAAACTTCGTATTTTCTGTCATATTTATTAAATTTTTATCTTCCCATTCATTACTGTTAATGAGATTTTCTTTTTCATTAATATATTCTATAGTATCTGAAATTCTATCTTTTCCTGTAGGACATACGAAAGCCATTTTTGTTGTATAAATATCGATAAAATCATTAATATTAAATGTTACTGTTGTATTATCAGGATATCTTTCATGAATATTGTTTAATGATTCTAAAAACCCATAACCAAAATTTCTATATACTTCTCTTTCTGGACCGATTTCTTTTTCTGGGTATTTTTCTTTTCCAAACTTAAAAGTTTCGTTTGAATTTTCGGATGGAGAATAAGAAGAAATAATAGATGAGGTTTCTGTTTGTGTTACAGTTTGTGCGATTGTCGTTTCTGTGGGGGTGTTGTTAGTTGCACATCCAGATATTCCTAGTATAGTGATACAAGCTAGTATGCATGCTTGTATTTTCAAACTTTTTATTTTCATGTGTATTCTCCGTATAATTTACGTTATATTTTAAACGTTTTCTATATAATAATAGATAATTTGTTATATACAAAAACGAAATAACGTTTTCTTATTAGTGAATAATGCGCTGTTGATCTGTACTAAAATTGTCATATATATGAAAGGTGATATGTATACATAATTATAGCGTTCTACTATAGATGATATTCATCATATGCACTGGACACATGTATTGTAATTGATATGTTTTATGTTGCATGAAGAATGACAATACTGTAGAATCAGTTATATATTTAGAAAAGATTATGGAGTAAACATTATGGCAAGTATTGATTTTGAGATCGTAGAGAAAATCATTGGTTTGCAACATGATACGAATATGTATAATGGTGATCCATTGGACATTGATAGGGTAATTGCTTTATGGAGAATCATTGAGGAAGAAAATGCTTCTCAAATCCATTTAATTCAAAATGAATCACTTGTTGAAGAATGGAATACGAAAAGAAAGCGGATCAATAGAAAACTAGAAGCTGCAGAAAATCCTACGCAGCAAATTTCTGCTTTACAAGATATCATCAGAATGGTTGCTGATAATCCTGTGTATGGTCATGAGTATAAGGGATATGTCGGTATAAAACGTGGTGACAGTATTCATGTTGATAAAAATGATGTAATGAAAAATTTCAGGTAGGCGAACATCAATGAGTATTTTGCACTTGAATGACACTATACGGATATGTGTTGAAAACAATGATGTATTTTTTCAAGAATATCGAAATGGAAATTGGAACATTGTTGCTATTCCTGTTTTCTATTTTTGCAGCAATGCTTTCAATTCGAATGGTAAAGATTATGTTCATGAAGATATTCTTAATGATATTGAAAAGTTTTTCGCGCGAACCGCACCATGGGTGAACAATATTACAGTCAACCAGGACGATATTGACGGGTATCTTAAAGAAATATATGGGCGAAACTGTCCTGATGATATTAATGCTTTAGCAAAAGCGATTGTCGCTTGTAACGTTGCACTAAGTGAACTTGGTGTAGAAAGCAGGGCGTTTGATGATGGGTACTATAATTTTGGACTCATACAATCTCCACCTGACGTTTTGGCTGCAAAAGATCTTAAACATGCGCTTGAATTGCTTATTGGAACATATAATAAACCAATGGGGAAAGTTGTGAAACACCATCTACATGGTGATTACTATGCTAGTCATAAGCTTGCATTAGTCCATTTCCTTTATGGAATGAGTCCTGATAATGCGATAAAAGTCATGAATGAAAGTATGATATTTTCTAGATATCTTATAAATAAATTAGAATATAGTGGACTTGTTATCGATAACAATGGATATTTTGAGTTGCCACCTTGGATTTTGCAGGCTCCTGAAAAACACCGTGTTGCATGGATGTGCGACGATTTCGAGCTATTTCTTGATTGTGTCTCATTAAGTCTGCATAACAAGGATGATCTTCAAGATATTGATTATGATACGAAAGATATCTTCTTGATACATAATAGAATTATTGATGCATTGAATTATTCCTTCGTGCTAGATAATCTTGATCTTCAAGAAAGTGTTTCTCCTATTCATACCAATGATATAGGAGTTATTGATAATATCTCATTTACTACGCTAAAAACTGCTTTAGACCTTGCTTGTGTTGGACGAGAAATGAATGTGTGCGTTGGCAGCGAAATGTATTATAAACGTTTACTATCTGGATCTTCAGTGTTTATTCAAGGTGTTATAGAAGATAAGAGTGTAAAAGATAAGAATATTCTTGCTGAGATTGATGTGAAAACTAATAAAATCATTGAATGTCGGAAAAACCATAATCATGAAGTATTTGATGAGGAGTTTTCTATAGTAGAAAAAGCTGTACAAAAGATGTTTAATAATGTTGGTGAGTTTTCTTATTCGTAGTTTGTTACTATAATATCTTATTATCATTTCTTTTGATTTTACTATCAGTTGTTTTTGTTATTTTATAGATGATAAATAATATTGCTGGGATAATAAGGAGGTATGGCACAAATAAAAAACTTACAATTATGAGAGGAATAATACATAACAGTAGTAGTTTAAATGATATATCTACATGCCTTTTTTGTGATACATCTATTCGAGATATTTTAAAAGAATAAAATGAGTTGATAGCAAGAAGAACTATTCCTATGATAAAACCAGTTGGTATCTTATATGTATCGAAAGTATTCTCGATAACGAATGGAGAACAAAATGATATTGTAATTGCAATCCATAATAACCAGGGGACTATTTTGAGGTATTTTAGGGATGAATATTGAGAATAATCTTGTTTTATTTTATCTTCTTTTTCTTTCATATTTACTGAATCTTGTGATGATTGTTTTATTTCATTATGATTCTCATCATTTTTCATCGTAATGATTTTTCTTATATCGTATACCACGATGATAAGTAGTATTAATAATGCAAACGGTCCTGACACTATAATAGTCATGATGACAAGTAAAGCTAGGTGTGCTTTTTGAAAATAAGTTTGGGGATGCTTTGAAAGCGTATATATAGTGTTTATAGTGAGAAATACTGCGCCTATAAAAATTCCTATTGGAATATCAAAAAGTTTAAAATCTATCTTATACATAGAAAGTGATATAGCGGTTGCAATCCATAACAGTACGTTTGTCATATTTATTTCTGATGACAGATAATGATTAGATTCTTTTACTTTGTCTCTTTTACCGAATAATTTTTGTAGAACTTGTTCTTTTTTGCTACTATCAATGTTCTCATCTATAGGTATATCACTTTCTATCATGTGGTGTTTATTATGTTTTAACCTTAATATTCTTATAGTTGAGATCCTGTATAATTATTAAGGATTTTAATTGTCTTTAGCACCATTATTATTTGAATGCTTTTCAACATTTCTATCTTTAGGAATTTGTTTATAAATGATGAATAGTATTATTGGTATGATCAATAAAAACGGCATTGACAAGATAAACACTAATATAAGAGGTCCAGCTACTATCATAGTAGTAATGGTTGTTATTACCAGATTTGCCTTTTGAAAATTAGTTTTAGGGGTTTTCAATGCTGAATATATAATGTTAATGATAAGAAGTACTATTGCAATAAAAAGCTTGCAGGAGTTTCAAATGGTTCATAATCTGTTATTATAAATGCTACGAAAAACAATATAACAATTGCCATCCATAAAAATATGATAAAAATATCTGAGATGCTAAATGAGAGAGAATCTTTCTTCTCGGGTTTACTTCTTTTCTCTTCTTTTTCTTCTTTCCCTTGTCTTTCTTTCTCTCTTTTATCTAGGTATGCTTGAAGTTCTCTTAACGCTTGTTCATGTTCTTTTTGTTTATCTATGTGGTTCTTATCCATTTTTCCTTTTCCTTTACTTACTATGTAAATATTAAGATATTATACCTTTATCGAGGGGGATGTCCGGGAGAATATCTTTTTGAGGTGTTTTTGTTTCAGTATTCTTTTGTATTTCTTCTACTGATTGGGGATTCATCTTTTTCTTAATCATTGCAAACATTATGAATACTACAGGTATGATCAAAAGATACGGCATGTAGACAATAAACAGTAGAATAATAGGAAGTCCTAACCATAGAAATGCGGATGCAGACAAGAATCCGTTAATGTACATAAATGGGTCTGCGAATATTCTACATACCGATAAAATGAAAATGAAAGCAAATAGTGCTAGTACTATGAGGTATGATGATGGAACGAGAAAATCCTCTACGTGTTCATTTTGAGACTTGATAGCGAAATATACAGCAGGTATCCATAGAAGTAAACTAACGATCACATTAGTTAGTGTGACCAGTTTTTTCTTTTTATTTTTCTCATTGATCTTTTCCATAGATCTCCCTTTGGAGATACATATTATGTAAGTATATCATCCTGGTATGAAATAAAGAATGATTATATGGTTTTATTGAGGATTGTTTCTATAATACTCTTCCCATTCTAATTCTATCCATAGTTTTAAATTTTCTTCCCAATTCGGATCATAGACAATATTTCCGTTCTCATCTTTTGTGTATCTTTGTGCTGAATAACATAGCGGATCGTCAATCTTGTATATACCTTGGAGATTGAATTCATCTTCTATTTCTTGTCTTGTCAATTCTGGATATCCAAGTGTTTTTCGATAGTCATTGTACTCTTTAATGATTTCTTCTGTTACTTCTACATGATCATTACTCATATTTATTCTTTCTACGAGATTACTGTTGATTATTGTAGCAGAATTTCTAATTGATAGAAACTATTATATAATGATAAGTATATTTATTAAAATAGAAAAAGAGGTTGTATTATGTCTAGAATCCCTTGTAATGAACCGAGATGTCCGAACAATTTTCATTATAGCCAAACAGATTTAGAAACTATTCATAAGTCCATGGGGTTGTCTAATCGTGGAGGAAATGCTAATAATGCTGTCATCAATAATACAAATAATAGTTTTTATTCTCAAGATGTAGAAAGTTTCTCCCGTGAAGATTCTGAAGATGTTGTTGAGGATATGTTTGATAATCACTCTCAGAAAGTAGAAATAGGAGAAACAAGCTTTAGTATGCATGGTGAATCTATAAAAGGAGTATCATTATCAATAAAAGATGTGCGTGATAATTTCAACACTGTGACAGATGTGGTGGATTATAACGAAAATGATAAGATCAGAGAAGATTATGAAATCGTTAAAAGGTTCGAAAACAATGTTGAAAGTTTTGATCCTACAGATTATAGGCATAATTATTATAGTGATGATGAAAAATACAGAATGGATGAAAATAAAGATAGTGATAGTAGTCAATATTTTTATAGATCAAATGGTTATTTATACAGTCCTGGAGGTGGTGGAGAAGAAACATTCACAGATGATTTAAAAGTTGAAAACTTTTTAATACAAAACAATGACGGCGAAAAAGTACAAGTATCATTGTTAACACATGATTCTTCTAATAGTTTTGATAGTGGTGATGATGATTATTTTGATAATGATGGGAATTATCATAGCTATGGAGGGTACTATGAGTATAGTCGTTGTCTAGGAATGGTGATGAGCCATGAAAAAGGAGGAGTGTTTGTCATTCCTTTCGATAATATAGATGACGCAAAAAAGAATATCGCAGGATACCTACATGATTTTCAAGATGGTAAAATAGCGAAAAGAAATCGGACGAAACCACCCCAGAGCGATATTTCTAATGATAGTCCAACTGTAATTCAAAATATTAATCCAAAAGATATCAATATTACACAGGAGGATAATACGACAAATATTACTAATCAAAACAACAATGTAATCAATAATACAAATAGCACCCCTACTAATATGGAAATGAATAGGAATACTACAAATAATAAAGGAATTAGGCGTAGATTGTTCAGTATCTTTAATCGCTAAAATATAAAGAACATTCTCGTTACCTGATCACGTTTTGAGCGAGCAGTCCCGCTACACCAGTAATACCTTTATGTGTTAAGTGTCCAGCGAAGTTATGAGGGTTTTGAGTTTCTACAGTTCCAGCCATCCAGCGGAGATGATTAGGAGCGCACATATTATTGTATCTGGTTGCACTACGTAGATCATAGAAGTTCACTCCAGTTTCTACAGCAGCCTTATAGAGTGCATAATCAGCACTTTCCTCAATAGCTTTGAAAGCGAATACATCAAACGGTACACCAGTTCCTGTATTTACCGGATTGACCCTTACAGGACAGATTGCTCCATTATCAGCAGAGTATGATGGGTACGCAACTGTAGTAATTCGAGCATGAGGGTTTGCCCGTTGGATATCACGAATCTTTCGCGCGACTTCTCTTTGAATATTAGGGATCATTGCACTTGGATTGTAAAACGACTTGACCGCATCATTAATACCCATCATGATGACAATATTCGATGCACGAGAAACATCACCATTTCGGATAGCGAGATCTACCTGAGATTGGAAGGAGTGACGAGTAGATGGAGATGCAGCAGATGTTCCAGGACATCCATAGTTGATAGTGTGCCTGCCTGTCATGCGTTGTAGCTCTGTAGCGACAGTGTGTGCCCCCTGAGGACATCCTTGAGGTGATGGTCTACCAGGAGTACCCTCCCCAGTATAAGGGTTAAGCTTACCGAAGGTGTCATTAAGCTGCTTGTACGTCGGGTTTGCAAACATAGAATCACCAAACAGAATCGTATTTCCTGGTTGTGCGTTAGCAGAAGGCGTCTGCAAACAAAGAGCCATAAACATCGTGGTGACAACTACTAAAAGATTGCGTAATGATTTCATATTAATTCCTTATATAATAAAAGTTCATTAGTATACATTTCTATCAAAATAACAATCAAAAGTCAAATTGAAATATAAGAAAAGTATGTGATATGTAAGTTAGTTTTTATCTTGAGAATGCTCAATTTCGTCCATAATCCGTAATTGCTCAGGAGAATAGTGTTGAACATATTGAATCGGGTTTATCTTAGCTGCTTCTATCTCATACTTGATATCTATCTCTTGCTTAAGATCATTTAGATGTTTCGTAAGGTACTCCTCAGGAACGTTGAATATCTTCTTGATACGATCCTCATAACCAAGGTCAAGAGCGCGAGCAATTACGTCAATATCAATGTTTTCAATAGTTCTAAAACCGATTATTTCGGTAGATTCTGGAAAAGTAATAGTCCTATACGAATTTTTCTTTACTTTTCTCATTTTAACAATAGATATGATCATGGGGACGAGTCCAATAACCGCTGGAACTATCATGATCTGTTTCATCGGATGATCTTGTATGAGAATAGCTGCTAAAAGAGAAACAATGAACATTGTGCCCCACCATATAGATTTACTCAAATAATCGGTATTTGATACTGACTCTTTCTTTTTCGTTTCTTTATTGACCTTCAAGATCGCAAGAAGATTTCTCACACCATAATCCCTATATTCTCCAAAATTTCTTAGGATATAATATTTATCCTCATCTTTAGGATTTTCATTATCATAAACAAAATAAAGTCGATCTATATGGTATGGTCTTGAAGAAGGATATGCTCTTCTTTCGAACCATATTGATCTATCTGTAACTAATTCATGTTGTTCAATTAGATCTGTAATGTCTATATCATGTGGATTAAGAATGTATTTCCTATCGTGATAATCCTCACGATAAAGTATGATATTCTGCGAACCAAGATTGCTATACATGTTTTATCTATTCCTCCAACGTCGTTTATTGAAAGGAAATATACCAGATAAATGCCAAAAAGTCCAATCTCAAAATACTGTTACAACTATCAAATAAGGATAGTTTTTAAAATCTTTTAACATGAGTGGAATAGATATCCTCAATAAGTGTTGTAATAAATGAAGCTTCAATCCAATAAAAACGAATCAATAGATCAAAATAATTTTAAGGAGCTATGTATGAGCTATTTTTCACCTTTCGGAAAAGTATTTTTACCAGCAAAAACAACACAAAATGAACCTTGGTGGTCAGAACGTTCTCACCTTAACCCTCATCTTGTGACTCCACGAGGAATATTGATCGATCTCTTCCCAGAGTTAGCACAGCCACTTCGTGAACAGGATCGCACGAATTCGATCATGAAAGTGATTGAAGATCTTCAAAAAGAGTCCTTCCCAATGGTCGCAGATTCTTCAGAACTTGACCACACTTACGTAGTTAATGTTCCAGAAATTACTTCAGAGGATAATATCACCATTGACGTTTCTGATGATAAGAAACAGATTGACGTTGTTATCGAAGTTCGCAGACAAGACGAGACAACCAATGCAGTAGAAACTATGAAGTATTCATGGAGGTCCGCGCGTGAGATTGACATAGACAACATGGAAGCATACCTCGATAAAGAAAACAGCCAACTTGTTGTTTACTCCCCATATGTTGTTGAAGAAGATGAAACGCAACCAGAAGAAGTAGAAGAAAAGATTATCAACATTTCTATCAACAAGGGAACCAACAGTGAATGTGGATGTAACACAGACAATTGTTGTGAAAATGGAAAGTGCGAAGAATGTTGCAGCGATGGTTCTTGTGAATCTTCTGATGATACTTGTGAAGAGTGTTCAATAGAAGATTCTTCACAAAAAGAAGATTAGTAAATAGTTTAAGTACACAACGCACATTTATACCCTAACTAACATAGTTATAATATGGGAGTGAAACTATAAGGGAAAGTTTCACTCCCATATTATTTATCTCTCTAAGACCACATCATTATGGTATAATAAAAAGATAAAATTCAGCGATATGAAAGGATAACTAATATGCTTTACTGGTTACTAGGGCTTATTTTCGGAAATGCTAAAGTACAGGTGCCATACCCAGCATCACGTTACTAAAAATGACTCAAATAGTACTAAAACGCACTAGGGTAATTATCCTTAGTGCGTTTTAGTATTGACAATTTCTCATCTAACTGGTACAATCAATTCATAATACAAAAACATGTACATTAAAATACAGTCATAGAGGTGATGCATAATGACTGATACGAAAAAGAAAAAAATAGGACCATTACTATACACTCTTGAATCTCATTGGGAAGATGTAGAATTCTTTCAAAAAGCAACATCATTAGATGAGCTAAAAGAATATCGAAAAGCAAAATACTACCCAGAACCCGTGAGATCAAAACACTATCCACGACACAAGGAATTTTACGACCAACTAGAAGAGACCTTCCCAGGGATGTTTCTCATGGAAAATGGAGGAACGATTCCTTACGAAGGAAACGGATTCATCGGGGAAAATAAAGCGTTCCATGTTCGCTCTCGCGGAGGATGGTTTTCAATAAGCATCTATGATATTCCAGAGCCAGGATGTAGCGTCAAGGAAGCAAAAGAACTTGGATATGACCATTATTATCATGGTCTTGACCTCCACAAGGCTCCGTTCATGGCATATGTCGGAGGTGTACCATCAGAAGACTATTGGAATGGTCAAGATATCGGAAAATGGGAAGAAATCATGAAAACGATTACACCACATCCATACTTGTATCAGTTCAATTCTATTGAACCTGACCACGATAGTGTTATCAAAGATGAGCAAGGAGAAATACAGTATCCTGTTGTATGGACAAAAGGAATTTCTCATAGTCATCGAATAGCCTATGCATGGGGAGATACTCCTGCACAAGCATATGAGAACCTATGTGATGAGCATTACAATCCTGCAATGTATCGTATTGATAGACCACATGCTTCACCAGAAGCAATCAATGCTGGGGAAGATACGCGTACTATACCAGATCCACTACCAGATTTTACGAAGATCGTAAAGACTCCATTGAAGTTTTCAATATAAAATGACTCCTGGTAGGTGTCCTATCAGGAGTCATTATGTATTAACCCACTTAGCTGTAATTGTCAGGGTCAAAACCAAGCTGTGGCTCAAGAGGTTTCGTCAAATCCACGTTAATAACGCGCTTGATTGTATCCAAATCCTTCTTATTAGCGAAATACGTAATTACTCGCATCAAATCTTCTTTGCGGTGTTTTACCTGATCATCAAGAAGCAAGGTCTCAGCCAAATCAGGACGGTTGAAAACGGTAATGATTTGAGTCGCTTCATTGAAAATACGCTCGCGCACGCCCGACTTATTCGTCTCGAAATCAAGACGCAAGAAATTATCCAATGACTGCTTAAATGAGTTCTTCTTACCCTCACCAACAGAATCGGGATCAGACAAAAGCAACTCTCGCAACACATCCATATCATGGGTCATTTCATCAGCAAGTTGCAACCAACGTTGATTACGAGATGCAATGCGCTCAGATTCTGGGATATCGACTCGACAGGGCATAGTATTTCTCCTTAAATGTATGTTTGTAACCATGACTATACAGGTCAAACACCCACATGTCAAGCAATATAGATCAATTCGTGCGAAAGATAACGTCTTTACGGCTTCACAGTCACAGATAAGTAAGCAGCATCATCAAACCCACTAGGATTGCTATTGGAAAGTCTTGCAGGAAAATCATCACGTACCTTCTCCCACCCATCAGAGAACAACTCGACCGAGTACTCACCGTCTACTTTAACTCTCGTAGGATCTATCTGGTATACACCCTGAGAATCATAAGAAATAATCGGATAACCCTCATCACGATTCATACGAGAACGAATCATCCTGTTGATTTCACACCGTATTCTATCGTACTCAGGATCGTTCTTATCCAACTGTGAAATAAGATCTCGTGCTATCTTTTGCTGATCTTTAAAATCAATATCCATTTCACTTTCATGAACGACACCAGAGTTATCTTTAATCACGCACCCAACATCTGCAAACTGCACGTACTTGACCTCATCCTCATATAAACGAGCGACTACTCCAGCACAACTTAAAACATCATAAGGATTATCAAACTCTATTACACCAAGCTTATGACGGACATAAAAGAGTGCATGTGATAACACCCCGTCTAAAGCACCAGTATTGATTGATAAAGCATGATGCATCCCCTCGTTTAAATAACGAGTAAAATCATGCACTAGCGTATCTGGGTAGGACTCATCATCAGATACAGACGTAGCACCATCAAATACCCAGATAGTATCATTGAGATACCCGCATGTATCTTCTAAGTATGGTTTCGTCCCCTGGATTGTTATGCAGTTATTAACTGAAATATTCACAGAATTCTTCCCTTGCATATTGTCTTAGACATTTGATCTATTTACTTTTTATTATATAATAAAATAATATCTTCCTACTATAACATAGGCATAAGGAGATCACAATCATGATCGTATCAATTATCACATCGTTAACACTGAATCGTTATGATCATCTTCAGAATTATCTCAATCAATCAGAAACTCTCACATACCACAAGACATATCTCTAGAATGGTTCATACAAGTAGACGGTCCAATAGATCAAGAACTTGATGAGGTCTTATCGTCAATTCAACAAGAATGCATACACTATGGTATCACCATGATCCCAGAATCACACCACTATCCTGGTGGAGCAGCAGTAGCACGAAACCTAGCATCATCAAGAGCACAAGGAGATATACTCATCATGATCGATGCAGACGAGCTAATAAAATCAGATTTTATCTCCCAGGTGGTAGAAGTGATCAGAAACGAGAACGTGGATTTCGTCTACGTACTCGCTGAAGAATACATAGTAAGTGAGGATGAGATTATCTCCCCAGAACAAAAACCAGGATGGTCAACTGGAAAGATTTCACCAGGTAGTCTACGAGATGCGTTCTATCATAGAACAGTGCATTTTCCAGCAGCTCCGGTCACGATCAGAGCTGACGTGTTCTGGGACGTGGGCGGATATAGTGCTCTTATCAGCAATGAAGATACGAATCTACTTGTTAAGATTGATGATGATTATCAAGGATATCTGATATCACAACCTCTATATACTTATCGTCGCTGGGATAAGCAGCACACAACCGAGCAGGTATTTCTTAATGAAGAACTAGCTGAATAACGTAGAAAGATTAACCTGAAGATGGCTGGGATGTGAATGTGTTCTAAGTAGGTAAAAGAATCCATGTAGTAGCTCAACTTGACAATCAAAAAGCTAGTTGCTATCATAGAGACATAACAAACAGACAAGTTCATAAAGAATAATCAAGATGGAGATCTTCTTCAAAAAGTTCTACAGATTGATTTGACAAAATGATCGAGTCTATGTTATACTCTAAGAACATTCAAACGGATAAAGTCTTCAAGATTTATGCATAGAGTGTATGAATAATATACAGAAAGTATGCATAAAGATAGAATGATTTTATACAGAGAATGTGAATAATATAATATGCCTCTGTAGCTCAGTTGGATTTAGAGCGTCCGGTTTCTACCCGGTAGGTCGCGGGTTCGAGTCCTGCCAGGGGCGCCATTTAATTACATACTATGTATGTATAAAATATAAAATTAGTGAATAATATACAAAATATTTTATTCATATTAATGCATAAAATATATTATCTTTAAAATACACTTTTATACCATATTGATTTTAAAGTATGAATTCTTTATGATATAATTAATCCATAAAGATACTATCAAAAAGAAAAGAATCAGTATGGATGAGATCAATTGGAATTTGAGAAAGTATACGAAAGAACAGTTCATCGAAGCGTGGAACAAAGGTGCATCTTTAAGAGAAGTATCACAACTTTTAGGACTTAAAGGAGTCAGTAGAGACTCTTTCGCAATCTTAGAACATACAGCTCTTTCTTTAGGATTAGAAGATTATCCGATAGGTAAAAGAAGCGACATAAAAGATACTCGATTTTCATGGACTATAGAAACTATATTTATAATACATGAAGATAAGTCTCCTAATAGTTTAACTATTAAGAAACACCTTATCGAACAAGGTTTTAAGGAATATGTTTGTGAAGTATGTGATACCTCATCATGGAATGGTTCTGAATTATCTCTTCATCTTGATCATATAAATGGTAATAATAAAGACAATAGATTAGAAAATCTAAGATTCTTATGTCCTAATTGTCACTCGCAAACAGAGACATTTGGAAATAAAGATCGTAAAATAAAAGTAAAAGATATTTTCATCCCTACTACACCACTAAGAAAATCATATCGTTATGCATTTTATGAAGTGTTCGCTAAAAATACTATTTATTCTAGCAAGAAAATAAGAACAAGAATCATTAATGAATGTTTACTCCCTTACGAATGTTTTAATTGCGATATTGATGAATACAATGGTATGTTTATCAATTTACAGATAGATCATATCGATGGTGATAAGAGCAATAATGAATTAAACAATCTAAGATTTTTATGTCCTAATTGCCATTCACAAACGGATACTTATTGTGGGAGGAATATTAAAGAAAAGAGAAATCATCAAAACATTTCCATATCATACAAAAATACAAAAATTATAGAACCTTCTTATTGTAATAATTGCGATGTTATTATTTCACCTGGTGCTAAAAGGTGCAAGAAATGTATTAGTATAGAAGCAAAAAGAAAAAGAAAGCCAAAATTCTGTATTGAATGTAATACCCCTATTGGATCAAAATCAACTAGATGCAAGTCATGCGCTATGTCAAGAATTAATATTAATAATTCTAAAAATCCCGATGATAGAACGAAGACTATTGAAGAATCTAGAAGAAAAACAAAATGTTCTGAATGTGGAGAAGAAACAAAAAGTTTTCCAAGAGATAATGTTAAATTATGCCTTTCCTGTTACAATAAACTCAAATCCCAGAACGTTCCTCCTAAGGATGACCTTATTGCTACTCTCCAACAGTTCAATGCGAACTTCACCCGAGTTGGGAAGTATTATGCAGTCAGCGATAATGCTGTACGCAAGTGGTGTAAAAAGTACGACATTCCTTACCGTTCGAAAGATCTCAAACAATACCTCTCTGAGCTTCAACATGTTCCATACCAAACAGAACATCGTAAAGGATCACCTTTATCACCTTGAAGTATCTCTACGAACATCGTCTATAATACAATCTAATGGAATTTGTCAGAAAATACCAAGAATGTTATACTTATCATATCAATACACTTACTATTATTGCAAAGGATAACACTATGAATAAAGAAGAACTTCAAGATGTAGCACGAAACATTGATTCTCGAAGAATCAATTCGTCGTGCTGATGATAATGATTTTATTGGACGGTACGATGTTGATTATTAAATAGCTATATTGTTTACTATCCATTGAAACTGCTACGCCATCGATGTGGATTACATTATAATGTTTATATTTTCATTATTCTTTCATATTTGTATAAGCAAATGTTAATCATTTTGTTATATAATATAATGATGAGTGGTTATGTACTCAGCATTGTTTTTTCATATATATGGAGGTTTTCATGAATAAAATTACCAAAAAAGTTGCTAATGTCATTCTGGCAACAACAATCGCAATTACAGGTATGACAGCGGTATCTGCGCCTGAAGCTAGTGCAGGAGTTCCATGTACGCGATCATTTAATGGTATTTCTATTGATGGTAGGCAACAAACTACATGGTATTATAAAGGAAAAGGTTTCACGACACGTCCTGGATATGCAACACGAGTCCTTAAAGATCTTGTTGTATGGTTTGACAGGAATATTGAACCAATCGCATGGGGTAATGATGATTGGGGTGTAAATTGGCCACCACCACGTAATACTTCTAACGGAAGGTGCAGTAATCACTTCTCAGCTACAGCTATTGATTTGAATGCTAAACGACACCCAATGCATAAATGGAACACTTTTAGTCCATCTAAGATGAGATCTATTCGTTCTTACGTCGCTAGACAACCAAACCTTCAATGGGGAGGTAACTGGACTAACCCTCGTGATGAAATGCATTTCGAATATGTATTGAGTAAGAAAAGGTAAATATAATTCGTATTTATCTTTTTAAAAACTTCTCATATGATACTCTTATATGAGAAGTTTTTATTTGTACACGGTAAAGGGACATAAAACTATGAAAAAACTAACGCGAACATCTTTAATATCATTTTCTATTATCGTTTCTCTTTATGGAACAACAGCATGCTCTAGTACAGATGAATTTATTCCCGATCAAACTTTACAAACGCAGGAAAATTCACCTCAAGAAGAAGATGTAATTGCTCTTATTGATCAAAACAATATAGTCGATTATAAATCTTTAGAAAAGTCGAAACCTCACGAAAAAGGAGCTAGTAATTTTTTCAAGCAGTGGGTAACGTATGTTTTCTTAACAGAAAATGACGATATCATTGACGAAAATGGAATTGGTGGAGAAATATCCCAATACCTTAATGAACACCCGGAATTAGATAAAATAAATGCAGAATATTCTTATTTTGAAAAATTTGATAGTAGAGAAAAGGATAAGTTTTTTCATATAGCTCGACGTTCCCATATTTTTAACTTCGTTCCGGAAAAAGACTTGTCCGAACATGATAAGTATATTATTACTCATAACATACTTCTCACAATGCTTATGTATCCTCCGAAGACTAATGTATCTGTTGATGTTCCTGAGGAAGCATTTTCTATCAATAAAAATGAACCTATAACAGCAACATTCAACCACGGTGATATTGAATTTTTAGAACATAATGAAGAAGGAACGCAAAAAGTATTTCCTCTCATCGGTTCACCGCAGGGAGCCATGTATGATATGAAGAATATGGTTCTTATATATAAAGATGGAAGATGGTGGATAGATCCTGAATGGTTAGTAAGTTCTATAAACAATATTGAAAATAATATTAAAGAAAATCAAGAAGGAAATGAAGACGATCCTGCGTATAAAGAGATGAGAGAGAAAGAGAATAATTATCATGCACATGAGGTTCATTAACCTATCATTTCTCTTTAACCCTGTATTCTCGACCATCTATTGTACCACATAGATCTTGGTGACCAAGCCAATTTCTATGTGGTCTTTTTTCTTTTTTCCATATCTAAGATAGGGCAGTTTTTGATAATCAACGATTTCTTGTTTCATCATGTGTTGTATAATCTCTTACAATAGTTGTTAAAATTATAATATTACCTATTATTTTAATGTTTTCATATATTTTTTCCAGAATATATTACTGAACTAAACAATAGAGAAATGATTCCTACGCCTAGTGGGATATACTACAATATCCCGTATTCTCATTCTTTTGTATAATAGGTTTAAACAAAAATACTAGTATTATCACCTTGTATTATTTCTTATAATAATCTTCTTATTGTAAGCTGAATCATGGTGTAGTGATACTCTTCACCATACTCAAAGTATACAATTATATTAAATACTTATTACTTGAAATAATACTTGACTAGTATAACAACATGATTATATAAGTACCAAAACTAAAGGTTATAGAATATTATATAAGCAACCTACTATTATTGAAAAGGAAGATTATAGATGGAGAAGAACTCAAAGATTATAGATGAAGAAGAACTCAAAGATATAGCACGAAACATTATTCTTGAAGGATCGCTCTATTATGCTCATGATGACAATATTTTTGAACTATATGGTTTTTCTGATGTAGCTCAGTAAATCCGTGAACTGATGTATTCTGCAAATATTAATGTTTCTTGGGATGAATAAATACCCTGTAGTTGTATTATAAACTATAGGGTATTGAAGATGTTCTTATCGTTATTGTGATAGGAACATCTTTATCTTGTGTATGAATGATTTTTCTATGCTTCCACCAGTTGCTACTGTTGGTCCAGCATTTGTGTATGTTAGTGGTGTGTTTGTTGGCACCGCTGGATTTGGTATGACTGGTGGAGTATTAACTCTGGAAGGGTTTGTGGAGCCCTTATTAATGGTAAGTTGAGTTATTGGTTTAGCATTGGTGATTACTTTCGATCCGTTATTTTCCTCGTTGTTTGCGCGTGATCGTGATGAGCTATCTTCATGATCTCGTGCGGTAGATTCGAAGGTTTTATGATCATCGTCTTCTGTGAGTGTAGGAGTTTCTTGTGGATTGGTGGTTATCGTTTTGGGCGCGTCTGTATTGTCTTCTGAGACGTTGATACTAGGTTCTGAAGGTTGTGTAGACGTGATAGTTTCTGGCGTGCCTGTGGGCGTTGTAGAGGTTGTCTCGGGCGTTTGTGGTTGCACGGTTGGAGTGGTGTTTGGGGTTTGATCAGTTGTATTGGGTGAGGATTCTTCTGTTGGCGAATTAGTTTCACTTGATGGTACATCAGTTGTAATTGATGATGGTTTTCCATTCTCACTTGTATGAGTAGTAATTGTAGTTGGTAAAGGTTTCGAAGTTGTAGTAATTTGGGGATTATCTGATGTAGGTAAAATTGTAGGATTGTTTGTTTGGGTACTTGTTGTTGGTGATGATTGTGCGTATGGGATGGCTCTGTGAACTTTGTTGTCTTTACTATAATATAAGTTACCAGCATCAGAGAAGGTCAGTTCTGATCCTTTTTCTATTTCTTCTCGTTTTGTAATATCATCTGGATTTATCCAGTATATAGTTCCGTTCATGACTGCAAACATTCCATCATACTTTTCATGCGTGAGAATATCATCAGAGTAGAAATTATCCTTATTATCGCTATATGTTTGCTTTTTGATAATAGTGAGATCGTCCTTATTGATTTCAGCTAGTGTATCGTTTGCATATGCGTATAATCTTCCTTTTTTATCAAACCCAATTGCTCCTATTGTATCTATTCCATTTCCGAATGTCTCTTTAGCGACTATTTCATGAGTTTTAATATTGATTTTTAAAATTGAAGCAGTTTTGACGGGGTTTTTCTCTTTTGGACTATGTTCTCCCAAAATACTCGTTCCGACATATAGGTGATCTTTACCATCGTAAGCAACAGAGTAGGGCGTAAGATTGGGATAAGTATATGTTTTTTCGATCTTGTGATCTTTTGCATTATAGAGAGTAAGTGCACCTGTGAATGTTCCATAAGATGGTGTATTTGCGATTGCTATGTGAGTGTCATCAAGTACTTCTGAGTCTATTGGACGCACTGCTGTAATATCTCCAATACTCATTCCGAGAGATGAGTATTTTCCTTTTTGAATATCGTCTGCTCTCACTATAACACTATTTGCATATTGGGAGTAGATGAGTTTGTTTCCTACATTGTCAATTGTTCTGGTTGATCCTGGACGTTGTGATATTAAATCAATAGCAGAAAGTATATCGTCTTTTGATTTTCTATCGTTTATTTTCCATAGTATTCTTGACATTGTGGAAGGTGCAATAATAATGCTGTTATCTGGACCTTTTCCAATTGAATTTACAGGTTTAATACCAGCGTACAAGACTATATTGTCTTGAGAATTTTGTATTGTTTTTAGTGGTGTTTTATCAAGATGTCGTAAAGTTATAACACCTTTAATTCCATCAAATACAGCTATCGTGTTATCATCTACTACAGAAGTATCTAGAATTGCTCCATTAGCATATTCATCATGAATAAGATTATATTGTTTTGTTTTAGGATTATATGAATATAGTTTTCCGTCTTTACCGTTAAATACTACTGTAGAATCTTTATATGCTACTACTTTAGAACCGATCTTTTCAATAGGTATCATGTCTGTATATTTTTTATTTGCAATATCATAGACAAATGTTCCACCAGTTTTAGAATTTGGAACGTAAGATATGTACAAATATCCGTCATGCGCTACTACGTAGTTTGTTCTTTCTGGTGTCTCATTGAATGTGAAAAAATTTTGGTCTGGTAGTTGTTTTTTAGAGCCGGTTTTCACATCTATTTCAATGATGTGTACAAGGTTTGTTCCAGTACCAGTACCAACGTATACTTTTCCATTATAATAAGCTACTGATCTTGCATATTTCGCATTATTAAGAACTATTCCATAATCTTTCCATTGTCCAGTATTTATATTATACCCAATGAGTTTTCCGCCGGTTTCTGCGTAATCTCCAATATATAGCCATCCATCATCACCTGTTGTAATATCAAAAAACATTCCTCCTGTTTGAAAATTAGGACGTGGAAGTTTCGTAAATTCTAATGTATTTGGATCTGCTTTATAAAGATTAGCATTACTATCAACAAAATACGCTGTACCATCTGCTGTTGTAGTAGTAGATAATGTTCTTACCATTCTTGTGGTTCCAGGAACTACAATACCATGCTTGAGGTTCTTCTGTGTATTGAGATTGATAAAGTTATACTCTCCACCAATGCCATTTCCAATAACAATAAAAATTGGATCACCATTTTTATTGTGTGTAATAACTCCGTCTTCAGAGGAGAAATCTCGCAATTCATTTCCGAGCGTTTCTGTTGTTCGTTTTTCTAGTGATTCTGGCATTGCTAATGCTTCTGGAGAAATAATTATAGAAGTCGTAAGTAAAGAAGTGGTGAGAATATATGTAGTGAAACGTTTCATGTTCATAATATGCATCCTTGAAATTAATAAATCCGTGTTACTTTAATATAATAACACGGATAACTATTTTGAAATGGTGTTGCTTAACGCGAGAGAATATTCTTTATATTGTGAATAAAGTTTGACACCGAGTTATGTACATTTCCTCCTGTATCTACTACAGGACCAGATTTTGGTGCTCGTGATGATATATTGGTTGGTATAGCTGGAGAAGAGTTTACTCCAATTGGAGATCCTGATGTATCCATTTGTGTGAATCCATGCTGAATTCTGTGGGGTGGTTGCTCATTTTCTTGTGAAGAATTCTTTGTGTTTAGCACTTTTTCGCTAGAATTTTTATCGTCGCGTATTTCTTCGTCAGAATCTTCTCTATCACCTTTTTTATCCATGTTTGAGTCTTTTTCTGATGAAGATATTAATTCATTCTGAGGTAAATCATCTATTGAATTATTATAGTCATGAGAATTTTTCTCTGGGAGATGACTATCATTTTCATCTATAGGAATATTATTATCTTGGGGATGATTTATATCATCAGTTGAAGTATTATCTTCATTTCCTACTTTTTCTTCAGAAATATCTGTATTATCGAGATCTTCATGAGATTGTTGTTCACTGACGGTAAGGTCAAGCACTGCTGTATCTATAGACCAGTCACCATATTGTACTTCAACTTCTATCTTGTAATTTCCATCGTCTACTCCTGTGGTATCAACAGTGATCTCTCCTGTATCTTGATTGATACTTATTTTTCCAGGGAAGGTATCATCTTTAACACTGAATGTTGTGTATACAGGTATTTTATCTAGCGATATCTTCGTAGATATCTTTTCTCCTGGTTTGATGTGTTGTTCACCATATGTGGGATCAAGTTTTTCTGCAACGAGATCATAGGAGAATGTGGTTTTTTCTGGTTTTTTACCATCGTGTAATCTATCGAATGATTCTGATCGTGCCACGTTATAATGCTCTCTACCTTTATATTTCTCATCAAGATTGATAGTCATTCTATGTTGTGTTCGTCCTGATGTCCATCCAGAATTTCCCTCTGCAACTACATAATAATAGAAATCTTGATTTGGTTTCATACCCGCTTTTTCAAGCATGTCTTTAGTCATTGTCAATTCACGAGTTGTATCATCAACAGTTTTAAGAAGTATTGGTTCTTCTACAGGATAACCTTTACTATCTAGACCGCCTACATAGACATGGTATGATTTTACACCATCGCCATTCGTGTCTGCTTCGCCCCAGCGTAGTGAATATTCAAAATCTCCAGTTTGTACACCCTCAACAAACATAGGAGCTGTTATACGATTAGTATTTTCACAATATTTCTGTTGTTTTGTATTATCTATGTATACTTTTGGTGGAGCCATATCAAAAGTGTTATTAAGATTTTCATAATATGGACCATCATTCTTACACTCAGCAAAGTTTGGACGATCTTCTAAACTTATACCCTGATAGAAAGTTCCAATCGGTTTTTCATATGGTAATATGCTATATCGAGGATGGTTTGAAGGTTTTTTGTTACTATTTTTGAAAGTGTTATTCATAATAATAGAGTCGCTACTCATACGTAGTTGAAACCCTGAATAATTAAATTCGTCAATGATATTATTTACATAAATGCCATCACTATTTATGTAATCGTATGTTATATGTGAACCACCTTGATGTTCTTCTAACGCACTAGAGTTAGTAATGGTATTGTTGCTAAAAAGCATATTTGTAGCATTTTCTACTTTAGATGAAAATGCAATAACATAGGTTCCTTTTTTCTTCTGCTTTTGCTTTTGTGTAAGTTGTTCCTATTCTATTAAATTTATTATGAGAAATCAATGGTCTATCTATAGATGCATTTATACCATATTTAATATTTTTCTTTATATCTTCATTACCATCTGTTTCTCGGATAATAGAAGATATTCTTAAAGCATCGACAAAAGTGTCAAAACTAAATCCACTTACTTGAAAAGTACCACCACGATTTAAAGAAGGTACAATGTTAAATGCAACTTCAGATTCATATTTTGTTGTGGTTCTATCATGACCTTGAAATTTTATATATCTATCATCTGGGATATCCTTTAAATCATCCATATTCTCATACCAGTCAGGAATAAATCTCACAACATGTCCTGCTGTGGGAGAGAAAGTAAATGTCCCATAAGATTTTCCTATTTGGGGTTTATATATACGATTATTTTCTGTTTTAAATCGTATATCTATATCTCCGCGTGCTTTTCCTTGTGCGTACATACTATCTAATGCTTTACTTGCTTGTGAAATATCACAAAAGGGATTATTCTCACTACCGTCAGCAATAGTATCTTCACACTCTCCGTAAGGTGCAATCCATAAGGTTACAAGATCTTTTGATCTTTCGCGATCATGGATGAGCATTGTTTGTTGTATACTTTCTTCTGCTCGTTGTTTATTATCTTCTGCTCGTTGTACATTGTATGTTTGAGCATGCGTGATTACTGGCGTAAGCAGAGAAATAGCCATCATGGTTATTGCAATAGTAGATGAGAGTATATTTTTCTTTAGTATGAGGAATCCTTTTCAATGAATATAAACTATAATTATTGTATCATTATATTAATGCAATAGAACAATAATATCGTTATTAAATGAATAATTTATACCTCTTTATGATTTAAAACATTCATAAAGAGGTATAAATTATTTGCTGTTTAACTCTTAACGGAAGATGCTAAGAAGTCTTACTAATAGAGAATCATGTTGTACATGTCCTCCTGTATCTACCATTGGTCCTTGTTTTCCATAGGTAGGAACCTGTCCAAATCTTTGAGGAGCTTGGCGAGATGGTTGGTTTTGTGAAGGTTCTGGCTTGACAACATTATGTGGTATTTGTGGAGCTTGAGGAGTGTTACGCTGTGGTATTTGCGGGGATTGCGGTATTCTTCCATCAATACTATGAGTTCCATTAACTCCATCAGTACCGCTTGTTCCGTTAGTACCATCAACTCCATCAATTGCATTGCTCATAAACGCTTCTGATATCATATCTCCTGGAGTACCGTCATCATTGACGAAATAAGTACGAATCCATATTCCTGCATCTCCGGAATCATTAACTCCTGGTTCTGCAATAATAGTAGAAGATGTTCCATTAATACCATCTTTTCCATCTTTTCCGGATTCTCCATTGTCGCCATTTGCAATAAAGGATTCTGATACCATATCTCCTAGAGTTCCATCAGGATTGAGACTGTATACTCGCACAAATGTTCCTTGTGTATCATCTTGAGATCCTTGTTCGGTAACAACGGTTACAGAAGTACCATCATTTCCTTTATCACCTTTGTCACCATCTTTACCATGTGAAACAAACTCTTCTGATATCACTTCTCCTAGAGAACCGTCTTCGTTTTGTTCGTAAGTGCGAATCCATACTCCGTCCTTACCGTCTTTGTTTCCAGACTCTACTTTAACAATAGAAGATTTTCCATCTTTTCCATCTTGACCGTCAACGCCATCGGAACCGTCTTTTCCGTCAGCTCCGTCTTCACCTCTCTCACCTTTTTCACCTTGTGGTCCGCGCTCACCAGTATCACCTTTTTCACCGCGTTCCCCCTGAGATCCGGGTTCTCCCTTTTCTCCTTGTGGTCCGCGAGCAGGGATATTGGTATCAGTATCACCGATGAACCAGTTGCCATTATCACCAATATAAGGAGTTTCTCCATCTTTACCAGGTTCTCCTTGTGGTCCGGTCGCAGGGACATTAGTGTCTATACCATTTATCCACCAGTTTCCATTTTCACCAATTTCTGGGGTAGCACCATCTTTCCCGTCAGATCCATCTTTACCGTCTTGTCCAGGATCACCTTGTGGTCCTTGGGCACCAGTTTCACCAGTGTCACCTTTTTCACCACGTTCACCTTGTGGTCCTTGAGCGCCAGTTTCTCCCTTTTCTCCGGTATCACCTTTCTCGCCACGGTCTCCCTTCTCACCTTGTGGTCCTTGAGCTGGGATATTAGTGTCAGTATCACCGATGAACCAGTTGCCATTATCACCAATATAAGGAGTCTCACCATCTTTACCAGTCTCGCCTTGTGGTCCGGTCGCTGGAACATTAGTATCTACACCGTTTATCCACCAGTTTCCATTTTCACCGATTTCTGGAGTAGCACCGTCCTTACCATCTTGTCCGTCAGCTCCGTCCTTACCGTCTTGTCCAGGATCACCTTTTTCACCCTGGGGACCACGTTCACCAGTGTCACCTTTTTCACCACGTTCACCCTGAGGTCCGGTTTCTCCGGTATCACCTTTCTCACCCTGGGGACCACGTTCACCAGTGTCTCCCTTCTCACCTTGTGGACCACGAGCTGGGACATTAGTGTCAGTGTCTCCGATAAACCAGTTTCCATTAGCACCGATATGAGGAGCTATTCCATCTTCACCGCGATCACCTTGTGGTCCGGTTGCTGGAACATTAGTATCTATACCGTTTATCCACCAGTTACCGTTTTCACCAATTTGTGGGGTAGCACCATCTTTACCATCTGTTCCGTCCTGTCCAGGATCTCCCTTTTCACCTTGTGGTCCTTGGGCACCAGTTTCACCAGTATCACCTTTTTCACCACGTTCACCCTGAGGTCCGGTTTCTCCGGTATCACCTTTTTCACCAGTATCTCCCTTTTCGCCTTGTGGTCCTTGAGCTGGGACATTAGTATCGGTTTCACCAATAAACCAGTTGCCGTTTTCGCCAATATATGGTGTTTCTCCTTGTGGTCCGGTTGCTGGAACATTAGTGTCTACACCATCTATCCACCAGTTACCGTTTTCACCGATTTGTGGAGTAGCACCATCTTTACCATCTTGTCCGTCTGCGCCATCCTTACCGTCTTTACCAGGATCACCTTTTTCACCTTGGGGACCACGAGCGGGAACGCCAGTATCAACACCATCTACAAACCAGTTACCGTTTTCACCGATTTCTGGGGTAGCACCATCATCTCCCTTTTCTCCTTGAGGTCCAGGGATAACTTCTGGATGCTTAATAGCAGCAATATGAGCAATAGTAGAATACTTCTCGTTTTTCGCATCAACAATTTCTACAACAGGGTTAATATATTCTCCATCAGCAACACCTTCTGGAGCAACAACATGGAGTCTTCCTGTTTCTGGGTTAATATCTACTACCCATTCTCCAAAGTCTTGTCCTGGAGCAAGTGCATATTTTGCACCGTCGCCAAGATCAGCGGTTGTTTGATCAAGATACACTTCACGCTTATCTTCTGTTACAACACCCATTTGATAATGTGGATGCTCAAAGGAAGGCATAATGCCTTCCGCGTTAAGATATAGGGGGATTTCGTCTATAGACCCGTTAGAGTATGTAACTACAACATTTACACGAGCAGTGTTGTTTTTTGAGGTAATATCACTAACATCAAGTGTAGTGACTTTTACATCATAATTTCCATTATCAGGATCAACAAACTCAGCAGTCCAACCTTTAGGAAGTTTTTCTTTATCAAGAGTTACTGTTGCGTTATTATTTGCAATAAGATTTCTGATTGTCTCTCTATCAAGACTAGACTCAGGGATTATAACTTCACGATCATCTCCAGCACTAATAGTAATTTCAGTTGGATCATAATTTGGATCATGTTGTGCTGTATCATCGAGATAAAATGTTTTAGTATCAATGCGTTCAGCAGTAGAATAGTGTTCTGGTACTAGAGAAGCAGGATATGCCTGAGCTTCTGTTTCATTAAGTTCATTGAGTTTTTCAATATCACTTTGCAACTCTTCTACAGTACGTGGACGAGCAATAAAGTCAAATGTTACACGAGTATCTTTTTTCCAAGGATTGTTTCCTTCAGCATATTCTGGCATAATCCAGTAAAACTTGTTGCCTTCGCGTCTAAACTCGCCAGGAAGTTTTTCTCCATTCTCTCCAATAGCATTAACACGAATACGTTCAAGTGATGCTTCGTCAGAGTTAATTTCTCCAATGAAGAATTCTTTTCCAGGGTTGATAACATTGTAAGGGTCTTTTTCATTCCATGTTGCTGTAATTGGAGTGCAATCATAGCTTTCTCCTGACCATGGGTTCGCCATAAACTGAATAGAAAAATTTGTATTATCAAACCATCCGGGTCCACTAGGAGTGCTTCCAGTGTACTCTCCTCTCCACCCAACGGTAAGACCGTCTTCTTCAATCATTTTCTCTACTGCTGCTTCAGAAAGATCCCAAACCATATTTGAATTCAATAGGCTTCTTCCGGATCGAGTAAACACTTGTTGTGGAACATCATTGTCATAGTTCATCATGGGGGAATTTGGAGTTACACCTTCTTTATAATCTGTAATAACTCTTTCTCCTACAGGAACTACGGGGAGGTTGAATTCTCCCAATGGCATTGAATATGGAAAACTAGACGCCATATTAGCAGAATTTGATGTTCCAATAAAACTAAATGTTCTTCCTTGAGAAGTATCTGCATGCACGCTGATACCATATTGCTTTTCATTCGTTGTTGCATGCCCATAGGTAATATACTCAGCACCGGAATTACGTCTTCTATCTGTCTCTCCATCACGCATCTCTGAGTCTTCCCCTAGACTAGTCATACACGTATCATAACCACTAAAAGATGCTCTTCTTAACTCAGATTCTTTGGACTCAATAATATTATCATCATAGGACAAGTCTTCTGCAGAAGCACTAACAGCAGGAATAAGCGCTGCACCACCTATCGCTAAAGCAATAACAGATGTTGTTACTATAGTATTTTTGGAAAATTTTCTCATTATGTATCCTTTTGTATAGAATGTATTTTTATATAGTTATAATGATTAATACTATATCATGGATAGGTGACATTTAGAAAATATTATATATAGGTGCCATGTATATCTTATTGAAAATCAGAAAGAATTCATAGTATGTGTTTTGTATCTTTCCTTTCTTTCACTTCACTCTATTTTCTATTATAAGATATGATAGGAGATCAACAGTAATGATTATCTTAGTGATTGTTCCGGATTTCCATATTTTTCAAAAATTCTTTCGCATATTCCCACATCTTCATTTTTCCCTTCAAGACATTCATGATGTGTTCTTGCAGAATATGATGAATTGTATTCTTGTATTGGAAACACTTCCCGTCCATTACTCAGATGTCCTCCATAAGGAGCAAATTCGGTATGATTTCTATCTTTTCCACCATAGACTTCTTGTTTGAGCGCTTCTTCTTTTTTGTTACTATTAAAGCACAAATTATCGTATTCGATTCCTCCGTCACTCATAATAACATCGCCATTTTTTTCTGGAGAACAGCCTAAAGCATACGGGACTTCTTCGCTATCTGGCACAGAAGAAGTTGTCCTATTTGTTAGAATAAGAGAACTGTCTTCGGTAGGAGATGAATTGTTTTCTGTATTGTGAGAATCAATTACTGTTGTAAGTGGTGATTGTTCAACTATAGATGATGTTTCATGAGTACTTACATGAGAGCATCCTGTTAAGAAAATCATTGCGATAGTTGTGAATATAAATGATACCTTTTTCATTAGAAAATCTCCTTTTCTTCAATCGTGTTTTGATTCTTTTGAATCCAAAGACTGATAAAGTCAATCATTTCATTATTATTACTAAATCCTGCGTTGATAGTTTCCTTATTCTCATATAAATCAACGATATTTACGGTATTTTCGTGATCTTCGTTTTCTACCGAAGAGATAATATATTTCTTTCCATATGCATAACCAGTGATTGAATATGACTGTCTATATCCGTATGAAGTAGAAAAGATACCTATTTCTGATACTGAAATATCTGTAAGTCCAGCATTTTGTAGACATCGTGATGTTGCAAGAATGTCTCGTATAGTGTCGCTATCGAGATCAAGGAGTACATCGTAATCTATTTTGCATTCGTATGCGTTTAAAAGACATCCTTGATTATTATCGTTTTCATTAATAAATACAACAGCGTCTTCATCATAGCGAGATTTCCAACCGTCTATTGTTATCGAACTCATGATTTCTCCTCAATATAGAAATATTTTACCCATATTATATGTGCTTTCTTATATTTTGTCAATACAAAAAGCGCGTACTATCATAAGTGATAGTACGCGCCTTGAATCGTATTTTTAATACTCATCCCAAATATCATACTCGTCAATAACTCCATCATCGTCAACATCAATACCATCTACGACGAGTTCGTTTCCTTCGTCTGAATTCGTATACTTAAACTCATCGTTGAATTCCTGTAGGTTCGTATCTTTTGGTGGTTTCGGGGGTACAATATGTGGGATTTTTTCGTTTTCCATGATCTTTCCTTACTGTATGTGTTGTTTTATACCTCTATGATATCACAGGAAATACTGTTATAGCAAGTTTTTCTATAGGATAGCTATGAGTATATTAATATGATAATAACGAGATTATCCCTCATACTTTTCTATATGATCATCTAAAGGTCATCGATACAATACTGCTTTTAGTTCTTCTTTATTGACTTGGATCTACTCCGTGTGGACAGTATATTTCGAATACAGCATCAGTTGCATGATCATATTCTTCACTATACTTGAGGTAGTAGAGTTTAGCGCTACACTTTTCATTATTTTCTTTATTAATAATAGTATATTTAGGTTTATCATCTGAGGCATCATCTGAGGTATCGATACTTATTCTATCTTCTGGCTTTTCAGCAAGATCAAATCCTTTATCCCTGAATATACTGATAACTTCTCCTGGGTTTACTGCTGCGGTATCTTTAAGCTTGTAGTGCTCTATTGCCGATTTTCCTAGTGGTACTGTCATGAGTACTACTACTAGTGCAATAAGTATTGATGATATAATATTCATTGGTATTTCCATAGCGCCTTTATGTGAAAATCGCGCTTTAATATAATTCGATGCATTAGAAATAATGATCATGATAATAATAGATAATACAATACCAACTATAAGGGATATCATACTGTCGTTTGAAAACATAAATGTGCTTTTATCCATGAAGTCGTTAAGCTTCTCATCAGGTTGAATAAGTGGTATAGTAACAAAATTGTCTTTCATAGTATTATCCTTAAATATAGTTATTGTTGTTAAATATCGTAGATTACCTACTTATAATACTACTATTTAATTTTCTTCATCTCGCCAGTAATAAAAATCGTTCCAGTTATAAAAATTAATAGATATATATGCAGGAAGTTGTATTGTACTTCTTTCTTTAACGTTTCCTTCTCTATCAATAATCACTTTTTCTAGGTTATTATTATTTACACATAGTGTCGCATCTTTGACAGTATTGCCATTGGTATCTAGTGTTTCAAACCCTGTGATGCGTGGAGTAATTGTAGTTGCAGTTTCCATGTATACATCGAAGTTATGTACGAGTTCTTTTCCTTGTTCAATATTTTCTATACAAAATAGTACGCGCTTATCAACAGTATCGTTATTTTTAACTATTCTTGGTTCGAGAATAATATTCTCTGAGAGTGATGAAAGTGTGATATCAGACCAATCTTCAAGGTTGATAGTTACCCTTACAGGAAGTTCCATTCGATGATGTGTTATCCAAGCATCTGTTACATAATCGGTGGACATAACATTAATAAATGATGTTGGTTCACCTTTTGCATTTACGCCATATGTAGGCTGAATATATGCGCTGCGTGTATTATACGCGTTGTCTTTTTCTAGTCCTTGCTGTTTGCAAGCTTGTGTAAGAATCGCTGTGTAATTATTATAAAGGTCTTGTAGTTGTTCTAGTTCTACTATGTCAAATTGTGCGATATGTATAGTTTCTTCTTGTATAACTGGATATATCATTATTATAGATTCCTTGGAGAATTATTGTTGCTTTTACTCATTATAACAGATACGGTGTTGTGTGTCTACTATGTTATTTAATTATTTTGTACCCAAGTCTTTCCATGCACTTAACATGCGCGCTTTTTCTATATACTACTGTCAGTATTGTTGGGTCTATGACAATCCCCCGCTCATTGCAATATCGTGCTTCTGTATAATTATCACTATTGACATGCGTGAGTATGTATTTGTTATCGTTTGTTTTCCATATTCGTTTTCTACCATATGCATATACTGTAGAGACTGTTTTATTTTGTGCTGTTAGAGGCATAAATATATTCCTTACATCTTTTATATTTATTTATCATAGTGAATAAATCACAAGGTGATATCATAAATATATATGCAATAAATGTCAAAACAACTAATTTTGACATAGTTCAATATGATTGTTATATTCTGCTATTATCCTGGTCATAAAGATAATATATAGACGAATAAAAAGAAAATCATCTATAATATATGGTGACGTTATGTTCATTTTCGATAATATAATAAGGATATAATAATGACACATTCTCGATTTACTCATAAAACTCTAATTGCAGCAATATCTGTTGGACTTGTTGGATCTATGGCATTTTCTCCTGTATCCGCATTTGCAGAAGAAGATAATAGTCCAGTAGAAGCCAATGTTAGCGATGCAGAACACTATACTCTTGGGTATCCAACGTATCGTATGGCTAATCCTGGAGATACTATCGACATTTCTATTACGGAAACCTCTCATACCGATGATCTTCCTGATGGAGTGAAATTTACTCTTGATGAAAGCAAATACCAAAATGGCGTTCCTGAAGGTATGTCTATTGACGAATCAACTGGAGATCTAAGTTTTAATGTTCCTGAAGATTTTTGGGCTCCTGAAACTGCTTATATTAAAGTTGAATTTCCTGATGGTAGTGATCGTGATTTTGATGTGACTATTTATCCTCGTGATGGAGAGGATAATGCATCAGATGATTCTGGAAGTGATCAAAACGATGATCGAGAAAACCAGTCAGATGATGATAATCAAATCGATGCAATTCAAGACGATTCTAACCAGATAGATGAAATCCAAAGTGATGATAATCAAGATGATGATTTTGATGATCAAGAACAGGAACAAGATCAAGATCAAGATGATGCAGAAAATGATAACGAGTCTATAGATGACGATGATCAAAATGAAGTTCAAGAAGATTCTGATGATAACAAAGAAGATGCAAAGAATGGTTCCCAAAGTGGCGGACATCAAAGTCAAAGACAAGTACAGTTTAGCATTCCTGCACAAAAATCTGATAATGATGGTGTAAAATACACTCTTGTCTATCCTAATGGAGAAAAATATTCTTTTAGTAGTGCAGAAGAAGCAAGAGAGTTCGCTGCTAATAAAAAGGGAAAGAAATCGCAATCTCAAAAGAAAGTAATTGCACCGCAGAAAACATTTAATATCAATGGTTATAAAGTAAGTGTGTACAAAGCTTCTGATTTTAAGAAGTAATTTGTATGTATTTACGTAGTCCTTAGCAATATTCAATGTTAAGGACTATTTTTTATTCTGCAATTATTTTCTATAATTAACTATATTATGCTGGTTTTTCTTCTAAACGTTTTATATAGCTATTTTTCCTACTTCTATTTTGTACTTCATCAGGAACTATGCTATTTACAACATTGTCTTTAAGATTATCAAGCACATTGAGGTATTCTTCATCCGTATAGACTCCTTCATAGTGTAGTCTTCCATAAAATGCTGCTCTATCCGCTGCTTCGTTAAGAACGTGTCCATTATGTGCTTTGACCTTTTCTAGAGTAATGAAACATGTTCCGGTATTTTTCTCCCTATACGCATCTATCATTAGTCCCATTTGCTCGTTTACGCTGCTGGTAATAGTGGTGTATTGTATAGCATCAATAACACATTGAGAATCTGTTTGGATAATCAAGTGAGTGTTATTTTGAGCATATATTGCGATAGCAAGTCTGATTGCAGCAGCTTCCGCTTCGTTGTTATCGTCGTTGTTGATCATAGCAACATGCGTATCTCCATGTTCAGATACACATGCTGCAAAACCTTTTTTCATGTCTGTAAAAGATGTGGCATCAGTAGCTACATATATGGTATTTATACTATTTACGTATTTATCGAGTTGTGAAAATCTCTGTTGTTGATAATCTTTTTGTTCATTAATGTATTGGATAGTTTTTGTGTATTCATCTTGCATATTGCGAAGATCGTCTTGTACGATACGACGACACCGCTTAACAATATCTAGTTGATTATTATCAAGTTCTTCTTCAAACTTAAGATCAAGCCTGGATTGTTCTAGGACAAAATGAAGAAACTGGTGATTCGTATTATCGTAGTCATAATAGATCACAATATCTTTATTGGGATATTGTGCAAGAATATTCGTGATAATTCGCATGCAATGTTTATGCGGGTTAAACTTTCGTTTCGTTACTACGTTATGATCGATATATTCCTCACCATCGACAATAATGGAGATAGAATAAATGATCCGTTTTGCAACTTGAAACTTTTCTTCATCATGTGTCCTCAGTGCTCGTCGCATACCTAATGAAAGTGACACAAAAATCGGATCTTCTTTTTCCATAAGGGTAGCATACTTCACTTTCTTTATCTCATTTGACGATAGTATATCATGTTTTTGACGATAATACCAATATCAGGGTATTTTTGTCAATGAGCGCAATGTTTTCGATATGAGATTGATTTCTTTTTGATAGTACAAACTCCCATAGTCATTATGGTGGTTTCGTGCAAAATTTGCAGCCCTATGTGCAGACTCGTTCATAACATGTCCAGAATGTCCCTGAACTTTTTCTATCGTTATAGAGTGTCCCTTATTTCTATACGATTGTAGCGTATCAATAAGGCTTCTCAACTCCCTTTGATCGGATCGAGGAAGAGTATACCCTTTGACAGCATCAGTGACATAGCGAGAATCAGTAAGAATAACAAGATTTCTTTCAGGAGAGGTGTAATCTTTCAATGCCTTTCTCACAGCATATGCTTCTGCTTCATTATTATCACTCGTTTTTACCTTGTCGATAAAAACATCGCCATCTTCGCTCACCCAAGAGACAAACGAAAGTTTTTTATACTTTTTTTCGCTATATGATGCATCAGTTGCGACATAAAAGGCATGTGTTGAAAGATTATTCGTAGGAGTATATATTGTGACGTTACTTGATGACTCATCTTCTTTGAGTGCATTTTTTTCATTTAATCTTTTCCTTTTAAGATTTTCAATGCCTTGAGCAGCTCTTTGTTGACAGTAATTATCTATTCCTAATTGTTTGTCGTTAAGATTTTTTCTTCGCACAAGTTGAAGTCTATCATCCTTGTTTTCGATTTTACGTAAATGATCGTAAATACTTCCGTAATCAGAATAAAAGAATATAGTATCATCCGGATAATGGTCCATAATAGATTTTGTCAATGACAGAATAATCTTTTTGGGATCGTGATGGCTTGTCCTATATGACTTTTCTTTCATAAATATTTTTCCGTCAATATTTGCAACCCAGCAACTTAATGTATCAGAGGGAATATCTGGACCATTTGCAACTTTTTCATACTTAATCGCAACATTGACATAAATGTCTTTTGTCATAAAATTAAACCTTACATAATTTTGTATCGTTGTGATGTATCTTAGTATATTGAGAGGGAAAAGTCAATTTCTATAGGATCAATCTCAGTTTCTTTCTTGATTTTCTACTTTCTGCAATACACTTGTAAAAAATGTCTTCTTCATCTTCGGCACTTTTAATAATATTCCATATTGTATATGTAAAATTAAACCCATCTTCAATATCATATTGATTATCAATATTTATTCTTAATTGTTCTATTGGTGATGTATAAATACTAAGGAGCGTTTGTAGTGTTTTAATGTTTTCATATGCGTTTTTATCTTCTTTTGTATATGCTGTAAGTTTCGAATAATACTTCATATATCTATCACATAATTCTTGCAATGCTACTGGTTGTAAGACAATATGAGATAAAATCGCTTCACATATTGTTTTGTCAGCAAGAAATTCCGAAAATCCAAGAATGTGGTTTTCTAATTCATCCTCGTATGTGCTATGAAGAACAATGACATCATAACTTCCTTCCTGTGTTTCTTGTCGATAGTATGAATCAAATTCTATTGTTCCATCTTCAAGATTTAACGCAAGAATCACTGTTTCAATTTCAAGTAATGCTTCTATTCTCTCTTGGATATCTTCCATTGCTGACTCCTTGTTTCATATCGATTGGGATGTATGCTTTCCTATATAGTTTACCTGATTGTGTATAATCAAGCATGCTGTCTGTGATGTCATAAACGGTATGGTCGCTATATGTCCACCAAGGTATTTCTCCTTCAGCGATACTCATTATCCCCATACGCAAAGCTTCTTCCTCGGTTACATTTCGATCATCTTGAAGAATATCCGTTAATGCGATTCCGTGAAGAGGAGAACTCATAATAGCTACTGGATCGATAATTCCTAAATCATAGATTCCTTCTTGCATCCAAAACGACTGTTGTTGGTATGCACGTTGTGATCTCAATGCTGACATGATTGATATCATGTCATCCATTATTCGTGATTCATCATGAAGGATAGATTGTGCTTTCTCATCTTCAAGATAATCGTTTCTCACAGATATAATAACCTGTTGCGCATAGAATTCTATATCTCTGTTTTCTTGAGAATATATCATTGGTGTGATGCGTGATGTTTTCATGTTGAATACAGTATTAAATCCTTCTTTTTCCATGTCTTTTCCGGTTACATTTCGAGGATTCGTGTAGAACATAAACTGCATATCATGTCCACTATATTCCGGAAGAGCAAGAGATATCCAATGGTCTTCGGGATTTCCATATGTTGATTCTCCAAGATATTCAATATCATCATACGTATATTGCATAAATATCACCTTTATATTGTAGTAGGTATATATCATTATAGACATTACCGGGTAAAACGTCAATACAAAAATGATGGAGATTTTGCAATTTTTTGTACTACTGATACAATCTTACAAAATTACATACTATCAAGGGAAGATTATGTCTCAACACAATCACGTATCGCAACAATTCATTAATAAGCTTCGAGCAGGAGTTCTCGGAGCAAACGACGGTATTGTTTCTACTGCATCAATCGTTGTTGGAGTAGCAGGCGCTACATCAAACATTGGAGCAATTGCTATTTCTGGTATTGCAGCTGTTATTGGAGGGGCGATTTCTATGGCTTTAGGCGAATATGTATCAGTTGCATCACAACGAGATACAGAAAAATCATACATGAAATCTCAAGATATTCATGAAGAAGATGATGAAGATTTTTCTTCTCCTACTGCTGCTGCAGTGACCTCATTTTTCTCGTTTTTAATCGGTTCTCTACTTCCTCTTCTTGCAATTCTATTTTCACCGGAAGCATCAAGATTTATCATTACTTGTATCGCAACGATCATATCATTATCTATTACTGGAGCTGTGAGCGCTAAACTTGGAAATGCAAGTATACCACGAGCAGTTATACGTCTTGTCATAGGAGGTATACTTGCGCTTTCTATTACATATGGGGTTGGTGCGTATGTTTCTTATCTTGGCGTTCTAACTTAGGCATAAATAGTGCTTTATCGTCATCAATTTTATCTCCAAGCAGTGCTAATGGCAAAACAAAAAGAAATGTGATAGCAAACAGAATTACTGTTACGAGCATGTTTTGTGCTATTGAAAATGAAAAATATGCTGTTGCAAACAGTACTAGCACTATAATTGGAAAGTATTTTTCTACGATATGTATCATTGAGTTTTTCTTATTATTCATTATAAATCCTCCTGGTATATATATTGCAATTTTTCTATAGTTTTATCTCGTTGCATAATCGGTATAGTAACACTACTAGGATAGCTCATAGGATCATATATATCTATCCTATTATCATGAAAGTCAAATATCATCATTTCTCTATTAATAACGTTTGACGCATTCTCTATAAAAGAATATATTGTAATATTATCTTGATAATTTCTAATAAAATCATAAATAAAATCACTAGAATTATCGCACCGTACATTATTTTTGCAAATATACTGAATGGTATCTTTAAGAGATGATGTTATACCTGAAATCTCAATCCCATATAGAGATTTATTATGCTTTTTCTCTATAATTTTTATGATCATATCCTATCCTTGTGTTAGAGATTTTAATATTTCTTGAGTATCTGCTATAATCTTACATCATTATGAGCAATAAATCAACTATGAAAAGTATGAAGAAATATAAGCACCTTGATGGGTTGCGTGGAATGGCTATTCTTCTTGTAGTCATTTTCCACCTTTTTGTAGGAAAGGTGTCTTCTGGAGTTGACGTATTTTTGTTCATGGGAGGACTGTTATTTCTTTCTTCTCAAATAAAAAATGTCACTAATCCGAATGGTATTACCTTAACACAGTCATTTATCAGGATGATTCGTAGGCTATTTCCCGCCCTGGTTACGTCTGTGACATGCGCAATAGCGTTTATTCTCATATACGTCAGTCCCTTAGAATGGCAGAGGTATCTTGAAGATGCTTCTGCTTCATTGCGTTATGTAATAAATTTAAGACTGATAGAACAGTCCGCTGATTACCAATCTGCTGGAGCAGGAGTATCTCCTTTCCAGCATTTATGGTCAATGTCGGTACAGTTTCAAATATATGCATCGCTGATACTTTTGGTATATATTGTAGGATATATCTTAAGAAATAGACCAGCACACATAACGCGCCTTACAGTGAACAGCATTGTTGGATTTCTTACCGTGTTGTCTTTCGTATATGCTGCGTATATGGTCATATGGGGAAGTCAAGCAGATAATTACTATTCTACGCTATCTCGATTCTGGGAAATTGGTCTAGGATCAATGCTTGGCATTATATTTTTCAATATTACCCTCCCATATATTGCTCGCTGGATTCTTTCCCTCACAGGTTTTGCGATCATCATTGCTACTGGAATAGTCTTTAACGGAGTAGAACATTTTCCTGGACCATTAACACTTGTTCCGCTTATTGGTGCAACACTTATTGTTATTAGCGGGTCAAACCTTTCTGAGAAAGACGGAATAAAAGAAAAAGGTATCATTATTTGGTTGCTAGAAACGAAGACTATGAAGTTTTTTGGAGACATCTCATATTCTCTTTACCTATGGCACTGGACTATCCTCATTTTCGTTCTCATGATAACAGAAGATGAAGAATACGATTGGTGGACAATAAGAATAGGTGTTCTTATATCAAGCATTATTGTTGCGTGGATATCATATATACTTGTTGAAAAGCCATTGCGACAAAAAGCAAAACCTCAAAGGTCTCGGGTTTTCAACACTACATATATTAATCAAGCACTACAGTCCTCAAGAAGTTGGGCGTATGCTAGCGCTTCGATACTTATTGCAATATGTATGGTAAGTATTATTTCTGCTCCATACATTTATAAATCGTATACTGATGCACGAATTGAAAAAACTCAAGAAATAGTTGCATCTCAAGGAGGTATTGAAGGTGATTATCCTGGTGCTAAGGCATTCTTAGATAATATATTGTTTGACTCTTCAAACCCGGTGTATCCAGACCTTCTTAATTTAGACAATATGCTTCCAATAACTACTGGTGATGGATGTTTTTCATCATTCGAAGATAACACTGTCATACATAGAAAAAACAATGGAAAAGAATGTGCATATGGAGATACAGAATCCAATCGCACTATGTACGTAGTGGGTGGATCTCATAGTGAGCATTATATGGGTGCTTTAGATACAATAGGAAAGAGAAACAATATTAAAATCATTCCTATTATTAAAATGGGTTGTCCTTTATACCAACCTACACTATGGAACAATGAGGACTACTATGATTGTTATGGGTTCTGGTCTCCTGAAGTAGAACAATACATTTATGATAATCCTCCAACAGATGGTATCTTTATGATCAGCACTCGTCCCTCTACAATGCTCGGTGATGGTCCAGAAATAGTTCCAGGATATTACCGTGAAGTATTTGATAGGATTACGCAAGCAGGGATACCAATTTATGCTATGCGAGACAATGCATGGCTGATTAAAGACGAAAAGATGCTTGATGCAAGGTATTGTACATTTGACCATCCTGATGATTATAATCAAGCATGTGGACAACCATCACATATAAATATTAATGACGTAAATCCTGCTTTCGAAGCATATGCATCTATGCCAAACATTAAACACATGGATATATCGTCCTCATACATTAAAGATGGATGGGTCAATGTCGTTGTTGGAAATGTCTTAGTATTCCGCGATAATCATCACCTCACAAGACAATTTGTTGATACTTTAACTGATGAAATAGAACGACAGATGAAGGAAAATTCTTGGACTCCTGGAACGGATATTCAATCTATTAATACAATATAAATATACAAAAATAAGGGAGACGTATTGTACGTTTCCCTTATTTTTATATGTTATGAATAACCAGTTTTTATGTCTTTTTAGTCATCGTAATCTTCATTGAGATCATCAATATCATCATCGATATGATCTAGTTCTTCGTCATCAAGCTCATCGTAGTCATCGAATTCATCGAGATCATATTCGTCGTAATCGTAATCATCATAGTCATAGTCATCGATGGCATCATAATCATCAAAACCATCTAGTCCATACATCTCGATTGGTCCAGAGTAATCATCATATTCATCAATTTCGTCAAATGACATCATATCTGGATCGTACCTGCGTGGCATAATAATCTCCTTACATCTTTATTTTCTTGTATTGAAAATAGCATAATAAAAAATAGAAGTCAAGTATTAATATTTTTGTTCTGATTGTATCATGATTACATTTAGCTACGAATATATCGAAGAATAAACATAAGAGACAACGGTATGACAGAAACAATGAGCATCACTGTGCTTATTGTCAATGTTACTGAATCTAAAGATCTCGAAGAAATTTCAAGTAACAAAGAAAGATTCGTCGGAAAAAACACCATGAAAAACATTGTAGACCACATCCACGCCCACCATGGATACTTCTTTTTTGAGGAATTATAAGAATCGTAATCAAACTTCGAATTTTCCTCATTATAGATTTGAGTGTACTCGTCTTCTGTTGTGTCACCATCATTGACAAAAGGAGAAGTAAACATATACTCACTTCGTCTTTGAGACGTGTCCTCAAATCTATGAGGACGATACGTAATAGATGTGTCTTGAATCTTTTCGATACCAGTAGATGTCATAATTATGCTCCTTACATATATACCATTATGATACATCATTACAAAAAGACTTGTCAAGTTGAATGCATTCATGGAAACAACATAGTATGTTATTTACAAAAAACAGCAACAACATATATTGTGCTGTCTTTGACTACCTATTCATCATCATCGGAAACAATCTCGTTTTCTTCTTCGTCGTAGTCGAAATCATATCCATTATAATCAATATCATAGTTTTCCATATTTTTCTCCTTTGTTGTCTTTGTATAGACACAGTATCATGCATGTCCATATGATGTCAATTTGCATAACAGAAATGATCGTAAAAGTTGACTTTTCGGACACTTTTCGTATATGATTGTACGAAATATACGTTATAATGAAAGAAGGATCTTATGTCATCTAAAAAACAGCGTAAAGAAAAGCAACGATCACGAATCAATCAGGATAAACTTCGCGGTATGAAGCGAACTCTCAGTGAAAAAGGGATTTCACCTTTTGAACTTGAGGCTTGGATGGGACATTCTTCCGGAACGTTTTATCGACTTGACGTAGTTTATGATGCACTTGAATTTGAAGGTGACGTTGAGAATATAAATATCCCAGGAAGAGATATCGGATGTCCTACAGAAACTACGATTATCGCTTTCAATGATAATTATGTTCAATATATTGTTGATGGGAAAACACATACTGCTAAAACCAGCTCATATCTGGTGAAGGCAGAGGGGTAATATTTTAAAGACACCTTGCAAGAAACATTGTTAAATTAAGGTAGGAATTATGGATATCCAAACGAAAGTAGATAATTTCCGTCAAGCTATTGATTATACTGAAATTTTTCTACGTGATAACCACAATCTTGATGTTAAACTAGAGATGGATGATAACATCATCGATCTTATGACCCCAGCACTAGAAGATGCTCAAGCGAGAAATTGTCTTATTATGGATGTACTGGATAGATATCGTCCATCATACAAGCTGCTTCGCGAGTTTACAAATACTTCTTTTGTTGCTTCTGATACAGCGATGTCAAATGCAATGTGCTTATATATTATCACAATGATTCGTGCTGATAGCATGTTTACGTTTTATGACGATGTTGCACAACTAGCTTGTCAAAAATACCCAGAGAATCACTTTTTGCATACGCTTTCTGATTATTCTTATACTGGAGACATAGATGAAATACTATTAGGTGTGTATACGGGATCACAACAACACAAGAAGGAATTAGGGATTCAATAACAATGAATATAAATACTCATCTTGATTCGTTGAACAATATATCAAAGTTAGAACAAGGATGGGACTGCTACGATGCACCTCCTGTTGAAAAGAATGTAATAGAAAACACAAGAAAAGTCATCGAACTAATAGGAAATAAATCCCGGAAATTCCCGCATTTAAGCAAGTGCTCTATCGCACCAATTCCTTATGAGGGGATAAATATTTCTTGGAACATTGGAGAATACGCCATTTCTATTGAAGTAGAAAATCCTGGGAGTTTGTATTATCATTTTTGTCATATAGATACAAACTATCGCGCCACATCACATTTCGATGAAATAAGTAGTTTTAACAGTCGTGTGATAAATAGTTGGCTTGACGAAATTGGAAGTACTATATAAATCTATAGAAGTCAAAGATTTGTCTTTAATGAAACATTATACTATACTAGTTGATCATATATCGATTTTATAATGCAAGAAAGATGATATTTATGTCAACAAAATATACTTTTAATAATGATAATAACGTTGAATACCATGAAAAACAAAATCCTCTAGAGGAAAAAGAACAGCACGATAATATCCAAAATGCACAAAAAGATAATCCTTTAATACATAAAGGTGCAATTATTCTTGGGATTATTTCATTTATCTCTATACTCATCGCTATTGTTGTATTTTCCGTATCAAATAAACCTCAACCAATAGCGTCCGAAGCACCAGAATATGACGAGCGTGTTGCATATTTAAAACAAATCGCTGACGATGAACTCTATGATGTTGATATGCAGGATTGGGAGGTCATCCAAGAATCAAGTAGTGTCAATGAAGATGAAAATATCGAGTTTACATCTATGAATAACTATATGAAAGTATGGAATACCCATGAACCTATTTCAAGTGCTGATTTTAAAAACTTCGTTAACCAAGTAGCAGGAATTGATATGGAAAAGGCTGCTAGAACTGATGAAAACTTTTATGTTGAATGCGATAATGCAAATACTACTGGATGTAAAGCAGGATACTCTCTTTACGATGACGATCATAAAGAGTACCGAATGGAAATTTATCAACCATCACAGTCTGATGCAGAAGTATATTATGACGGAAATAAAAATGTTATTGTAATGTCTGTTATTGATAGACTTTTTGATAATCTACCAGAAGAAGAGAAGAATAATATATTGGAGGACATCAATAATCCTCAAGAAGAAAATAATGAAGAAAAATCTTTATAAACATGTTGTTTTTGGTCACGAACATAAATATGTGTTATAATTGTCTTGCACATAAATAAAATGTGATTTTCGGAAATATAGTTATAGGCGTTATCATCATGATAACGCCTATAACTATGCATTTTTATTGATCGGGAAAGTCTTCTGGCTTGATAGTATAAGTATTTCCAACGATATCCTCGCCATTTACATCTTTTCCCCATACGGTTACTCTTATCTTGTCTTTTCCATAATCATCAGACCCAAGAAGATTTCTTTCTACCTCCATGCGATTGATATGAGAAATTAAAGGATATCCTTCCTCAGAAGGAAAGATCTTTTTGATAAGCGCATTGTTTTTCTCAATATTTTTATTAATAACAATAACGAGATCTTCAAGATCTACATTATCACTAGAATTTACTACATCACTATATGCTATTGCCATGTCTTTCTCCTTTATTTTTGTATCTTTCACAATCATTGTACTCAATACAACACTTTACGTCAAGTTTTGTTCCTTAGGACAATACAGTCCTAAAAAGACGATCCTTTATAACTGAAAACGATCATGTGGCATGATATTGTCATACATATTTGTCATGGCGAAAGCATTTCTTTTAGCAATAAGCGATAATTCTCCAACGCCTTCCCAAGCATTAACATATATAAAAACGTCGTATTGCGTGTTTTCTAGATTCTGTTCTATATCTTTCCAATCAACTCCATAATCAGGAATAATATAGGGAAATATTTTCACATCTTTTTTCAATTGTAACTCATATAGGTAAAAATCATTATTAAACCAGGGGAGTTTATCATCTACTATTTGCTGTATTGCGTTATGTTGTCCAACGTGCATGTCTTTGTTTGTTACAAACTCTATGTTTTTCGGATTATCATATGTAGCGTGCCACCAGCGATAATCTTTAATCTTTTCTAAATTTTCAACTATATGATAATAATTTTTATTAAGAACAACCTGGTAATCTTCTACTTTGGTAAGACATTGATTATCGCAAAATTTCCCGGTAATTTTCTCTCTCATAAGTTGTTCTTGTTCACAAGTAAGTATTGCACCGCATTTCCCACATTGAAAATGGCTCTGACTCGGGAGTACGTCTTTATATATCAATTGCGCTTGAGGTATATGTGTAGATGTCTGTTGCATAATATCATCATACAGGATAAGAAGTCATTTGTCCATATAAAAATCCCAGTGTATTTTTTTACACTGGGATAATAACATCACCTTATTTTCAACGAATAACTATGTAAACATGCCGTTAAACCCTTTGTTGGAACGAGTATGATCATGATGTTGTTCTATATAGGGATTGTCTTCTTCTGTTTCTATAACAGTTGCATTGTCGTTGTCAATATCTTCTGCATCAATTGGTGTGTAATAGTCAAATTCATCTTCCACATCAAGAGTTCCATATGATTCATCAATAATATCATCTTCGTCTTCAAGATAATGCTTATTTTGAGATTGCTGGCTTCTTATATCTTGAATATCAAATCGAAGATACGACTGTTGAGGTATAGGTTGGACTTGTTCAACCTGATCATCCTCATATGTCTTTTCGTAATTATCCGAACCGTTTTCTGGCTCCTGTTCTTCTACTAATTGATCAGTATTGCTTACAGAAGAAGCACTGTCTTCATCAAGTTCTTCTTGCTGTATATCAGACTGTAGTGGAGGAAGATTTTTTTGCTCAGAAAGAGGAGGGTACGAAGAAGTATCATGAGAAAGTGGTGGAAGAGTTTTTGTCTTTCGAGCATGTGATACAGCTATTTTTCTTTCAGTATCCTTATTGCTATTTTGATCAACATTGCCAGTATTGAGTGAATCATTTTCGTTATTTCCGGAGTATAGTCTACGGATAAGGTAGACCTGGTTGAGTACCGTGGACTTAAAATATTGAAAAAGACCGTTTCTTTGATACTCATCATCACCGTCATACTCTAGCATGTTTTCAATTACCACTTCTTCACCTTCGTCATTAAATCCTGGCGCAGCATTACTGATAGCAATATATCCGTAACGATATTCTAGCTGCGATTCAATCATGTGGCTTCCGCCTGGTCCAGTAATTTCTAGCAGCATAATAATTCCATCTGTAATACTAATGGTGCGATCCACAATGTTAAGGTCAGGACGCTCTGTTTTGAGTTCTGATATTGCGTTTTCAATTGATTCAATATCAATTTCATTCAATAGGTCTTCGTGATTTCCAAACATTATATTAATCCTTATTATAAAAATAGATGATGTTTTCTTCATACATCATATCGTATGGATTATTATAATGCAAATCGTTATGATGGATGTTTATATTTTCCAAGGTCGTAGTAATATTTTGCGCGAAAATCATGTAGTATGACATACTAGTGATAACAATATTGAAAGGTTGTTGTATATATGTCGCATTATCATTCTCTTTCTGATCTTTCTCGATTTCAATCAGATGCATATGAAGTTATAAAGAAATCCTTTGACCCACAATATGTCAATCCTCATAGCCAATATGGTTTTGAAGTCTTATTTCCAAGCGGTTATGGGGCGTATTTTCGATTTGATGTCACTAACGGAACAATTCTTATTGACCCAAACATTGGTGGTTCTCCAGGTGGAGTAACTCGTATTGTAAGCAACATGAATGAGTTCGCACAAGAATTAGAACTTGTGAAAGCAACGCAATAATAACCTTATTGTGATTCAATTCTATAGATTCAAAAGTTGACAATTCACAATCCTTATTATAGTTTATATATAAAGAATATTGCATAAGGAGACAATTGTGAAAACGCAAAAGGTAGCAGCTTTATATACTGAGGGAATCGACACATCCCGCGATTTAGTACTGCAAGATTTACGGCGATCAGTAGTTATTGATGTCTCTCGTAGAATCTTGCAAAAACAAGGACATGATGAACTTCTTGTCCGAACAGTAAATAACCTTCACCCAGAAGAACAACACCGTCAAGAATCATCTTGGATCAATGCTGTTGAAAAAGAGCGATTAGCAGAAAAATACATGGAAAAACTTAACGTTTTACACCCTTCAACACAATCTCGAATGACTGACCACATTGTCTATGCGATAGAATATATCCAATCACTTATGAATGATAATCAAGCAACTATTATAGGCAACGATATTTTTTATAACAATGCAAAAATCTGGGAGGGGAAACAGTTCTACGAAAAGTTTATAACGTGGCGTTCCCCTTGGGGAATTGGTGTGCCAACTGATACCCTTATGCACACTGTTATTTCTCAGCAATATTTTCCCAACATGAACATCACTATTGACAATTCTGTACAACTTATTGATGATCAAAAAATAAATAATACGATATCCATTGGTGATGTGCTTTCTTATATGAATATCTACTCTTACAAGAAAAACGAGGGAATTATTATTGATAATCATAAACTTGTTAATGATTCGGAATTTTCTATGAAATATTTCTTTGATAATATTCCCCATCAAATAATACGATATCTACTTCTCAATGAAAAACCTTATAATGATATTACTATCGATGAAGAAACTCTTTTTCAAGCACAATATAATTATGAAAACATTGAAGAATTTTTTAGACAATCGTTGCATACATTTGGAGACGATTTCACAAATATCAAAGATGTCGATATCACAGATTTTTACACATCCATAGAAAATGGCTTAGACACGCATAGTGCGCTACTTCATATTCAAGAACGCATTTCAAGTATGCATTATCGTGATAACGAGGAAAACCTTTCACAAGCAAAGACAGTCTTTGCCATGCTAGATGTTCTTGGATTTAATCTATTGAGCCAACAATGGGATATTGACATTAAAGAAACTGCTATGTTTGAGAAATTTTCCACATGGGTAGAAGAAAAGATCTCCCAAAGAAATCATGCGCGCATTAATAAAGACTGGAAAAACGCAGATAGCATCAGAGATGAATTACATGACAAGGGAGTTGTTCTTATTGATCATCCTCAAAAGACAACCTGGAAATATACATAAATTAGATGCGCTACTCAATCTATATTGTCTTTTGCTGTGATAAAGATATTGCGATACAATTTATTTAATCTCAAATAAAAAAAGTGTCGCAATAATGTATATTGATAATGAACCTAATAATCCTGACCCAGTATGGATACATACTACTGATAGTTTCCATGAATGGATAGGTGAAATTTATGATAATGTTCGCCTTATAGATATGTATGAAACAGCTCCAAAAAATGTTATTATCCTTGTCAACGACATGTGTTTCGTTGAGGTCGTTGAAAATGATCATGAAGAATTCTTAAAAATTAATGTCAATCTTGTCAGAACTGCAAATGAAAGCATATATGCAACTGATGAAAAAGTGCTTCGAGACGTAATGAATAATTATCTTGCAAATCATTATCACCCGAGGTTTCATTATTACGAAGTCTATGACGTAGAAAAAAGAAAAGATAATAAACTTGATATTATTCTACAGTTTGAGATACAAAAGGAATATATCGGGGGATTTACATGGGATATATACATGGATGACATAGAATACCTTGGTATGGAATTTATGTACGCAAATAATCTTTCTTTACATGCAGATGATTTTCAAGACACTATCGTTGAAATAGCAGATAATGTTCTTCTTAACGATCTAGGTGGAGAGATTGCTCGCAACAAGGATATACCTGTCACTCAGCACCCTGGTATGAGAATTTATATTGATAGCGATATGATGAAAATACAACAAACACAAAAATACCATATTACGCAAGAGTATCAGATAAATCAGATGGACCACGTAGAGAGGTTTATTATAAACCAATCTAAAACAACTATGAATGATATTGCGCAATATGTCGATAGGGAAGTATACCGTGACGGAATGTTATATAAACTCGAAGATATGTCTATAGATCTTACTCAAAGTTATGTTGGATATATACTTACACTGTATATACCTACGAGAAAACTTCGTATTATTAGTTGGAAAGAAGCTATATATCCGTTTGAAAAGTTTTATAATGAGGTCATATATCGAACTTTTGAAAAAGATGATAACTCTATAGAAGTTGATTATAATAAAGTTTTAGAAATTTTCGAGAATATAAGAAAAAACAATAATGATGAAAATTAACAATTTTTATACAAGAATGTACTATAGCAATTCATAACGAAGAAAGAAACGAATAAAATAATCCCATCTTCCCATGGTTAAAACCAGAGTTCATAACTATTTCTTACGAAGTTTTATAGATTTGAATAACTTCTTGTGGCAAATATTCTTTATTTATATCATTTTTATTTTCTTGCATAGATGATTTTATATAACGCAATCCAACCACAAAAGCAGCAATAGATATAGCAATTAGCAGTATCTCAATCGGGAAAGAAAGCTTATCATTCATATTTTCTGGAACAAACATCACTGATATGTTATATGTCATGTGTCCAACAATGCTTACTTTGATGTTTCTTGTATATTCATACAAAAGTGCAAATACAATACCTATGGCAGTACCATAGAATACTGCTTCAAAGGTAAAGTGAATAGCTCCGAATATTATTCCGGAAACAATCGCAGAAACAGCAATTGTCGTTGACCTTCGAAGTGTTCCATACACACCATATCTAAACACTATTTCTTCTGTAATTGGAGCGATAACTATTGCAAGTAACAAAAGAAGAACTACTGGAGAGTTTGCGAACTCTTCTAGTCTTTTTTCCATAAGTTCTTTGCCAATATCTCCAGAATACTTCGTTATCCACCCTATTACTATATGTATACCCCACATTGCAACACACATCATTGCAATGACTGCTGCGTATATTTTCGATGGACTTTTTACGCCAAGAGCCTTTTCTTCCGGATATATATCCTTAAATTTTGTTGGCACTGTTTTTATCACGAATATAGATGTAATAATACCTGAGAACATAGCAGCAATCATTCCCATGACATATTCATCTATACCAAATACAGCAGAGATAATCACTGCTATAACGGTTGATAAAAGATATATGCCACTGATTGCAATTATCCATCCAAAAGTTTTCCATAAGGATGTGCGTTGTTGAGAATTTTGATATTGCATATAATTTTACCGTACCCTTTATTGTGATTTTCATATAAAAATATAATTTTATCATATCATCATCATTGTCCTTTTAGTAATGATGATTTTTACTTGACTTTTTATAAGTACTGCTATATGATTAGAACAAAACCATAATACTATATGAAAGGTCAATCAATGGGAATTTTTTATACGGTCCCTCAACCAACAGAAGCACTGATCATTACTGGTGGAGCGACATCTTGCGTATTAAAGTATAATAGTGTATAATAATACTTATTAATAATTAAATTGTTAGATAGGTTAAACACTATGACTAAAAGATTGAAACTTACTGAGTATGCTGAAATAATGGGAGTAACCAGACAAACTGCTTTACACTGGTTTCAAGAAGGAACACTACCACACCCAGCTACTAGGGTAAGTCCTCGAATAGTTATAGTTGAAGTACCTGATGATTTCACTGGTGTAAGCATTCCTGAGAATACTACTGGTAAAACTGTTGCGTATTGTAGAGTGAGTACTCAGAAACAGAAGGATGGTTTAAAGAACCAGAAACTTGCTATTTTAGAGTATGCTAATGATCACAATATTACAATTCATGAAACTGTTGAAGAAATTGGTTCTGGGTTTAATGAAAATCGTAGGAAATTGAACAGGATACTTTCTGATCCAAGTATACAAACTATCATTGTTGAACGCAAGGATAGGTTAACCCGTTCTAATTTTAAAATAATAGAAAGTGTTCTCAAATCACAAGATAGGAATATTATCACTGTTAATACTCAAGATAGTGAAGATGATCTTGTTCAAGAGATTACTGATTTCATGGTAAGTGCTTGTGGCAAAATTTACGGTAAGCGTGATGCTCAAAGAGTCAGACAACAATTAGAAGAGAATAATACTCATTTACATCAAGATAGTGGTGAAAACGATGAGTAAAGAGTATATTACTAGAAATTATCAAGCAAGGATACAGTTCATTAATAATGGTAAAGAAAAACTAGAATTACTTGGTGCTTATCTAGGTGAGATTAGAAATAATGATTATGCTGCTTTAGTGAAAAGTGAGCGAAATCAAGCAGATTATTCTAGGAAACAACGTAGAGAATATGGTAAGAATAATTTTCTTACTACTAGGATGATGGATACTATTATTAGTAGTAATAATGAGCAGTTAGAGTTTGTGAAACGTACTAGTGAAGCAAATATTAAAGCATGGTTGAAAGATATTGATCGTTATGAGAAACAATTAAATAATCCTAATATTCGTGGTAAGAAAAGAGAGTATTTGAATGTTCAAGTAGAGAAAACTCGTTCTAAGATTTATCAGAGTGAGAATAGATCACCATCGTGTTGTTTTGGTGGTAAGAGATTACAACGTGATATTACCCTACATCCTGAGGATCAGTATAAGCGAATTACTTGGGTGAATAAGAGAATGTTCTTATCATTTGATGGTGCTAATCATCGTTCTTTAGGAAATGATCATGTAAAACTTATACCATTTGATAATAAATTTCTTGTAGTATTGTCTTTTCCAAAAGAGTTAACTAGCATGCTTAATTTTACACCTATGAGCATGGAGCTACTAAAAGAATATGGTATCAAGAATAAGAATTATCATGTTGTAGGAGTAATAGAGGTAAAGCATGGTAAGAATAATGTTAAGTATTGCTTAGAGAATAATACTTGCTTATCATATCAATTTGTGTGGTCTCATAATAAACAATGTTGGAGTATACACATTACTACTCGTATTAACAAGCATCATATTGAACAAAAGAACAAGAAGAATACTGCACAAATAATTCCTGGTAGAGTATGTGGTTTAGATCAAAATAATGGTTTTATTACAGCTACTATTATTGATCAACATGGTAATCCTCTAACACAGAAAACGTTTACTCATTCTTCTAGTAAGGAAATGAGTAAGCTTGCTTTTGAAATTATTACATGGTGTCAAGAAAACTATTGTGGTGTTATTAGTATTGAAAAACTTACTCATTTGCACCAAAGAGCAAGAAAATCATGGTGTGATGCTAAAGCAAAGAATAGGGTTGTGAACAAAATACCTTATGGAGAGTTTACTACACGATTGTCACAATCGTGTGAAATGAGAAATATTCAACTCGTTAAAGTTTTTGCTGGTGGAACATCATCAATGACTACTCAATGGAAAGAGGATTATTTTGGTCAGACTGTTCATGAGAAGGCTTCATATCTTATAGCTCGTAGAGGTTTAGGATTATCATTAAAGAGAAGAAACCGTCATTATAACAGTGTATGTGATGAGGGTGTTATTCCGGTTCCTTTCGAGGAATCACTTGATGATACTGTACATGTTGCTAGTATGCATGATAGTACTTGTTTAAGTATGTGTAGTGGTATTAGTACATGATATTATATCATGAGGATGATTATTAGTGAGAATAATTGTTCGTGATTGTATAGTATTGGTTTTCCCGGTTTCCCGTATGTTTTGTTAAATAGGGAACATAAAATAAACCTGGAGCGACAAAAAGAACTCCAGAAAACCCGTTTAAGGTTGTTGTTGGACGAGGTGCATGGACTGTTCCTCTTATCCACAAAATCGATAAGTTCTATACAGGTGCGTATAATGTTCAAACTGAGATTATTGCACCAAGCCGTGATAAAGTTGAAGTCAAAGTAGGTGCAAACGTTGTATTTACAACGGGAAGCAATCATGATGATATTGTGCGTGCTGCATCACGATTCATGGGACAAAATCATGAAGATCTCAAAGATATCGCACGAAACATTTTTGAAGGTGAAACGCGCGCACTTGTAGGACAGCTCAGTGTTGAAGACATCATCTCTGACCGAATGGCTCTTGCTGGAGATATTATCACTAATGCAACTCCAAAGATGCGTGAGTTAGGATGGAAGATCGATTCTTTCCAGATCAATTCTATTACTGACGATAATAACCACATTAAAAACCTCTCCCAACCAGAACTTACTCGTGTTCGCAAACAAGCAGAAATTGCAAACTCAGAAGCAGAAACTGAAATTGCAAGAGCGCAACAAGAGTCTGAGCGACAAAAATCCGTGTATCAAAAGGAAACCGAAATTCAAGTATCTGCTAACCGCATGGAAACTGCACGCGCAGTCGCAGAAGCAAACCAATCTGGCGATCTTGCTAAGGCGGAAGCCGGAATTGAACTTGCACAAAAAGAACGAGCACTTGCAGAAGAACAAACTTCCCTACGCGAGATTCAATATAAAAATGAAGTTGTCATTCCTGCAGAAGCAGAGGCGCGTAAGAGAACTATTGAAGCAGAAGCAGAAGCGCAAGCTCGCGAGCGACTTTCTCAAGCAGACGCATCCAACGATAATATTGCTCTAGAGCGCATGTGGATCGAAGCACTACCAGCAATGATTGAGTCATATGCACAGGGCATGTCTGGTTCTAATATCAACTTCCTTGGACAGTCAAACGATCTTAACAGCATGATCGGTGAGCTATTCTTCTCGTTCAACAACCTCAAGAATAATGTTCTTCTCAACAATGATGAAAACACGAAGGATAACCAAGGAAATAAAGATTTCAATCTCCAAGACAATGCAGAACAGACTTTTGATGCATAACGTATATAACGTTCTAGTATAAATAAAGACCTTCCTATATATTGAGAGGGAGGTCTTTTATGCTAAAATGATTATGTCGTGTAATTTACATACTATGTGTTTTATAAAGGAGATATCGTGAACAACGACATTTCAATAATTACGCTTACAGAAGCAAGTGAAGAAAGAATTGAATTCTTTACTGATCTTGTTCGCAGTATTAATATGCAAAAAGATGTAAATATTTGCTGGATAGTTTCAGCACCAAATACAAATGCTTTTAAAACACTCACGCATAAAGCACAATGTTCTACAGAATTTTTGCAATATCAACAAGGAGATAGTCTTGGAAAAAGAAGAAATGACCTTATAGAAAAAGTCCAAACAGAGTTTGTGATGAATATCGATGATGACGATTTTCTTTTACATGAATTTTCTCTTATTAATGCTATTCGAGAACTCAATGACAACCCAAATGTTTCTGCATCTATAGGAAGAATAATTACTAAACTTGCTAATAACACATATGAGATATGGAATGAATCTCCCGTCAGAGGGAAGATAAGTTATCAACTCCCTCAAGGTATATATACCAGGAGAGATCTTATCGACATTATCAATAACAATAGAATAATTCCTGTATATTCTGGGGCGACCGTATATAGGATGGGCAACAATCTTCGATGGAGTGAGGATCTTGACGTATATGAAGATCTCTATGCGTTGTTATCTGGAATTAATGATGAATTTATTATGAGTTCCGATATACGATATGTCTATAGAAACCATATTGGAAACACCATGTTGTCTTTTACTGATGGTAAAAAAGCACAGGATCTTGATGCTGTCCTAAAAGAATTTCAAATATAGGGAAATCTCTTCTTTTCTTTCTTGACAACTTCACAATAATTATGCTATGATCATATACACTGATGAAAAACACTATAAGGTAGGTCTTGCGATATCGTATAGTTGTATCAGTACATAAAAACGGTGTTTGGAAACTGCCTCCTCCGCCACCCTAGTGAAAGGCACCTATGCTGATATATAGGTGCCTTTCACTTATGCAGATATGAAGTTGACATATACGTCGTGTTGCTGTAGAATACCTTATACAGCAACAAGATAGTGATATCAACCGCTGGGAGCAATCAATAACCTCACCTTGGCAAAGTGCGACCGTCCAGAATATTTTCCTGGACGGTCTTTTCTTTATGTCTTAATCGTATGCTTCCTTGACAACTTGTTGTCACTCTAGTAACATCAGTAACAACTGATAACAACAAGGAGACTACATAATGAATATGAATAATGTTTCTACGAAAATGCATTCATGGGTAAAGAATAGCAAAAACTATATGACCGATAAAAATGTGGGGGATAAAATTAGAAAATATTTATCTCAATTTTCGTCTACAACATTCGGTATCGAAGCGAACAACTTTATGAAAAAGCATAAAACTATTGCTTTGTCTATGGTGTTTACAATTGCATCTATCATTTACGGGATCATTGTAAATACAGTAAAAGGAAACGATTTGTATACTGCTGTTTTTTCTACTATGCTATTTTCTATCATTTTTACAGTAGCACTTGTGCGAGTATTTTTCATCATAGATAAAAATGATAAGCATAAGGAAAAAGAAGCACAGAAGAAAAAGAAATGGCGTGAATTAAAGCGAAAAGAAGGAGAATTAGTATTACAAAAGCATGGATATACCACTCCTACCGAAAAACGTCCTATGCGACGAAAAAAGAAGGAAGTTTCTGTGTCATAAGTGCTCTCTTGACAGAGATATGTCGTTGATGATATAATAACTATTTCAAAAATAAAGTAAAAGAATGGAGAAGAATATATGGATACTCTAGCTGTTTATCTTGCACCAGAACATATTATTGACAACCTTAAACTTCGACTCACAAAAATCCCTACTTATCTTGATAGGGAAGAAGATATTCAAGAATGGGCTGTCGATTGGATTAATAGAAACTATCCTGTCGCTCGTCCAGTACAAACAGGTGGATCTAATTCGGGAAGCTTTTTTGTCAAAGATACTAACGAAAACGGAGATAATATCCGATACGGGTGGAACCTTGTTTCTGTCGGTGAAGAATAGGATCTAAAATACAGTATAAGGGGATAAGACATTTTAGATGGCTTATCCCCTTATTGTTATGGAATATCTCTTCTAAATGATTCTAAAGCATGTTTTAGAATATACGATCTTTCTAGATCACTATTGAGCTGACCGATCTTTTCATCCAACGATTGGATTTCTTCTTGAATAATTCTTGATCGATCAAGGCAATCACTTACGTAATCAATGTCTTGATCAGATACATCAGTTATTTCGACTTTAAACAATGCTTCACAACATCCCTTATTATTATCTATATTCATTTTAAGGAACTCTACATTGTTGACATTATATCCATGTTTGTTAGCGAAATATTGTTCAGCAATTTTCTTATCATTCTCAGACATATTTGTATTTCCACTATATCGGATATCTTCGTCTTTGACAATGCAAATAATACTGTCTGATCCAATATCATCTACTCGAAAACCTCGATAAAAAACATTATGTAATGATTGCATATCTACTTCCCTTATCTTTTATACGTTAAAATTGATATGATTTTCACCAATATCTGGACCATCACAATTAAGAATATTTACCAGTGTCCCATTGTCAAGTTGGATATCTTTTCTTTTATGATGGTGTCCAGCTACTATTCTATCAGGATTACAAAAATCAGTAACTTTTTGTATTGCTGATGTAACTTGTGTATTTTTTTGTACAATATCTTGTCCCCAATTTCGTGCAAGAGATTTTTGATCTCTTCGACTATACAAAATATCACTCGCCTGCTGTGGGATGTCATGAGTGAACAAAACATCTACCTTTTTAGGAAGAATTCTTAGAAAACGGTCTGCTTGCTCATCTGTGGGGATTTCTTCTTCACACCAGCTAATCATTCTTTCTAAATACTTTCTATTAATAGATAGTGCTCCTCCAAACGATGCTAGTCTTGCATTTTCCCAAACCCATGTGTGTCCGCGAGGAATTATCTTAATTCGAGGGAAAAAACAAGATGTTATAAATCCATTATCATCGTAATAAGCGTCACTAATTCTTTCATCACCACTCACATAAACGAGTTGTCCCTTTGCATTAATATTATTATTTATATTAATGCAACCTTCATAATACCAAAGTGAATTAAAAAACTCTCTTTCGTTTTCTGTAAGAAGGTTAAGAAAAGGAGAAACTTTTCTTATTCTGTCATTCTCATACCCTTCTTGACAAAGAGTGTCATAAAAAAGGTCATAATTATTTGTTCGTAATATCTTTTTTACAATATTTCCTTCATCAATATATTTTCCATCTTGCTTATCTACAAGAAAATCAATAATGTCATAGAAATTCGATTTTTTATGGAGATAGAAACCCTGGTATGTTAACTTATCATGAAGGAAACGATACATAGTGATTTGTTTGCGAATATTATCATCAATATTTTCGTTTAAACAAAGATATTTTTCTTTCAAAATAACCCTATCTTTGTTATCTTCTGTACTTATACTATTGTTATATAGTCCATGATATCCAAATACTGTATCAATAGCGGGATAATTCTCATGGTTTCCTAGAACAACATAAATGTCTTTGTCTACAGATTCTAAATATGCATTGATTTCATATACATATCCTCGCATTTTGATGTCACCAAAAGTTCCAGGGGTAGTTTTATATATTTTCGTATCGGTAAATCCAAAATCTCCCTGATGAACAAAATAGCTTGCTGGGTATTGTAAGACAGCATTATTCAATGCCTTAAGAGCATATTGCGTGTTTCCATGCCAATCCCCAAAAGACGTAATGTTCACCATGATTTTCCTCCATATATAAATAATAAATTTTATTTTATTGCAAATGTAAAATACTGATAGAAAATGAATTTTCTATCAGTATTGACGATAATAGACAATTAGTTATTTGTCAATCTTACTTGAAAATGTTTGCGATCTTTCCCCAGATGTTATCAACGTTTCCACCAGTGAGAACTTTGGGACCGTATTCTGCATCAGCAGCGTTTTGTGCTGGAGCAAAAGGAACTGCAGGGGGAGTGTTTACTCTAGAAGGATTCGGCTGCACGGGAGTTTGGGAATGAGCAACATCAGCAAGAGAAGTTTCTTTATCTTTGTCTTCTACAGAAGCACTGTTTTTACCAGATTCTTGTTCCTGAATATCTTCTTTTTCTACATTATCGTTATCACGAATTGTATCATCAGGGTCTTCTTCAGAATCTATAATGTCCCTGTCATCACGAGAAGAATCATTGTCTGCGGTATCATCGTCATCAGCAGAAGTGTCTTTCTCAGTAACCTCTCCTGAAGAAGTATTTTCTGCTTTATCATCGACTGTTGAATCTTTTGATGTGTCCTCGTTAGGAGCAGTTGTATTTTCTGTGTTGTCTCCACCTATTGTTTCCCCTGGATTATCAGAAGCATTTCCTTCTGTTGGGTTATCCTTGTCCGTTTGTGAAGAATCTGAGTTTTCTGGAGAAATAACAACTTTATATGTATCTACAACTTTAAGATTTCCTTCACCTCGTCCTTCAAATGCTTCTATCTCAAGAACAATAGGTTCTGTGAAATCTTTTGGAGTAGTAAACTCTACAAATCCAGATAGGTGTTCTATTCTAAAGCCATCTTTAATGCTTTCCGGCATCGTTCCTTCCTTGATACGATAAGCAACATCTTCATCATGTGTAAACTTAAAAGCCAGGGGTTCTTTTGGTTTTGCAGAAATTTCCTTATCCTCACCAGGTCCTACGTTTGTAATAGGAACAGAAGGTATTTTAGTAGCTTCTCCATCGATAGAAAATTCAATATTTTCTGTGCTACCATCAGAATATTTTACAGTCACTTTTGGACTACCCATTGGTCCTGCTGCAGGAGCACCAGCAAGAATAGTGATTTCTCCTGTTTTTTCATCTAATTCAAATAGGTCTGTTGACTTTTCTGTCTTGCTAAATGTAGTTCCTTCTGGAACTTTTCCTTGAATTTTATATTTTACATCCTTATACACGTCTCCTGATAAAACAGTATTCTCGTATTTGAGATCTGTACTATCAGCAAGGTTTGCTGCATGTGCAGTGGTAATAAGTGCAGTAGAAACGACACCAGTAGAAGCACCTGCAATCATTACTGCAGCAATAGTTTTATGTACAAATTTATTCATAGCATATCCTTTACGTTGTCAGTATCTATATAACATCATAGTACTACATACTATGCATCCTATGTCGAGATAAGGTAAAAATTTCTTGTTGTTAAAGATGTACTATACATATTATGTTATAATGATAAAATATTTTCAATGACAAGGACTACATATGAGAACGACCAACAATATTTTACTCATAATCATAATGATTATATTAGCTATAGTTTCATATTATATGCTGGAGTCACAAATCGTTTTCTTAGGTATTCTCTTAGCGATTTCTTCAATTGCAATTCTTATCCTTCTTATTGTAAACGCATATTCATGGAGAAAACTTAATGCTCCAAAATATTCAAAAAATAATTCGCAAGTGATTGGAAATAACAATTATCCCAAGCACTTGCGTTAATTAATCGGTGTATACGGTGACAATATTTCCTTGCACTTCTCCACCGAGTGAACCATTGCCACGATCTGCAAGAATGATCTTTTCAAAATCATTAAGGTTATATGTAAGGTCTGGATCGAGTTGCACAATATTTTTTGCATACCGTCGATCAATGTTCACAATAGCTTGTGGATAAAGATGTTTTACCTTTTCCCATGCAATAGGGATATCCTCATACGAATATTGTTTCATTATGCGACCTTCTTTACACGTCGTACTGCACCAGAAACATATGAATTAGGGTTATCGGTCCCGTACTTTCCGATGTATGGAGAATATGGCGGATGATGCATAGTCTTTTCCGGATCATCTGGATTTCCAAGATGAAGAACCGTAAACTTTTCTACTCCTCCACCGATACCATTTTGAACGATTTCATCTCCAACAACAAGATCAGCTGCATCAACAATTTCAGAATCAATATAGTCTACGCCACGATGCAGCTTTTCCGATTGCGCTTCATCAATAGCGATAAGCATTTCTCGTCGGTCATACGAATCTTGCTCGTACATTGGTGGTGCGATACGGTCAACAATTTCCCAACCTTCAACCACATAAATACCATTGTCTAGGTGATCAGGATTCTGGTAGTCTCGGGCGGTAGTGACATCAACGCTGGTTCCACTTCCCATGAAATTAACAATAATTGTCATCAAAATGCCAAGCCCAGAGTCATAATGCTTGTCGCCTAGTCCAGAATGTGGGGAGACAAAAGAAGCGTATTCTAGAAACGCTTCGACAGAATCACGTCCACCATTCCAATGCACATAGATCCCAAGATCAGAATCCTTGCCTTTGATAATTGCTCGATTTCCCATGTTTTTCTCCTTTATTAGATATCGTATGACACTATGCTATCAACGAAAACTCATTGTGTCAAGTTGATTCAAAAAACATGTTTGATATTTCTATATAGAAAAAGGATCATCTTTTTCTATCCACCCTTGAGATATTTGGTATTTTCTACTTGCATATAAGGAGTAAGGAATGCCTAATATCATCACCATGACAAGGAGAAGTACAGATGCAATCTCTAGATATAGTTGTACTCCTGGAAGTATCGCGCATATGAGTTGCAGTAATGCACACAGTGCAAATCCCCCAAAGATGAAATACAGCGATAACTTTATCCTGCTCCAAGGGTCAATAGAATATTTCACAACGATAATCATCCCTACGTAGTGTTACTTTTAAACATATACAGTATCAGAATTATCATTGATTATCAAAAGTTGACTGATGTTTCCATTTTTCACATCAGTAACAGGTTTTTGTGAAAATATCAATGCTTTTTGCACTTCTGCTATTTTCATACATATATTATTCGTTTTATTATCTACAACCATGAAGCCCCTTTTGTCATGTTCAACTATTATACAGTTGTCTAATTAATGTGGTATCTGAAGTATTGAAATTGCGTTTAGCGCATATTGTATTATACATCATTTTGGGATATTATGTCGAATTGACACATTCAATGCTTCTGATATCTTCTTTGTTTGATTTTTCTTCTCTATGATGATAGTATTCTTGCAGAAAATATAGGAAAGGAAGTAATTATTATGGAAAATAATAATGATTATAATGAGACACTAGCAATAAATGACTTTTTATGGGAAAGAATCATGGAAAACGATGATATCATATCCTCGATGCAGTCGCACAAACAAGGAGAAATGAATGAAAAGATATATGACTATGTTATAAATATGTCTATACCGGAAGTAGCAGACGATTTTCAACATAGGATTCTTGCATACATGTGCGCATATGCTGATGAACATGGACGTGTATATCCTCAGTATATGTATGAGATAGAGTTAAAAATGCAAATTGAAGAATACGAGAAAAACAATATTGTATAGCCATAAGGAAGTAGAAATTTTATGATTAATAAGTATATTGTTGATGATCTGTACGCTTTTACAAACGAAGATAATGCAAATAGTCCTGCAAATTATCACATAGATACTATCAAAGCACTACAGGATGTTCTTGATGATTTTATTTTGTCTTATCATCCGCTCGCATATTCTTATGGGGATGATCAAGATATACAGACTGGAAGACTTGTCTTTGAGTATGAAATAAACAATACCAAATATGATATCTCTCTAGTACACGAGAATGAAAAAACTCTCTTTGTCATATCGCACAACGGTAAAGAAAATATGTTCTCTTTTGAAGAATTTCCAGAAATGATTAAAAATATTCCAGTACTTGTCCCATAAGATTATTTCTTACCGAGATTATTCGGATAGCATTCATAATAAAAACCACTATCCATCCATATTTGCGTTCCACGATCCTCTATATCTTCAATAATTTCTTCAAATTTTTCATTTTTCTCATCAAATGTACCATCCCACCTAGATGGTTCTCCTGGGGAAGCATAATATCTCAGCGTTCCGTATTTTTCTTTAATTTGATGAAGAATATAATCAGAATCAATGTTAACTAGTCGCTCATCTGCTTCTTCAAGTAAACTTTGAAATTCTGGGTAACAACGTAGTGCATCATCTAATATAGATTGTCTTTCTTGACGATTTTCGTGAAGGTAATCAATAAAATCTTGTCTTTCTTGTGCAAATTTTCCATGTTCAATCCAGACCGCATTTGACTTGTTTTGGATATTTTTTATAGTACGGTCAAACATATTGTTGAGTTTCCAGTCCCACATGTCATCATCAGAGGGAATAGCACTATACTGTAATTCTCCATGCACCTCGTAGATATCTACAAGCTCATAATGATCGTTAATGTTTAACAGGGTGTTGTGTCCTTGGGTAATAATTTCTGATAGCTCTGGATATCTATGAACTGCATCACGGATGATTTCATCATTTCTACTCATAACAATCTCCTTATCTTTTTAATCAGTCATATTATATCACGATAAATATAAAAGTCAATATTTACTTAATAATGTACTATTTTTTCACGACTTCTATTATGTTCCTAAGTATTCTTTTTAATCTTTTCTAACTTATTAACGATATGCTCACGATCTTCTTTTGCATAGTAAGATAGCTGGTCAATAATGTCCTTGTAGTTATTATCCACACCTCGTAAATTTTCGCGAAACACTTTTGTCTTATTAAGAATTTCTGAATCAAAAACAGCATCGTGGTCATCAAGTTCTGATTGAGAATGATCTTCAGGAATGTTTAATGACACTTGATCTTCATCTCCTTGAGTTTTAGAGTATGAAATTTGAGGATTGTTTTTTTCATATTCTAACTGTTCTTTTCGACTTTCTTCCTGTAAATATTTACAACGATGCTGATCAAATCTTTTCTCATGAAAACATACTCCCTTTTTTCTACAATATCTATCTACAATTTTGTCAAAAATAAACTCTGAAACAAATATGTCTAGAAAAGTCAGTCCTACGAAAAATACTATAATGATAACTGAAATCATAAGTCCTATTAACAATTGAGAAATAAGATAGTCAGGAGGATCTATTGTTTGAAGAGTAGCTCCTAGTAGATCCAAGAATAAATATATTCCTCCTAAAAAGATAAATGAAAATAAAAAGATTGTAGTTAACATTACCGTTATCCATAAAACAGCAGAATTCATCGCATATTTTGGAAATGGTAATTTTTCCCTGTTCGCCATAACGATATTCCTTTCTGATAATTGATTAAATCATATTAATGCTTTTATTAAAAGTCTCCAGGAGCAACTGCTAGAATACGGTATCCCATCTTTCGATTGTGATTGACAACACTATTTCTATCATCAAGTCCATACAGAACATGATAGTTATCCTGGATGTTTTCTCGAATAAGTTCATCTTTGATAACCCAGTCTGATCGATTATCACCAGTCTTTCGCATAAAAATATCATCGAAAGGAACACGATGCTTTTCTAGCCATCGAATAGTATCTTCCTTGCAAGAATCCTCACGACCACTCATGATAATAATTTTCGTTCCTTCTGATGCTTCAAGTCGCACAAGTCGAATAATATCTTCATGAGGAGTATCTTCATAGACCTTAGAATAGTCATATACATCTCGAACACCATGATGGTTAGCAATAGTGCCATCAACATCTACGATAATTGCTCGTGTAAGAGAAGGATCATTTCGATAAGGTGCGAACTTATCACTATCGTCATTTTTCATCTTCTTTTTGACTTCTTTCATGATATTTTCCTCAGAGATCCACTGCTTATATGAAAACTTATTCCACATTGCGCGAATGGTTTCTTCACCAACAGCATCATCTCGATTCTTATCTCGCTCGATAAGCTCTTCTAAATCAAGGTCATTAAAATCTTGCACAGATACATCATATCCGTTTTCTAGACCAATGCGAGCATCTTTCTTGATGTGCTTCACCTTTAGGTTGGTGTTGGAAATGACAATATCCTTACCGTCTTTAATAGCCTTATCAAGAATTGAGTCATTGATCTTAGTGACAAAATCCTCCTGGTCTTTCGTACCAATCTTTCCATTAACACCAATAAGCATGCGGGTGTTATCACGATTGATCTCAATACGATTATCTGGATCATGTGCTACCCATTTACGCGCCTGGGTAGACTTTCCAGAAGCAGGGAAACCTCGGTAAATAATCATCTGTGGCATTGTTTTCTCCTTGTATTTCGTATTGGTTAACTAATGATAGAACACATCAGTATGCCATGTCAAGTTTTATGGCGAGAAATCTTTTTTCCTGACATCTTGACAACACCAAATTGATATACTAAAGTAGATAACGAAACAACACGAAAGGAACGAACAATTATGGCTTACAAGAACTATTCTGACAACATCGTTGATCTTGTCACTACCATCAACAGTGGTGATATTGAGTTTGGGAACCCTCTTCTTGCAGAAAAGTTTGACCTTGAAGATTTTTATAACGAGGTCAACGAGGGTAACATCTCTCGTACTGCACCAGTAGATGGACTTGTCAACTACAAGTATTCTCCCGTAGCTGCTGCACTTCGCAAGTGGAACGATAACACTGTTCGCGCTCGTGGACTTGTTGTTGACGAAGATGACCGTATTGTTGCTCGCGGTTTTAACAAGTTTTTCAACTTAAGCGAAGTACAGTCATTTGGAGTTGATGTCGATCTTAATGAAAATGGACTTATCATGGATAAGCTTGATGGTTCACTTGGACTTGCGTACAAGGTTGGTGATGCATGGCGAGTATCTACCGCAGGATCGCTTACATCTGATCAGGCGCGACACGCCACCCGTATTATGAATGAGCGTTATGCTGATACTCCATACACTCCTGGAAAGACTATGCTCGTTGAGATTATCTATCCAGAAAATCGTATTGTCACCGACTACGGCGATGTAGATGACCTGTACTTGATTGGTGGCGCAGATGCAAATGGCTACTGGATTTCCCCAGAAGACTTTGAGTTCGCAGGACCGAAGGTTGAGCACTACCGTGGAACTATCGGTGATGTGCTTAACACTGCTGATCCAGAAGACGGTACTGAAGGGTTTGTTATTCGACTTGATTCCGGATTAATGGTTAAAGTCAAGCACCCAAAGTACTTGCAGCTACACCGCGCTAAGTTCCTATTCTCCGAAAAGAAGGTGTGGGAAGCACTAAAGGACTGCAGCTTTACCGAAATGCTTGCAATTCTTCCAGACGAGTTTCATGACGAAGCAAAGTCCATGAAGAAAAAGCTAGAGAAGCAGTACGATTCTGTTGTTTCCGAAGTTGATGATTTTGTATCACGAGTTCCCGATGGTGAGCGACGTGATCGAGCTATCTGGATCAATGAAAATGTTGATAATGCTGCAACTCGCTCTCTTGTGATGATGAAGGCTGTGGCTGGAAATGATATCACCCTCAAGGTGTGGGATCGTATCAAGCCAACTGGTTCTTCTACTGACGTTGAGAACAAGGAGAAGTAATTATGGAAACTGCTGTTGTACTTATCGTTCTTGTCGTTGTGTATGGGTTTCTCAATTATTCAATGAATAAAGAAGCTCGACAAGAACTACGAGAAGACTCTTAAGGCATCTTAATTCAAGGGATTGTTGTTATACAACATCTCCTTGAATTATTTTTCATATTTATTGTTTTAATCCGACTTAAACTTTATATCATTATGGTATAATATTGAAGGTTTTTAATTTATAACTAAAAATAATTATAAAAATAAGACCAGCATTTTAATATAGGACAATATGACACGTAGTATGTGTTATATCATTTTCTAAGGAGAAATATAAATGAATATGAAGAAATTTTCAGCATCTGTTGCTGCAACACTTATGATTATAACTGGAGCTATTACCGGAGCAACTGCTGCAAATGCAGCACCAGCATTAGGTAGCAACAGTAACACCAACGGTATAATTTCTATTCAAGGAAAACCACAAGCTATTCCTATGGCATATGGAAATCCTTATAATATTAAAAAAGGTGACTATGTACAAGTAACGAACCCAGAAATGAATAACAAGGGCGGTTTAAATGCTTGTAAAATTAAACTTGCTTGTACCGCAAATAGGGTTATTAATGTTAAGGTTCTAGATGTTAAAAATGTTCCTAGTCAGGGTACAGTTATTTATCTTGACGAGTTTGCAGGATGGAAGGGACACCCAATTTATAAAGGAACTACTCTTATAGGATTTACCCAAGGATCTAGTGGTGCAAAAGGATACTCAATTTTATTCCCTACTGTACAGGACGCTCAACAAGCAGCCAAATCGAAAGTTTATCGTCCTCTCGGTGCTGTAGGATTGTTCCATGAGAACGATACGAAGCACTATAACCCTAATAGAATTCCTAATCCAAAACCAGTAAAGACTGTATTTGGAAAGAATAAGCCAGATCCTCGTGAAGCAGAATTTGCTAAGAATAACCCTAAATCTTTCACTAAAACTGGAACTAACATTGCGAGAGTTAAATGAGACGGATCAAAAGTATTTCATATAGACGTACGTTCTGATATTGTAAACAATCCTGGACTTTCTTCTGATGCATGGATTAACTTTGGATCTTCTGTAGGATCATCTTCAAGAAACTATACCACTTCCTCATCAAGCAATAAAGTTTCTGCAGAAAACCTTTGGAATGAAGCAGTCAAGCTTGGAGTTCCAAATACCGTAAGTCTTAAGCAACAGTTTATGTGTCATGCTCAAGGATCTGCTATTAGAAAAGATGACTGGAAACTTGAAATTAATAAACCAGCAACCACTAATCAATGGGGGCAGGTTATTAATTTCTGTAATCCATAATAATAAGTAATTATATAATATATAACCAAATAAAATAATCTCTAGTGGTAAAAAACTAGAGATTATTTTTATTACTTTTTATTTATCTAAAGATTTTAGCAATCTTGTTCCAGATTGATTCTTTAATGTTTCCACCAGTATCTACAACAGCATCTTTACCGTTGGTGATTATGCGTCATGAATGGACAAACGAATAATCCCCATTTGATACTAGCTATGAAACATCATCACGCACCACTCTACTAGTACTCGTTACCACGGATCTAGATAACGATAAAACAAAACCATTCAACTCAACTTTTTGCTCTAATAATCCTTGAATCATCTCATGCTCTTGTTGAGTAAATTCTCGCAAAACCTTCTTCCTAGCCCTCTTAGGAGTAGAAGAATGCTTATCTCTTAATTTCTTAGGTTGTATCTTTCTTTTCCTAGATTTATTCTTCTTATTCTTACCCTTACACTCTTTTAAAGGATAACGCGCTGTTATAGCAATACTAGCAGTATAATCCTTATCTAAACGATCACCGTTTTTATTTATTAACTCTCTCGTTGAAGGATCATAATCTGCTAATGGTGCAGGATTTTCTGCATACTCTTCAGGGTACTCCCAACTCGTATAAGCAGGATTAACATGTTCCAATACTACACCATGCTTTCCTGCTTTATGCTCTATTCGCTGTTGTGTAACAGCATAATCCCATTTCCCCTGATTATCACTATTAGATACCCAAGATAATTTCTCTACTTGTATTTGAGAACACTCTTGATCTATAGCGTGAATAGTCACATCTCTAGAGACTAACCAAGAAGAATGTTCTTTCAATAGTGACAATTTAGAACGAACATTATGATATTCTCCATCTAACAGTAGATATTTCTCAACCAAACTCATATCAACATTATCTTGATATTTGATCAATTCTGATATATGAGTTTTCTTATCATACAAAGCACTCTTATTCTTTAATAAGTATTGTTCTTTACGAGAATTCTGTTCTAATTCTCTTCCAGGTGATAATTCTTGTGAATAATTACCATTCCCATCTAAACTAGCAGCGGTAAACTTCTTCACTTGTCCTAAGTCAACACCAAGAATATTAGCACTAGTACTAACAGGTTGATGCTGTTTCAACAGCGTACTCTACTCTAATATCACCATTGTCTAGCAATACTATTGATGGTTTTGAAATATGAGTAATAATTTGAGTAATATGATCAGGTATCTTATATTCTAACTCATACCATTTTTTACGATTACATTGAATACTTACTTTAATCTTATTACTATCAATCTCTTGATTAACATTTTTCTCATCACCAGTAGTATAATCTAATGGTACTTGAGCAATCTTAAAAACACTTTCATTCCCCTTGTTGATTTGCTTGAAAATATTCAATAATTCTGGTTGAGTAGGATATAGTTTACGTTCTCTTAACTCATCCCACAAGTCTTGAGTACTACTCGTATAATTACCAGTCTTAATAATCTCAACAATTTGTCTCCTCTCATAACGTGAAGCATATTGTTGATACACATGAGCACATAACATTCTCCAGTAACGATTACGATTACCAATTAGTTCCCATTCTAAATATGGTTTCCCAATTATTTCGGTTAAAGCATCTCTAAATCTTCCTTGTTTATACCCAAGTTGAATAAGATCATATACTTGATCATCGTATTGTTCTACAATTGAAGCATACGCATTGTTCAAGTATGATTGCACTTTTTGAACATTGTTTTGTAATGAGGATAATTCTGAGCATTCTTGAGAAGTAAGAACAAGAGTATAACCACTAGTGGTTATAATACTATCACTCATGATTATACTCCTCTCACTGTCTTTTAATGTCCGTTAAAATCATTATAATGTATTTAACTTACTCTTCGAAGAGTTGTTTTGCTTTTTCTTTTTCTCTATTTTTAGCTGATCGTTTACCATGTTGTCTAGCACATACACTTGTTAAGAAATCAATAACATCTTGCATATCATTATGTTCTGGTTCTATCGTGTTAACAATGATAATATTTTTAGGAGTAGCAGCAATAATAAATTCAGCATTCATTCTTGCTAGTCTATCTCTATTCTCTACAATAATAGTATCAATCTCGTCATTCTCTAGTAATGAGATGAGTTTTTTACGATGTGGGTTCATACCACTTGCTATCTCTTCAACTATTTTTACTATTTGATAACCGTTCTCGATAGCAAAATCTTGTAATCGTTGTGATTGTCGTTGTAAGTCTTGTTTCTGATCATGAGATGATACTCTTGCATAAATAGCAGCACGTTCAGGTGTTATAGATTTCTCATCTTTATCAGGAACGATAATAACTCTTTCGCTTATTCTATAAGCACCAGGGATTTTCCCTTGGTCATAATATCTTCTTGCTGTTCTGTAACTTACATTATTCTTTTTAGCCCAGTCTGATAATCTCATGATTATAATTCCTATTCTTTTGTGTTGTTCTTGTCGTTTAGGAGTACTATAACACACTTATTGTCCCAACTGTTACTTACCCTCCAGCGTAGCCCCTTTAATAGGACCATTTCCTGAAATTTGTATAGTAGATGTATCACTAATAGCGTTCCTATTATTAGGAATACTTGAATCATCTCATAACCTGGATTATTATCAGATGCATCCGAAGATATATTAACGGTTACTGGAACATTTTCAGTTGAACCGTTTGGATAAATTACTTTCACAATTCCTTCTTGAGATCCTGTTTGAGTTACATCAGGTGTCTTTTCCCAAGTATATGTTGTACCTACTGGCATCGTATTAGTAATAACATCTTTTGGATCTGGAATAGTATTTAGCCTTTACTTTTATTTCTACATTCTGAGGTTGAATTATTACAGGAGTATTTACTGATATTTCTCCAGTATGAGTCACAATATCATAAATGAATGACCTTTTAAAATTATTTTTGACTTTTCTTTCATCAAAAGATATACTTAAGACATATTTTTTACATAAGGAGAATAGTAAATGAATTTCTACTTTCAACCAGGAAAAGCTCTTGGACGATATCTTGGAAACTGGGATAAATTCATTGGGTGTCAAGCACTTTTTAAAAATGAAGAAGTCACCATCCATAGCACAGAATATCGATATGTCAATGTCATTCACAACGAGACTGGACAGGTATGGAACAAAGTTCATACGATGTCGCTCATACCATTAGAATATAATGAGGATGAATAAGTCATGTCTATTTTTCAAAAACTCATCCCTCTGGAAATAACTGATGAAGAAATCAGAGACCAAGCATATATTTATCGAGAAATGCTTTCTATGATAAACGAGATCAAATATAATAGATCAAATGTCATATTTAATGATATTGTAGTACATAATAATATTCAATTCGCGATAAGAGAATCAGAAGGACTTGGAAAACTAGAAGAATTCGATAATTTGCTTGTTCATATTAATCACCAGGATATAACGACAGTCTATCTTGATGAAGGATTTTCTCGAACATATGCAATGCGAACTATCCTCGCAGCAGTTGCATTAAAAAGATTATTTAAAACCTATCTTGCTGATGATGTAGCAGAATGGTATATATGCAAAGAGGAATATCTACCGACAGAAGAATCAAAAAGGGCTTGGGAACAAATTGTTATTTACTCCCAAGCCCTTACGGAATAGTGGTGCTTATTTAAGATAAATCAACTTTGTATTTATTTTCTGCATGTCGAATAATCTTTTTATTATCATCACTTATCTCGTCTTTTTCATATAATGATCGAATAGTTCTCGCAGCTTTCTTCTCGTTTCCGTAAAGTTCTAATCCACCGTCTCGATTCAATAAGAATCCAGTCGGTTTTTTCTTTTTGGATTTTTTCCAAGGATAAGCAGTCCTCATATCATTATATGTTGATTCAGCTTTTTCTAAAGAAGAAACGTATTTGGTATTTTCAAAATCTCGGGGTATCAGTCTCATACTATTAAGTTCATACATTACTTCACATGAGTCTATTTCATCGTTGACAATTTCATACAGCTCATCAGGTTCCGAAGTATACACCATCTTTCCTTTGAGTAATGGCTCAATGATTTTCCATGCCTCACTAAATTCAGGAGCCAGTAGAAGGTCATCATCGGTAATATTATATTCTTTTCCTTTATCTCCAATTTCAAAACCTGGATGGATGAGTGTAGATACCTTACCTCCGCCATTATTTACCAGTGCTATCTCAATTGGACATATCAGCCCATCATCATTTTTCACATAAATGCACTCAACAATAATTTTATCGTACATAGTGTCCATATTCGTGACATTTTTCATGAAATCTTGGACCCTATCATCAACTTTCAAGTCGCTTTTTCTAATTGGTTTTTGCAATACCATACCATTGAGTGAAGTACAACGAGATAGTGCAACATACAATTGTCCTGTCGCATGTGTTCCACCAGTAAGATCGATAACCGCGTTATTGAGTGTTTGTCCCTGTGACTTGTGAATAGTAATAGCCCATGCGAGCTTAAAGGGAAGTTGTGTAAATGACCCAATAACATCATAGTCAAGTCCGTGTTTACCAGCCCTGGGAGAAGTAATCTCCCAAGTATTGTAACTAAACGAAATAATTCTTCCATCTTCTGTTCTTGCAGAAATTAAAGGTGCTTGTGGATTGCTTGAATCAACATTTGTAATAGTTGCAATTGTTCCGTTTACCCATTGCCCATTCGATGCATTATTAATCATCATGATTTGAGATCCTACTTTATACTTTAATATTTGTTCGGTAGGATATGTAAAGCCTTTGGTATCTCCAATAATCATCGCTGTAGAAGTGAACTCTTGACTGTTAATACGTGACAGCTCTTGGGTATTTCTCTCGTTCGCTACTTTGTTGGTTGCTGTAAGTGTTACCCACATTTCTCCCGGAGGAAAAGAAAAATTAGAATTATGACGAGTATTTAACGTTTCTAGCATTTCATCATCAAGGTATCCTTCACGAATCGCGTTAAGAATATTGACGAATGTATCATCTCCTGTTTGACGGAATACTTTTGTTAATTCAATTGTAGAAAACGTATCATCAGTATAATTTTTTGCAGAGAAAAAATATGGAGTATCGTAATATGTTGAGAAAAAACTATTCTCTTTGCTTGTTACTACAGGAGGAAGTTGGAATAAATCTCCAACAAGTATGATCTGTACCCCACCAAACTGTGCAAATTTATTTTTACCATATTTCTTTAACGCCCACACGATGATATCAAACAAATCCGCTCTTAACATAGATGCTTCATCGATAATAAGAGTATCAATCTTTTCAATAGTTTCTCTCGACCTGTGAGGTATAAACTCTTTTCCTTCTACAAGACTTTTTAATGTTGTTGTTGGACGCAGACCAAATAGTTTGTGTATAGTATACCCATCAATGTTTAATGCTGCAATACCTGTAGGAGCTACTTTTTCTACAATCCTGTTTGTAGAAGATAAAAACTCCCTAATAAGCGTTGACTTTCCAGATCCAGCCTTTCCGGTAAGGAAGATATTTTCTCCCTTTTCCATAAGGTCAAGTGCTTGCTTGAACTCTTCTGTCATTTCTATAGCCACTGCTTTACCTGCTTCTTTCTGATGTTATTAGTGATACATATCAACATTATCATATCATATAATACAATGCAAACCTTCTTTTATCGGTTGTTGTTCTATGCAACTTGACATACCAATATATCAGGTGTTATCATAGTTTAACAATATAGCGTAGAAAGGCTGAACATTATGCGTTCAATTAATAATATCGTATCCAACACTATCACGGTCGAAGATGTTAATCTCACACCTGCAAAGAATAAGGATTTTGACATTCAAGACCAAGGAGATCGATTTATCCATCATGTCACCCGAGAGCGAGAACTGACTTATACAAGACTTTTTACTCTTGATATCGTCAATGACTATGCTTATGCTGCTGATCTTGATGACGACCAGACTGCTGAGCTATATGACACAGGACTTGATGATACTGCATTTGAAGCAGTGGTAAATGGCTATTATGATGCATTTGCTGAGTTCCAGCCACATCTTTCTTTTGAAATCCAGTATGAGAACACTAAAGAAGTAACCCTTGTGGCATCATTTACAGCAGGGTATGACGATATCGTAAATACCGTATGGTCTGATTTTACCGCAAATGTTGACTGTCTGCGAGGGTATATTGATTATAACTCGGAAAAGCTCTGGGAAGCAATTAAATATTACCTATGAGGAAACGCATATGAAATATCATCATGTTGTTCACGAAGTTCTTCAGCAGTATCCCGACACTGTTCTTATAGGGCTTCGCGGAAGCAATGCACTTGGAATTAATTCCGAAGACATTGATATTCTTATTGTTGTTGATTCATACCAAGATAGTAATACACCTGTAGATTATCAGGTTGTAAGCTGGGAGAAGTTTATCCACCTGTATCTTAATGGTGCTTTAGAAACAATAGAATGTCTACATAATATTATCTATATGGATGAATCTGTCTATGAAACCATTGCATTAATGCGAAGTGAAAAACTTCAACCCCTATACTACGATACGGTTGAAACAGAATGCTTTCTTGTGATGAAAAACCAGTTAAAACAGATTAAGCGTTTTCCTGATAAAAAGGTAAAATTTGCTGCGAAATCACAACTTTTATATGACATATTGCATGATGAAAACCCTGCTGCATTACTGTGGGATAGGTCATCTCATACGATGGACGAATACAAAAATGACTATATAGAGTTTAGATCTCATCCTCCAGAAAATATCGATAGTATTATTGATCATCTATGGGAATATCGTAATGACAAATCAATTAAGAAGAAGTACATCGATATAAAAAATGTATCTCATAATGAGATTGTCAAATATTTCTCATAACAGTATCTATGATGGCTTTTGCATAAGAAATGTTGCAAAAGATAGGTTTTTCCAAACTATATCACTGGTAGGAAAACCTGCTTGTTGAAACATTTCTTCATTTGCTTTCACAGTTAATGGGTGTAAAAACTGCGGAAGAGAATCATACTTGTTTTGAATAGCCTTATCACTCATTCCTAACCTACTTTTTTCTTCATGATAAAGGTCTGTGAAAATACTGTCCGCTTGAACACTATTTTGCAATGTCTTTTCAGTAAGTATAAAATATCCTCCTGGACGCAGAGCATTAAATATTCCTTGGTATAGCTTTTGTCTATGCATAATTGGAATAAAATGAGCTGTTAATGAACATATAATAATATCATAGTTATCGTATGGACAGAAGTTATACATATAATCAACTGCTTCATGCAGAATTGTATTAATACGTATATCCATAGGTTTGTCTTGATATTTATCTGACAAAGAAAGAATTTCTAGAGTTTTCTCAATATCTTCTTTCGCTTTTTTATTAAATGATTCTGACACATCAAGAAGATCGTATTGGAAGCCCATCTGCAATGCATGATGATAATTGTGTGCAATATCATCAAATGATGATAATGCATATATCATATCAAGTGCAGAATCTCCAGCAGAAGATCCTATATCTAAAATCTTCATATTATTGAAGGCAAGAAGACGCAATAACGTAGCATGTCGTTTACGAAAATCCCAATATCCAGGTATTTGTCTTGCTACAACATTATTAGAGAACTGTTTTGTAAAATCTTCTTGTTTAAAGTTTTCCAAATAGTTGTCTTCTGGATTAATAGTATCTTCTGGTGTTTGAGAAAATTGTTCTTTAGTTCCTACAAATTCAGCATATTCGGATATTATTCTATGTATATCTTCTTGTCTTTTCATATTTTATCTTTCCTTATTATATTATTGTTGATTATAACATAATACATAGTATGTAAATAGTCCTAATAAAATAGAGAACTAATTCTATCTTATTAGGTTGTTTCTAAGAAGTAATAAGAGCGATATCCTTTTTATTTACAGACCATAATTGTTTCTTGTGGTCTTGCGCCTTAGAAGTAGCTGAAATAATCCACGCTTTACGGTCATTTACTGGAAACATATCAATCTCGGTGACAACACCTTGAATAGATCCTTCTGTTTGCTGGTTAAGAATTGCATGCATTTTCACAATTTCTTCCTTGTCGTTTTTCTCACGATTCACGTTACTACAGTGCTGTAGGGCGTTTTCAATAGGAGTTCCTTCTTCAATGAGTTTCTGGATAATTGCTACTTCATCAGTAGAAAACTTTTTCAATAGTTCATTCATTCGCTCATTCGGACGATCATAATCTGTACCAAAACCCATATGTTATTTCCTTTGCATATCATAAAATCTTTGTACTCGCAGTATATATGAATCTCTACTGTTTGTCAAGGCAATTATGTCAAAACCTATCTCAATTGTGGATATCCGTTCTTAAATTGATATGCATCAAGTAACCATTTACCATCAACATACTTAAGGTATATATCCATGTCAATATTTTGCATTCGTGTTTCTCCGCCATTTCCGTGCATCCTTGGCATAGCGGTAATAGAATACTTTATTATATCGTTTGCTATATAGCTTTCATCATTTATAGTGAAAGTATTTTCTATTCGATAACCTCCCTGAGAAGCGAGAAGATTCCATTCTTGAGTATGATCAGGACCACTTATCCACCAAGGTCTAAATCCATACTGTTTAGCATTTTCAGTACCGTATTTTTCAATAGTATTTTCAAAAGATTGTCTATATCCGGAATTTTCATTAATATCTATATTCATCATATCTGCAGCATATGTCCTGACTAATAGATATGTTGGCGCTTCTGCAGGATTATCAGCATGGATGTTTCCACCGAAAATATCTACATCTTTTCTATTATCAATAGGGTTGTCAACTGGTTCAGGAGCGGGGAGATATTCTGGAGTATAGTCAATACTATTTTCAGGGGTATTTAAATCTTCCGTATTACTTGGTGAAAACATAGAGCCGTTTCCAGGACCATAATTGCTGATATCTTCTTGTATATTGTTATTCTGAGTATTTGTTGGAGATTCTACATTGTCTTCTTCTTTAGGGATAGATGATTGGAATGGAGTATGAATAATTGTTGTAGATTCAGAACTATCCGGATTATCTCCATTATCATCCGTAGAAGAATTATCATCATGGAATATAATGTATCCCAAAAATGCTAAAATAATAATTAGCACTATTCCCATTAGTATTAACTTTCGTGTTTCCTTTTTACTCTCGTCATTGTTTTTATTTTTATTGTTTTCCCTATTGTGTTCCATAATACTTCCTTTACTATCCTGATTATCATACATTATATATAGTAAAATATCAAGACTTATTCACTAAATTTATCCATTGCATCTTTTACTTTATGAACGTATTGTTCTGATTCAGATGGCCAACATCCTGGTTTATCATCTGGTTTAACACCGCATCCACCCGAGAAATTCTTATCAGCATATGCAGGACCACCGTTATAACCAGCGATAGATGCTTCAATAATATCATCATCATTTCCCTTAAATCTTCCTTCTTTTTCCCATCCTGAGATCATATCATAGTTAGCATCTAAGTGTTTCACAGCAGCTTTCACCGCCTTCTTAGGATCTTCTCTATTTTCCAATCCACCTTCTCCATAGGCTTCCCATGCTGCAGGCATAAACTGCATCATCCCACAAGCACCTGCGCCACTACAACCACTATTCTTAAAGCCATTCTCAGTATATGCAATTGCTGCTAATAATGATGGTGTAATAAAATCATTCTTTGCTTCTTTAGCAGCTTCATTGAAGATTGGAACTAGATCGTCTGGAACATCAGAATCACCTTTGATCTTTCCTGATCCATTCCATGAAGAATCTCCTTGATCAATACTTTCGCATTTGTCACCATTTCCCATATTTCCCGAAGAATAATCAGCATTCTCTTCTGCACTATCTTCGTTGTCTTCATAATACTTCTCTATGTCTTCCATAGATCCTTCATAATCTCCTTCTGGAATACCTAGTTCTTTAGCTATTTCATTAGCATTTTTATCTTGAAGGTTCTTTTCTTTAATTTGATCGAAAAGCATTCCTGCTTGATATGTCACATCCATAAGATCTTCCACACTATTGTTTTCTGATGGAGAAAGAAGGAAGACTCCTACTTTATTAGAATCATCAGTAATACCGTCATGCTCTTTATCAAGTGATTTTTGTAGTTCTTCTAAGTTTGTACCACCGTCATCTGTATGACTGAAATTTTCTCCCTTATTAGCAAGGTTTCTTAATCCACTTCGTTTATTAGCAATAGCAAGAAGAGACTTAATAGCCTTTTCATCAATATCTTTGTCTTTGCCTACACTAATGATAGTCGAAGCATTCGTTTTCATAACTTTTTTCATGTCTTTTGGATTATTTTCGTCATCTGTAAGTCCTGCTACTTCTCCTGGAGAAGCACTTCCTGCTCCACAGCAATTACCTCCGGAAATATCGTTTGTAGAACGATTTCCTCCTGGATCTACTACACTTCCGTCTCCATTGAACAATACGTGAACGTGATCCATATGGTTTGCTGTATCTCCACCTCTGTCTGACATACCTCTGCTAGAACCATCTAAGTGGTATGAATGTTGTCTCCAAATAGTATAGTTTGTTTGTAGCTTATCAGCATTATCAAGAAGAAAATCATTTATTTCTGTCCCAAGTTTTTCGCCTTCTGGAGTATTATAATCTGGAATCATAATATCTAGCGCCAATCCACTAGGGTGATCAGGGAATGGGTCTGATGGTCTCCATCCTCCAATAGTTTTGATTTCTGGATATCTATCTGCGATAATATGTGCAACTTCTTTTGCATTAGTTTTTAATTTATCTTCATTTAATATCTCAGCGTTTCCTTTTCCAGTATTCGATGATCTTTTCTTGGATGAGTCTTGTTTATCATCTTTATCTTTTCCCTCATCCTCATTGTTCTTGTCATCATCATTATTATCTTTATCCGATTTCTCGTCTTTAGCATCTTCATTGTTTTTGCCATCTTTATTTTCATCATCGTTTCCAGAATTTCCTGAACCTCTACCGTCCTCAGTAGGATTCATAGTATCCTTAAGATAAGGGGCAGGATCTATCTGTTTTCCAATATGTTGAGCGCCTTTCGCACCTGGTGCAACCTCAAAGTGAAGGTGAGGTCCAGTAGATCCACCATTACTGCCTTGTAATGCAATCTTTTGTCCCGCAGCTACTTTCTCACCTTCTTTAACAAAAATATCTTTAGTATACATATGTCCATAAAGGGTAGTAAATGGTTCCCCTTTATCATCCTCGTGATCAATAGTAACGTATGATCCGAATCCATCTGGATTACAATCCCTACATACAACTGAAACAACGCCGTCATAGTAAGCATAAATCCCTACATCTGATCCTCCAGTAGAAATGTCTTGTCCTTTGTGACTTGCGTCTTTTCCTGTGATAGGATCTACACGAATACCAAACCCAGAGGTAAGAACTCCAGGTGGCATAATTTCAGGATTAGATTTTTTCCCTTTTGGAACACCTCTGCTTCCTTTACCAGATATGTCATTTCCGTCTACACCATCTTCACATGCTCCTCCAGCTCCCATCACCTGGTTATTCATATTTCCGGACATCATTATTATCATGGGGAAAATCATCATGAATGCCAGTAATAATGCTAAAACGATAGGAGTCTTCTTTTTCTTTTTCTTTTGAGGAACGTTTGCATTTTGGTCTTTTCCTTGTTTCTTTTCGCTATTTGTTCCTTCGTAGTCTTCATTAGTTTCTTCTTGCTGTTCTTGTTGAGATGCAGCAGTCAAAGCTGCGAAACGTTGCGCCCAAATATTAGGTGCTTTGCTTTTGCCAATATTTGCGTCTTTTGCATTATCTCCAAGTCCAGAAGGATCTCCAAAAGGAGATGTTGAAGGGTTATCGTTTTTATCTTTACCAGAGGAATCTTTTGTACTAAACGGTGTAGTTCCAGGACTTTTTCTTTTCCCTTTGCCTGTTGGAGTAATGCGCTTTTTTTCCTCATCGTTAAGCATTACTGGACTATCAAAAGGAGAAGGGGTGCTATTTTCTTCTTTTTCAGGAGAAGAAGATTCGACTAGAGAATCATCAGTATCTTCTTCGAGTTCTTCATCAGTTTCTTCTTCTAAATCTTCAGTTGTCTCTTCATCTACTTCTTCATCTATATCTACTTCTTCATCTATATTTACTTCTTCACCGTCTTCATTATCTAATGGTAATGATTGTGGACGAGAAACACTTCTGGAACCAGGGGGTCCGGTATCTACTGGACTTTCTGGATCTGTTGGAGTGTCTGCATGAGCCTTATCAAGAGATGTTGGAACTATAGGAGTCTTTTTTGTAGCCTTTTTTGGTTTTTTCTTTGTAGACTTTTTTGCTGGAGTATTTTTACTATCTTCTGGAATATCTTTCTTTCTAGACAATCCTGATCCGGAACCAGCAGACTTTTCACTTTCGTTTAAAACTACTTCGTCATTAAAAGGATCAGATACATCATCGTCAAATCGTCCCTGAACATTTCGCTCAACGCTTTCTTCCCGAATCGTGTTGGGGTTGATATCAATCTTATCAGTAAAAAATTTGTCGGAAAAATCGTCAGTAAAATTCGTGTCAGTACCTGCGTTTCCTAGTGCGTCTGCAAGTTCTGATTCACTAATTTCGCCATTATCGTATTTTTCCATAATAGCGTCTATCTCTTCTGGAGATAACCCCCTGCGATTATCATCCATTCTGTCATCAGCCATGCTCTATTACTACCTTATCGTCGTTTTATCCTGTGTTATCAAAAATACACATATTATGTATGTTCCTATATCTTATCATTATACAATAGAAATTGCATAACGTAAGATATTACGTCATCTATATTTTATCATATGCATGCGGTATGCATGATATTTTCTACTATTTTTCTAAAGTGAAAATAGCATACCCGTTATCTTGGTTTACAGAAGTGTTATATTTATAATCTACCTGATTATTATTGTCATCTGTAAACTTTACAACACCTGCAAGTTTACGGCTTTCGCTATTGCAAATAATTGTTTCATCAGGAAGATATTTATTAGCATTTTCGGTGTATTCAATAGTTACATTTAAATCTCCATTATAGTTATTATTATAATCTAGTTCTCTACTATCTTCTAGCTCTAAAGCATTATCTTCGATTTTCATGTTACTACAGTTTTGTTCTAGATTGATATTTTGAGATTCAAGATATCTTTGAATATTTGATTGAAACTTTTGGTACTCTTCTTGTTGTTTCCAAGAATCTTGTGTTGCACTAATTAATTGGTTTTTCATCCTTGCTTGTGGTCCACCACCAGAAACATGTTCTTGGTATATATTGAAAGCAAAGACAGAGGATAATCCTATAAGAATAAAAGAAACAATAGCGCCAAGAAATGTATTTATAACCTCATCTAAAAAGGCTAAGAAGATAAGAAATATTATTGCGACACACAATAAAAACAATACAATAGCTACTGTGGAGTCCATTGAAGCTATGAATCCTGAACTATCACTATTGAGTAAAACCTCTTTCACCGACTCGATACTGGTGTCTGTTAATGGATAATTATATTGCATTTTTTTCACTTTCTTTCATAGTAAATTCCAAATGATCATCATTTTCATTAATAATTGTGTTATACACGAATTCTTGCACATTATCATCTTCATCTACAAACACTACTGTACCTGATAAAGTATCTGGAGATTGAGTACACATAATGTTATTCACAGGATATTTATCACTTTGATGTCCACGAATAATTTCTGGTGTAGCATTACAATTTTTCATAAGATCAATATCTTTTGTTTCAAGGTATCTCATCATACTATTTCTGAATTTTTGATACTCTTCCTCATTACTCAATGAAGGTTTGACTGCAGCAGAGATATCTTTTTTCCAGTCATCTTCTATATTATCTGTTGAAAAAATAGAGAATAAACAAGAGGCAAAAAAAGGAAATGTTATGAGGACAGCTCCACAACCAAGTACTGGCTCGTCTAGAAAAAACAACAAAATAAGTAGAGTTATCACTATAAGTGCTATCGCCCCTAGAATTCCTATAAATACAGATGATAATCCAATCTCAGGACGCTGTGATATTATCTCATGTATCTTATCTATGTCTTCAGCATTAATGGGGTAATTATACTGCATCATTATTCAATTCCTTTTATGATAAATGTTAAGTAATTGCTATTTTCATTCAATGACGTTTCATATGAAAACTTTTTAACAACACTATTTTCATTGAGAAACACCACTTCTCCAGAAAGGTGTGTCTCCGACGCATCACACAAAATGTTATTTATCGGATATGTCATATAATAATTGTCTCTCAAAGAATCCGGAACCGGAGACGTTTCGCAGTTTTCCACAAGATCAATATTTTTTGTTTCAAGGTATCTCATCATACTATTTCTGAATTTTTGATACTCTTTTTCATTACTCAATGAAGGTTTGACTGCAGCTGAGATATCCTTTTTCCAGTCATCTTCTATATTATCTGTTGAAAAAATAGAGAATAGGTAAGAGATGGACAAAGGAATTATCATGAGTGCAATTACACTACCAATGCCTGGCTCATATAGAAGAAATAACAAAACAAGTAGTATGATTACCACGAGTACTATCGCCTCTAAAACTTCTATAAATCCAAACGATAATCCACTTTCAGGACGCTGTGACATTATCTCATGTATCTTATCTATATCTTCAACATTAATGGGATAGTTATACTTCATTATTTTCAGTTCCTTTCATGCTAAATATTAAATGATCGCCATTTTCATTCAATGATGTTTCATATGAAAAATTTTTCACAACATTATTCTCATCGAGAAAAACCACTTCTCCAGAAAAATGTTCTTCTGATGCATCGCACAAAATATTATTTATCGGGTATGTCATATAATAATTGTCTCTCATAGAATCCGGAACCGGAGATGTTTCACAATTTTTTATAAGATCTATATTTTCCTTTTCCAAATAGCGCATTGCAGTATTTTGAAATTCTTGGTAATTATATTCATCTTCGAAAGACAGTTTAGCCACCTCAAGAACGTTTTCTTCCCACTTTTTATGAGATAGTGCGGAAACGCTAGAAACAATAACGACAGCAAGAAAAAGAATACATGCAAGCGTTGGAAAGAAATAACCATCCTTCTTTTCTTCAGGTCGTGTTGATGTCGTAAATAGGGAAACGAACGCTACAACTATCCCAAGAGATAGCCAAAACAGAATACTCATTCCATCAAATAACGGCGGGAATTCTGGGCGCTGTAACATAAGACTTTGCATTTTTTCTACGTTATCATCATTCATTGGATAATAATACTGCATAACCTATACCATCTTTTCCATTGTTAACTCAATATAATCATCTTTTTTCGATGTCCTTAAAGTATTAGTTTTAATGTCGAAAAAATAGTTATGCTGCATTATATCTCCTACCTTTTCGCTTCAATTGCCAGTGCTTGTTGCTTAGCGAGTTCACGAACAGGCTTGTTGAGATTCTTATTAATACTGTTCTTAAGATTATTTGGTTGGACATGATGCTTGTCATAAATCGGATCTTCATTGTATTGTACTGTGTTTTTCCAGAAAGACACAGTTGTTCGTTCTTCTTTGTCTTGTTCAAACAGATCGTTGACAAGTTTAATAAGGTTTTCTCGCGCTATTTCTCGCTCACCTTCATAAGCATTATCATCTAACACAAGATTAAGGAGTTTTTGTGCTCGCTCCTTATCTTCTTTCTTCTTAATCCATGGAACACCAACTTCTTGTGCAGTGCTAAATAGGTTATTCCATGTTCTACTAAAGTCTTTTGCAAATCCAGAAACGTAGTCAATTTGAGACTCATTAAATGGCATCTCCTTAATACTTTCGACTTTCCTCATCTTATCGAGGAATTCAATGTGTAGTGGATGAGTAATATCATCAATAAGCGGGTAGAAAAGTGTCTTATTAGCAATATCTGCATCTCGTTGAGCGTAATCAGCCATCGTCTTATCAATCGTAGAAATTGCATCGTTCCACATATTTTTCTTATGTTGACGCTCTTGCTCAGCGATACTGCGTTGTTCTCGTTCTTCTCGCCTTCGCTTGTTTCCACGTCGAATAATTTCAATAATAACAGAAAACAGTATGATTCCTGCTAATACTCCTAGACCAATAATGAGCCACTTAAAATCAGCTAAAGTAAGGGGCTCTTTAGTCTCTCTAGGATTTTTCTCGGGTGTTGGAGCCTTATGTGTCTCTGTAACAGTTACTGCCACAGTAGATTCTACCTGCTTTGTTTGAGCACCTGTTTGTTGACCTTCTTGCGTATTTTCTTTGTGTACACTTTGCTTATTTAAAGATGCTTCAATGCCTTTTTCTGGAGCAATTTGAGAATGTTTTTGTACATAATCAATATTAATATTGTTTGGAACGTCATTGTCCTCTATGACATTTCTTGTTACAGCAGGGTCAATATACCCTCCAATAGGAGGGATAAATTGCTTTTGCCTTTTATATACCGGGATATATGCTGCGTGTGTTGCTTCACTTTCCTCTACGCGCATATTGTCATCATTAACAAAAAGCTTATAATACAGGATGTTTTTATCATTAATAATATTTTTCTCACTATATGATTGTATATCACTTAGACTTGACTGATATACACTGTCTAGTTTCCCATCAATAACCTTTGCATCATCATCAATATTAAAATATCCTAAAATTGGTTTACTGTTCTCTTTTCCTAAGAACGTAGGAACATCAGGATAAAGTTGGTAATAGTAATATGATGTGTTTTGGTCACCATTATCACAATGACCGGAGCTTAAAACCTCTTTTGCTCTCTTACCGCCATTGTCTAGACTTTCCGTTTTCACACAAGATTTTAAAAACTCAGCATTAACTTTTTCAACATTTTGCAATCCAATTTCTGTATCTATAGTATCAGTTTGCGCATATGATATTGGAGCAGCAAGAAAACCAATGGATGTGGCAAGCATAAGCGCTTTAGCATAGTTTTTCATATATGTACCCTTTTCTTTTAATATTGTGCGACATCATATCAAATGTTTTTAGAAAAAGCAAACAAACATGGTAAATATGAGTTATTTTGCAATGAGAAATAAAAAGTTGTATAATAAAGATCAGTCATATGCCATATGACACTATTAAAATACAATGTTTCAAAAGAAAAGGATAATAATACAAATGGCAAAAGATTGGAAATATGGTCAAGGTGGATTCTGTCAAAATTGTGATGAGGACACACAAGATCTCCAAGAATATAACGGAATATTCATCTGCAATGATTGTCTAGAAGAGCAAGAAGAATTTGGACATTATGATGATAACTATGATTACGATGATGGATATGATGACGATCAGGAAGTGACTATGTATTCAGTATAAATAATAAATATTGCGCCATTTTCATTACAAATACACCGCTCGATAACCTATGTGTCGAGCGGTTTTTAATACCATGATTCTAAAGGATCATGATGCATCATTGGTCCAAACGGTGCGATAGTTAAATGCTCTGCAATCTTATAGTCATTGACATATTGATTATAAAAATAAATGTTTTTCCCTGATTCTTTTACTTTTTATATACTGTTTTAATAGCATTCTTGCATTTCGAAAAAAGAATAGCAATTACTACTGCAATCATAAATATGACAGCAAAGTGTTTTGCTATATGAAAATGATACATCTCCCTTTTAACATTATGGAAATATTATCATTAATCGTAAATATCAATTATAACATATTTATAACGATTTTAAAAACATCATGACAACATAGTATGTTTTTCGTGAAAAGTAAAAACAGTATCACTGACCAGAAAGGAGACAAAACAATCAGTGATACTGTCTTCACAACACAATATGGGAGGATTAGGAACCGAAATCAACTCAACCATATTTTTTCATTATGACCACTTCTAGTGGTATTTGTGGTGTAACAGAAGCAACAATGAAAACCACACACTTATACATCTCTTCCTATTTTTATATAGGCTGCCAACCACGCCACGACCATCATGGGACACTTGATGTATTTTTCTTTTTCATTGTTAACTTGTTACACCCATAACTATACAGTGTTGACTGCTTATTGTCAAATCAATCTATCATGTAAATCATATTTGCTGATCAAAGCTGTTTTCACAGCATTGGTGTAAAAACAGATCACGAAAGGGATATGATCACAAAATAAAACATAAGAAAATATATTATCATTTAAATCGGAAAAGATGATCATGAAATTGAAATATACGCAGAAATATCATGTAAATAAAAAAATATTTAATATTATTTTTAATACTATCTAACTGGGGTTTTGCCAAATTATAACAATTGTATTACGAAAATTTTGACCTTTGTTATCATTTCGTGATACAATAGAGACTTCTATGTCAAAAAACAAGAAAGGATTACCCCGTATGTCTATGCATAGAAATAAATTGATATCAGCTGCTATTACAACAGCAATAGCAACAACTACTATAATCCCTGCAGCACACGCTAACGATACAGCAGGAAATAACGATACTAACGATATTGTAGAAAATAGCGCTGACAACACTTACGAAAATATTGAAAACGAAATGCCTGATAACCTCGTTGCTGAAGAAGTGACTGATGTTATAAATCATAATGAAGAAGACACAATTTTTTCTCCTTCTACAGAAAAATTAGTAAAAGAGACACTTTATGATGATATATCGGTAGAAAACTCTCGTGATAATGAGAAAACAGAAGGACATGAAGTTTCAGAAAATGAAAAAACAATAGAAGAGCGTAATGATCATATTATTGACAATATTCAATCTATTGAAACTCATGAACCACAAAACACCTATAATAATCACGAGTCTTACAGTGTAACGCAACAAGATGCGCTCAACGATACTAATCTACAGACTCATGACCATCCTGTTCATGATCAGGATGTAGTAGAAAACACAATAGATGAGAATAAACAAATAATTTCTCATGATCCTCAACCGGCTGCATCAGCTCCAGAAATACAGCAACATGTAGACAATCACATAGATAACATTACGTCTCAAGCGAAGAATACTTCTCAAAATGTTCAACAACACGTAGAAGAAACAAATAAAAAAGTACGACGTATTGCTGGTGGAGTCGTATTTCCTCTTGTTTCTCTTGCTGCAGTACCATTTGGATTCCAACATCTAAAAAACATCAACCATCATGATATGGTGAATAGCGAGATAAAGAAAACAATAGCATTGCTTGAGAAAAACAATATTCCTGTACACGATATTATCGCGCAATCTCCAAAAGAAGTAAAGCAAGCCATTGCTCCTTTTTATACTGCTCCTAGCAAACATGCTCCAATAGAGAACGTAACATATGCTTCTCAACATGTTTCTGCGCCAGCCAAACCAAAGCCTTCTACACAATCAGAAAAAGCAGTAGACTTTGCTCATTCACGCATTGGTACACCATATATGTATGGGGGAACGACAGATGCTGGATATGACTGTTCTGGGTTTGTGCAAGCTGCATACCGTAGCGCTGGTGTAAATATTCCTCGAACAACATATGATCAAGCAAATTATGGACGCAGCGTATCTAGAGCAGAACTTCAACCTGGAGACCTTATATTCTATGGTAATGGTGGTCCAAGCACTTCATATCACGCAGCAATGTATATTGGAAATGGTCAGGTTATTCACTCTCCACAAGCAGGGGATAGCGTGAAGAAAGCACCTATGGATATGATGCGAATTTCCGCAATGAAACGCCCAACTTAAAAATAAGGAATAGTAAATAATTACACATATTTATCCCCTACACCTTAAAAAGGTGTAGGGGATAAATATTGAGGAGATGTGATTTCTAGTGGAACCTACATCATTGCGTTAAACAGCGCATCAATTGCGTCTATCATATCCTGATAGGTTTTAATATCTCCTTGAATATTAAACTTATACCCCTTCTTTCGTCCCTGTGGAGTCGGGGCTGCATTGAAGCGAGGGATATCTCGCTCGTTGATGTTTACATAAAGATTGACATCTCCATTAATAATAGCAGACAGAGAATACTTCCAGCCAGGACGGAAGTTTCCAGACTGCATACCAGTATCACGAATCTCGAAATCCATGCCATTGTAGCTGCATCGTTCAATCATACGTCCGATGATAGAGTTGATGATGCGCTCTCCACGGGTAGTCTGGGCATTGTTTCTAAAAGTAATCATTATCTATCTCCTTTGGTGTTTGTTGACTACACTGTAACATGCAGTAGTCATATATGTCAAGTTGACACACAAAAACATTTTAATCAGAAATTATCCATCCTTTATTCTGCATGTACAATATAGCTTCATCAACGGATATTTGTGGATAAAACCTTTTCGATTTACCAAGAGCAATATCGATATCGTGAGATATAAGAGTAGTTTCATCGATTGTATGTACATACATTGTTATGTCTTCTCCCATTTTCCACTTACCATCTGTGAAATACTCAATATCATGAACACCTTCGATATCAATGATATCTCTAGTAATAATATCTCGAACCATAGCATGATTCCAGTACGTTTCATAATGCGGATTGCCATGTTTATTAGATATTAAATCATAGTAGCAAGACAAAACAAAATCATACCTTTGAGGAAATCGTTTTACTATCTCAGAAGCAAGATGATTACAATCCCCATCGGTAAATGCGACAACAAACTCTTTCACTTTCTGTAAAGAATTCGTATGTTCAATGGTATTCACGATAATCTACCAAAACTGATGAAACCCAAACAGCTCATTGACAATATTGTCCTGATCATCATAAGAGAGGTTTTCATTGACGAAGTTGATTTCTTCTTTTTCTCCCTTACGGTCAAACATGCAGTGAAGTGCAAATTCAACAAAATCATCGTTTTCTGATAAGGTATCAGAAACACCGAGATTATTTTTGGAAGAATGAGATCCATAATAACGAATGTCATCAACATGATCAATGAAGTATCCTACAGGATAGGTGAAAAACGTCTCAACCACATCGTCTCCATGATGAACAAACAGGTTTCCCATGACAGTAGGAAGGATAGTTTGGTTCTTTTTGTCATATGCTCCCTGGATAGAAGCGTAGTAATACTGTCCGGTATTATCCTCCAGGTGTCCAGAAAGCATATATAGGATATGCTCAGAAGATGCTTTGTCAAAAGGAATGGAAATACCGTATTTTACACAGTCTTGGCAATCACATCCCACAGGGTCAATTCTTCGCAGTGGGAATGAAAAAGCATCATTTCTCTTCATGTACTTTAAAACAAACTCGTAGTTTTTCATGTCTATGTCTTCCTTTTTATCATTGTTTCATTCTAGCATACTACCTAGCGTGAACAATGTCAACAAAAAGTCTTTAAAAACGACTATTTATAGCACTTATTGCTTCTGCAACACTGTTATGACTACTAACGTTTTGTTGAAAACCATTATTAAACTCATAAAGATAAATAGGAGGATGCATCTCGCCTGGGATTTCACTTGGGTGTTGGATGATAAAGGATTGGTCTGGATAAGACACATTATTGAGAATTACAGTGAAATCTGGATATGTACGATTTTCCATTTCGCAAAATTCTACTGTAAATCTATCATCATGATGTTCTATTTTCTCAGCAAACTGTTGCAGTTCTTTAATTATCTTCTCGTCTAACATATTGTCCTCATTTCGTATTCTCATTCGATATTTTTACAATATCTCCACTGATTTCAACAATTGTATCATCATCATTCGATAATACCACAACAACTTCGTAAGAACAATCATTCAGTTGTGATACCGTTGCAACTACATTAAAACCAATATATTGTTTCTCACCTCGTACAGAGTCCTCATCATTCTGGGAAATATTTTCAAATTGCCATAACGATTGTGAAACAGTTTTTCCTTGGATTAACTGTTCTGTAATAGTTTCCAAAAAATTGTCAGCTACAATTTGAAGATTATAAGCTTCGCTTTCTTTATTAAAACCGAAAAACTTCTTGATATTGTGCATTATAGTCTTTTCTCCTTTATATTGTCATTACTTGATCTTCTTATCATACAATATGAAAAAAAGAAAAGCAAATATGAAATCTATTATGCATTTTTGTCAGGTAATGTTATATGATATAATCAATACGTTATTTGACTGGTTTTCTCCTAAAGAAGGATATATAACATAATGTCGTTTTTTAAAGATATTTTTGTCACGCTTTTTACAGTGCTTACTCCATTTGGCGGTAGTGATGCTCCAGCTCCACCGCCTATTTCGCATAACCCTCCATCAGTAACCGTAAACATAGAAGAAGATACAATTCCAACCACCACTTCTACTGCTGATGACATTGTGGAGGCATCTGATGAATCAGAAGAAATTGAAACGTCCCGTTACACACCAAATCCTAAATCCCCGAAAAATAATGATGAAAAGCCACCTATGGTTGTTAGCGGATTAGACAGGAAGCCACTTTTGCAGGATGATGGAAATGCTACACCAACATCAAACAGCGCTGCACCACAACATATTGATAACGCAATTCCAATAAGCACGCAAACATCGCAATCATTTACATCACCTGCGGGAACCACAAGTCAATACCACCTGTTTGCTAATAATATAGATTGGAACAAACCCGTCAATGTTATTGTCAGACTTCACGGTGATGGCGGAACTAACAGTGTGAAAGAATTTGATGACTACCATAATGGATTACTTTCTGCAGTAGCACCAGATGCATCTCAAAAGAATGCTATTATCCTTGCGCCAAAGTCTCCTGATAGAACAGGCTCAATAACGTGGTGGGAAGAAAGTAAACGAAACGATGAGTGGCTTACTTCTCTTATTAAAGACAAGCTTCTTTCTAATCCATCTATTGATAAATCAAGATTCTATTGGACAGGATACTCAGGGGGAGGAGAATTTCTTTCCTACCACTATATTGCACAGCATCCAGAACTTATGACTGGAGGAGTACTTTTCTGCGCTGGAGGAGGATCATCTGCTGACAAAGAAGCACTTGTTGCTTCATCAAGCGTGAAGAGAGATCTTCCCCTCTCATGGAGGGTTGGATCTCTTGATGATGGTACTCACGCATACGATGGGTACGATGCATTATCTTCTACATCATGGGGATATGAAGCATATAAGCGACAAGGATTTACAAATGCAGAAAGAATCGTTATCCCTGGAAAAGACCACTATACCATTGATCAAAGAGAAATGATTAATGAAACATTGCTTAAGTGGATGGATTAAAATTTAGATATGAGATAATTTCTCCAAAGCGTCTGATAATGATTCCGATTCAATAATTGCAATATTTTTCTGTTTCGCCTTTTTTAATTTACTTGAACCACTGTTTGCATCCGGAGTAATGACTGCTACTGTCTCAGAAGATACAGTGCTAGCAAGACTCCAACCGTTATTATTAAGGATTTTTTCTGCATCTTTTCTACTAACATCAAGTTTTCCTGTAATAACAATGCTTCCTTTTGTAGTCATTGAAGAATTTTTCACTGTATCTATGTCATCAAAATCAATATGTGATAATGCAGATAAAACTTCTTCTTTATGTTGAACTAATGGCAATAAAGTTTTAGATCCAATACCTTCCATTTCTAAAGATGCGGGATCATCAGACAATATGCCAAGCATGTTAATAATCCCTCCTTGTTTTTGGATAAGCTTTGATGCGTTCTTTGTCCCAATAAAAGGAATTCCTAGAGAAGCCAGCCACTGTGCTTCATCAGCAGAGCCTTTAGATCGAACAAACGATTCATGAACCACTTTTCGTCTTTTTGAATTTTCATTATCCATTCCAGTAAACTCCCTAAGAATATTTTCATTATCACAGATGCTTAAAAAAGTTAACACCATACCGGAACGAATATCGAGATCATTATCTATTATATACTTCGCATAATCTTCATGAAACTTTTTTCCTACCCCATATACATCGAGAGTATCTAAGAAATTTCTCACAAATGGAATAATTTTATCTATATCTGTTTGTTCATTGGTATTTTCTGCAGGCTTTCCAACCCCATCGCCTTTTTCAACAACAGATACGATACCGGGAATGACTTCATTGAACAACGCAACTTCTACTATATCTCCAGAAGCAACATCAAGATTGTCAATAAAATCTTGGTTGTTAAGGGTGCATCGAGAAACACTTGTACCGCCAAAACGTACTGGTGGGTCAAAAATTGCTACCGGAGTTTTCTTCGTTCGTCCTTGTTGCCAGATAATATCAGCAAGATAAGCTTGTTGTGTACGGGACGGAAATTTCCAAGCAAACGCATATTCTGTCTGTTTTCCGTTATCACCGAGCTCTTTCATAATATTTCCATCTTTTTGGGCGACAACAACAACCCCATCCGTAAGAAGTCCTAGCTTTTCATATTCATTTTTATAATCATAAAGCTCTTCTTCTAAATTACATATTTCACCGTTTTTAATCAGAATAGCCCTATCGTCATTTTGCTGGAGAGAATATGTTCTCGCACCGTACATATCATTTCTAAAGTGAAATGCAATATCAAGAAGTTTAGCAGCTCTTGAAGTTTTATTATTTGACATTCTCACTATGCCAGCAGCAGCATTTCGAGCATGATTATATTTTTTACCCGTGATATTTTCTGCTTCAGTAAGGTTTTCTTCTTTCAAGCATACTTCTGCTTGAATTAATTCAGACTGCGGAAAATTCTGTTCGATACAAGATATAACATAGGTAATATCTTGTCCAATACGCCCGTCTCCACGAGTAGTTGCACTGATAACTTCGCTGTTTTCATCAGTTTTAATAAGTGCTGACAATCCATCAAACTTGGGTGTGATAAAAATGCTATCTGCACCTTGTTGATAAAATTTATCAACAAAATATTGCAATTCTTGTTCATCGTTTGCTTTCTTTAATGAAAGCATTTTCTTTTCAAGGCGACGCTCTCTTCCTTTACCTTTATAGATTTTTTGATAAATTTCAAATGGAGATACTTCTGTTCCATACTCTTTTTCAAATAATGTGTCAAATTCTTCATCTGACATAATCTCATCTTCCATACCATAATAAGCGATAATCGCTTTATCAATGAGATTTTTATTACTCATATATTCTCCTTGATTTTCTACAAATGCAATCCGATAAGTTCAACTATCATAGTTTTACTCTATTTAACATCTTCATCATTGTTATCAGAATAGTTCTTTTCAACGGGTGATTGAAGTTCTTCATCACTTAGTCTTTCTAAACCGTTAGCTTCTCGAATAGAGTTCACTACCTCGCCCCAGTCGATTCCATCTTCATTTTCCTCAATGTTAAAAAATCCAAGAGGTTGTTTATTTTCTGTATTATCTGACATAATTACTCCTTTGTGTACGATATATACCCTATAGTATCATATAAAGTATCTTTTGTCCAATTGATCATACTATATTCTTATCATATAAAACTGCTTTTGGACGAGGAAAAGGTCGTTCCGAAACAGGAATGTCTGCATGTTGTGGCAAATGATTCGTCCATATATTCTGTGCTCTCGTCTCACAAAATAATGCATACCATCCTAATGGACGTATAGAATCTCTATGCACCCACCACGAGAAATACTCTCCATAACTGTTAAAAGAAAATCCTGCACTATGAGCAAAAGCATCATGGACTACCCTAAACATGTCGTTAATAATAATAGTTTTACCTCCAACTTGAACAGTATCGTACATGTAGTAGTCTTTATCTTCATATTTCCAGGTTTCTTCAGTGGGTAAATATCTCAGTTTCCCTCTTCGTAGATCGTCTCGCATATCGTTTGATGTTTTATATTGTTCTATGCTAGGGATAAATTGAAGGTACTGTGAAAGAAAATGAAAATGATCTACAATGTCTTGCATAAATACCTGATAGGATTCATATATCAGTCCTTCTTTTGGAAAATCATGATGATGCACATCATAAGTGATAGCAATTTCTTCTTTTCTTTCATTCTTATATAAAGGTGCAGGTATTCTAGGAGGTAACATACTATGTTGATACCAAGAGCACCTCATATGCGACATTGATGGTACTATTTGATATAAAACATTTTTACCATTTTGCCCCAGCGTGTCTAATTGTTTTGCGTCTTGTTTTATAGAACATAAATCCTGGTGTAAAAGCATAGTAATATCCTTGATTTTAAATAAAAATAAATTTGTATATCTTCTATTTTATCATATAGATTTTATATTTTTTATTTATAAAAATTCTTATTTTTCACATAATATGTTCTTTATGTATCTTTTTACATAAACCATTATGATATAATTATAGTGAATATTATAGAAATATTCACCACATGCTTAATAATAGAATACAGAAAGAGAAAAATTACTATGAAAAATACATTTATAAAATCAATGATTGTTGCAGCTACGATAGCTATTAGTGCAATCACTCCAGCACATGCGCAAAATTCTGCTCCTGCAGATACACATGTATACGTCGGAAAACAAAATTGTAACAATACTGGAACTGGTAGAAGCCAACAACCGTTTTGTACTCTGAATGCTGCATCACAGTACCTGGATTCACAATACAATGCAGGAAAAGCTAGAGGAAATATCTACGTTCGCTTTAAAACAAGCAATAATGCTGTGTATAATGTAGGGACGAAATCCATAGACAATACTTTCACATTTTCTCCTGCTGCCGAAAAACGAGTGTATATAGTTCCCGATTGGTATAAATCAAGAAGTGCTATGAGTTCTGCAAAGCGATCTAATTATGCCAAAATTAGGGGAACAAACGTATACGGAGAAGCTAATAGAACTGGTCTTACTATTTCACCAAACAAAAATCGTGGGGGAAGTTTCGTTATCTCAGGACTAGATATTCGAAATGTCAATAACGGACTAATGCTCAATGGAGGTGTGACCACAAAAGGAAAAACTTCAGAAGAAAATATGAAAAATGTTGTACAGGGGAATAAAGCACCGATCAATGATCCAATTATTGAATACAATACCTTTGATCGTATTGGTGGAAAATATGCAAAGATAAATGAAACTTCTTACGCAGCACTCAGAATTTGGAACACGACGGACGGGAGATTTGCCAATAACACCATTACAAATATTGATGGTGACGGACATACTCATGCAGTATATGGCTACGTTGCGAGTAATTTAAAGATTTCTAACAATTACCTTGACAAGATTAAAGCGGGATCAACATTTCGTTACCGACAAGGTGGAAACTGGAATATTTCGAATAATACTATTAAATTATTCACCGTTTCTACTGGTAATCATGGATATGTTTCACAATGGTATCAAGGAAAAAGCCATGAATCTTCTAGTAAATATGCAGAATGTCGTTATCCAAATGCTAACACTCGCGGAATATCATCATTCCGTATTAAAGACGAAGCAGGATCACAACAATCTTGGTGCTTATCTTCTTCGAGGATTTTCCCACCATCATACCTAAGTGGTCAACAAACTTCGAAGAATGCGTATACAATACAATGGTCTCCAGCAAGAACACAAAATAGTAATACTGTTATCGAAGAATATAAGATATATGTTAATGGTCTTAATATAGCAACTGTTCCTGCAAGTCAGAACAAGTTTGTCATCACCAACGATATTCTTAAGAAAGCTAAGAGTTCAACGGGAAAAGAATTCAATTATGCTGTTGTAGCGTTTTCCAATAAAGGAACTTCTTCTTCAAGAAATGCCAATATATCGTATGGATTTATTGATCCAACTAGAAACTCTTCTGCAAAAAATGTTTCTTCCAATGTTGACACACCTGTAAACTATAGGATTAAACCTATTACTCTTGGTTCTCAAATATAGTTTTCACCAATATGGAAGATTTTCAACATAATAAAAAATATCCTGCTATAGTAGAATATAGAATATTAAAGATTTAATATTCGATTACTTATTGAACATGTCTTTCTTGTTGTTCAAATAGTTTTTCAGTTGTTGTTTTGGTATAGTTTTCGTTGTAATCCTTTCCCCTGGTAGCGCTTTGAATAAAGTACTACCAGGGATTATTCTTTATTGTGATAATACTTTTGGAGTGTGCTGTGATGCATAATGAGAAAACACTACTGTAGCACTTGATCCAACATTTAGGCTTCGAATCGGTCCGAACATAGGAATCATGACGATATCATCTACCATCTGTAATATTTCATCGTCAATAGATTTCCCTTCTTCACCGAATATAACAGCAGTGTGATAATCCCATTGGTAATCATACAGTGACTGCATATCATATTTTTCATCATATTCTGCTGCAACAATTCGGTATCCCATATTGCGATACTTTTCGATTGCTTCTTTAGTATCCTGAATATAGTCAATATCCATATAATGGTGTGCGCCAACAGTTCCTCGTCTATCATATTTACGAGAAACTGTAAACACTACCTCGTCTACCCCAAGACAACAAGCAGACCGAACAACGCTGCCCCAATTAAAATCTCGAATATTATTCGATAAAATAGCAACGAGTCCTGCTCGTGGACGGTTTTCCTTAACAAACTCAGTAGACTTTCCTTTGTACTTATCAAGAATGTTTCTTGGGTCATATATATCACGCTCTCGAATAGCGCGAGCCTTTTCAGGATCAAACTGATCGTTTGGATGTGGAGTCTTCCGATTCTTTTGATGTGTGGTACTCATGATACTACTTTCTTTACTACATGTTTCAATATGGATTATTCTATATCTAATCATGCATTCTGTCAAGTTGTACTAGTACATTAGAGAAAAAGAAATACTATTATTACATATAAAGAATCTACGATAAAGGATGTACGATCATGGCTAATGATAAAGTTAAAGTTCCGTGTCCAGCAGTTGCTGTTGGAGAGACATGTGAAAGTAGTTCACGAAAGAAACCTAATCATATTCTCAATGAAGGACCGTATCTTGCGTGTAAGGCGAAAGCACAAAGAGCTTTGGCAAAAAGAAAAGGTGCAAGTGATGGTTTAGACAATCCATCACGAGATTTTACGTCTCAAGACACATCATTTGAATACACTGAAAGTGGGGCTAAAATACGTCCTGATGGTTCCTTAGATTTCTCTGATATGAAATATAAAGATAGACTTAAATCTCTTGAAGAAGAAATCAGAGAGGGTATAGAACAAGTATGTATTGATCAAGAATCATATGATCAGTATCTTGACTTCATGCATACATGTTATAACTATTCATATGGAAACCAAATACTTATCCAGCGTCAAATGAGAATTGATAAAAATGCTACTCCAGACTCACGATATAAGACTGCAAAACAATGGGAAGCACTTGGATATGAAGTCAATGCTAAAACACCAACATATCTTCGTCAACCAGCGCGAATGATTAGCGTAGATAAAAAGGATAAAAATGGTAATGTAATTATTGGTTCTAATGGAAAACCTGAAAAAGATAGAGTTCCTATCGGATTTAAGGGATATGAAACATTTGGATCACATGATGTATATCCTGCGCCACCAGTAAGTCCTCTTGTAGCTTACTTTAGAAAAATAAAAGAACGTACAGATATTGAAGACTCTGCTACTTTACGACGGGACTTAGAGCAAGTAGCTAAAGACAATAAAATCCATGTTATTTATGCTTCTCCTAGTGATTTAAAAAATTCATTTAGTAGTATTTCTGGTGGTGTTTATGGATTTGCTGCAAAGAATCTTTGGTATCATGAAGAATTTAAAAATGAGCACAAATACAGAATTGTTCTTAATAAAGATCTTCCAGATGCGTCTGTCACTTCAACACTTGCTCACGAAATGGGACACATTATGTGTGGACACATCCCTGATCCTGCTGACGATTTTAAAGGACCAATAGTTATTGTGCCAAAAGAAGGAAAAGTCTATGATGCTGATGGTAATGAAATTATCAGGGAAAAAAGAGATAGGCGAGAAGAAGAATTTGAAGCGCAATCATTCGCATACGCTATTGCAAGAAACTATGGGCTCGATAATTCAGACGAATCTTTTGCATATCTCAAGTCATGGAATATAGAAAATCCAGATAAAGCACATAGGTGTTTGGAGAGAATGAATCGCGGGATTGGAAGATTCTATGAATCATTAGAAAAATCCCTTACCGGAACCAGTGAGGTTGAAGAACAGAAAAAGGCAAATGAAATTAATAAAGAAGCTGCTATGAAACGTAGAGCTGAGAAAAAAGCTAAAGAAGGTAAATAAATTACCAGAACTTTATCTTGGATAAAAATCCACCTTCCTTCTTCTCAGAGTCATTCTGAGCAGAAGGTTTTACTTTACCATCTATCCTATTATCGTTTTCTTCGATCTCATCAATAAGTTCTTGAACAGTAATAATATCTTCTTCTCCAGTATCATTGAGAATAGATATTTCTTCATTAGGGTCCATGTCATAAATATCATCTAGAAAGTTCTCATTGTATCCCTCTGGATATCCTTTTTCTTGTAAATAATCAGACTCATTATATGCCATTTCTAATCTCCTTATTATAGAATCTTATTTCATTATATCAGCATGTTATTATGATCACAAAACTTACTTCTGAAAATGTAGAGATTCTTCGTGAACAACTGGCTTTAACTGATCAACTTCTACATCCCCATCAGAAATTTCATCTATAACTTCTTCAACTATATCATCCTTACCATATGATTGTTGATTTCTAGACATCTTTCTCCAAGAATAAATTCCAAAAATAGAATTAAATAGTTTAGCAATGCACATAGCAAGAAGGTTCCATTCTCCATCTCCACCAGCTTGGTAAATATTAAGAGACCAGATTCCTATTGAGAATACGTTAACAAGGAACCATGCGTGCCATTGTTCAATATATCTTCCCATCATAAGAAATTGTCCAGTTACAGAAATAGCAAAGACTAAAGCGTTAAGAATAACCATTTGGCTATTAAAATACTGCAATGCGATACCGATAAATACAGCAAGAACAATGGTAATAGCAGTACAATATAATGCTTGCATAGGACGAAGTGATTTCGCTTTGACTTCTTCAAAATCACTTTGATCATTGTTGGTTTCACTCTTTCTCCACATGAAAAAGCCAACGATTTGTAATGGTGCATAAAATACTAGGTTCAATACCGCTAATCCATATATCTGGTGAGTAGAAGCAATATATCCATAGACTACAACAGTAATGAATCCAAACACCCAGTTGCTTGCTTTACCTTTTGCAGATAATATAGGTTCTACAATCCCTGCTATTGCAGCAATCATAGCAAGCCAGCCATTGTTCGTGATTAAGGCGATTGATAAAACAGTAAGAGAAAATACCATCACCCATATACGGTCTACTTTCGACCATTGCTCTTTTGTTCCAAATATTGCTTTTAGCATAACGTATAATCCAACCTTATCTTACATACTATGTCGTGTCATAATGAAAACAATAACATCTAATAATATCATGTTTTTGACTCACTTTATCTATTTGATATAATATTTTCGACATAATATAAGAAGGTAAAATACTAAAAATGACTACAATACGACATACATCAAATACAAAACCAAGTATACAAGATAGTATTATTTCCGCTGTTATCTCTATTCTTATTATTGGCATACCTTTTGTGCTTTTTATCATCCCCCTAAGCACAAAAGACACTATTCGTGCTTTAGAATCATTTAATATTCCAGATGAACAGTGGGAGATAATAGGCAAAGATATAGATAGAGACAGCTTTTTTACCCCTGAAGGAAATGCAAAAACGGAGTATACTTTAGGAAGCAACGTAGAGATTACAACTTCTAGTCAGTTCAATAGTCTTGCCGAAGATATAACCGGAGATCACATCAGTAATATGCAAGTAACAAATAACTATTATTATTCATGCGTTGATGATGCCAATACATGCGTTTTAGCATATACAAAAGATTTTGAAGATGGAATTGGGAAAAAGTCTGTTGCTGTTACCAGAATAAAAGGAGTAGATAAGGAAACAGCATATCCCGAGAAAAATAATTACACAACGATTGTGAAAATTACAGTATCTGAACAGCCATATCAAACATAAAAACGATGATTTGACATTGTATTAACAATGGTATACACTTAAAAACAAACGCTTCTATTGACTATAAGAAAAGGACTATTATAATGGATAATGCTACTATGCAACAGGAACTTCAAGACATTTCTCGCACTATCAACACTTCTCGATCTTCAATGTTTCTCGCTCTCAACAGCTTTGAAGTACGAGATATTGTAGATACTGTGTCAGAGAAGCTTTCTCAAGGGGTATCAAAAGCAGAAATTCTACAAGACCTCGGTGTTGAGAACACATCTTCTGACGAAAACGTTATTGTCGGACATATCCGTAAGTACTTTGACAATGATGAAGTACCAGTTACAAGTGATTACACTGTCACTATCGAACAATACGAAGATAACTATGCTGTCGTAAGTGTAATTGTAAGCGATTCTGAAAACAAGGATACTGCAGTTCATATGCGAAACGGTGTTTGGATCTAAAAGTCAAGTTCTATGAAAATAGAGCCAATCTGTAAAGGTTGGCTCTATTTGTGTTGTGAAAAGAAATGTTGTATTTTAAACAAGTAATATATTGTTCTAGGTGTTCTTTTTGTTTTCTCTTCGCATTTTCGCCTTTTGTATATCCTCATATCTGAAATGGGGATTTCCATGAATATTGATCATACGAATATCTTGAGACCAAGAAACCTGACTATCTTTAATGCGAGCAAGAGATTTTTCGCTCACTCCTAGCATTGATGCTGCTTGTTGTAATGTCAAAATATCGTTCATCGGAAAATTCCCCTTCCTGTATATATAATTAATGAGCATATTGATATTATCAGGATATGTTTGAAAAGTCAATAGGCATAAGAAAAGAAGAGACAAGTCAAAAACCTATCTCTTCTTTGCGTTACTCCTGTAACATCTCGCTTCTTATATATAGCATTATTTCCCTTTTTAACTATATATAATTATTATATCATGTACGGATGTTTACAAAGCAATTTCTATAAACATTAATTCATGTATAATGCTTTTAACAACCAGTCTGTTATGCTGCTCTCCAGTCATTATAAGTGATAATAACTTCTGCTTGACAACTTTCCAGTCTATTTCCAGAAGAATTTTTTATCATCTTAAACTGTTCAAAATCATCCCATTGTTCTCCTTTTCGATCAACTATCATGCTTGTAAGTATGTCACCGTAGTTATCAACAAATCTCTTAAGATTGTCTTCTAATTCATAAGAAAGATCAGAATTGCACTGTCCGATAATAACACCAGTTTTAAGATCATCAATAATATCGACAATATCTACTTCATAATCAAAAATCTCCGACCAATCAGCAGAAATTTGAGCAAAAATAAGTTCATCTTCTGCTATATCTAACGAAGCATATATATCAGTATATAGCTCTGCTAGTTGTCGTATTTTATCTTTATCCACTTGGTGTTGTTTTAATTTATCAATATCAACTATCGCTCGTCCTTGGATATTTGATGTATACCTCATTTTTCTTCCTTTTCTCTTGTATGTTATATACACCATAATACTCAATCATATAGAAAAAGTCAATCTATTCTTTAATGATTTCTCCTGTAATAATACGAGATTGATCCTTTCCATTTTGAACAATACTAATATTTTCTTCCGTTTCTGATTTTTCGTGATATGTATTGTTATCAACATATTGAATGTTGTTAACCTTATAACTTAGGTAATCTCCACCTTCTGATTTCACAATAGGTAGTCTTAAATGAATTTCATCACCTATATACGCATCTCCTTCATTGAATCTACCTGATGTTTCGAAAGTAGTGTTCGATTGTGAAATAACCACTTTACCATATTCTCCTTCGAGAATCTTTTTACCAACACCATACTCAGAAAGAATATATGCGGTATTTTCTTTATCTTCTAAAGAGTTACCAGCATCATCAAATATTACGTCAGATCTTTTATTCCCAATAATAATATACCCTGGACTATTACAATCTTTTTCATCGATGTAGACTTGTTCGCATACATTTTTCATGTATTCTTCCCCACTGACAATATTTTCAACAGATTGTGTATCAAGTGGATCTATTCCACCTGTATTCTTATCGTCACGGATATCAGTTTGCGATTGAGAACAACTACTCAACAACAGTCCTGCTAAAATTGCAGGGATAATGTGATTTTTCATACGTGCTCCTTAGATCCATAAAAATATATGATACATTATCGCCTATTAAAATACAACCTTGATGCTATCATAATATTTTTCATTACAATAAAAGTTACTGCATCTCCTGCAGGGCTTGAAGTTGATAAGAATATGTTTTATTAAGATCATCAACTGGTCGAGACAGCTTCTTTTTGTACATATATTCTTCTTTTGTTACAACGTCCATCATTAAATCTAGTGCTCTTTGTGCTTTATCCTCGTTATAAACGGAGATGCAACGAGAAATTTCCATAAGATCTTCCATGACCTCTGGATAATTTTCCATAAATTCAAACATTTCTATATCATATTTGGACCATCTTTCTTTTCCGAAGTGCTCGGAAGAAAGGGACTCTTTCATCTTTGCTTTTCTTTTTTTGGTACGAAAAATTCCAAACGACAAAAATATAACGACACCGATAATCAAAAATGACACGATAAAGTATATGAAGTACTCAGTCATTCCAAAGTTCGTGAAACCCTCTATGTTGTCTCGAAGATATTTCTCGACAGTATTCTTAAATAGAAAGAATACTGCTAAATTAAGCATGACACCAATAGCTACAGCAGTATTTCTCATATTGTCAATTTTTTCATGAGAGGGGAACTTGTTTGGCTCCTTTGTGATAACAAGCTTTTCTTCGAATATAGATGTTGAGTACGTGTATCCATCTTTTGTACGATTCATTTTATATCACAAGTCCTTTTTTGTAGTATTCAATTTCTGTTTCTTTCATTTCTTTTAAAACAGTCAGTCGATTATCATATTTTTCCACCATGTTATCCATAGTGGATGCTGTATCAATATCTTTTTCTGACAACTGATACATCTTTTCAAACGTATCTTGAATAACAGCATCACTGCTATATTCTGCATTGTCAACAAGGGTGAGAAAATCGTTTTCGTACCTTTTATCACGAAGAATATGCTCTAATTTTTGCATTGACTGCAAACTCCATCTTTCTTGCCCAGTGAACTTCTTCGAGCTTATGACAATATCTTTGTAATCTTTAAATGAAAATAATGAAATCGTTAGAATAGATATAATGAGAAAAAGCATCATAGATATAATTCCAGACATGAAGAAAAACCCCGCATATGCAAAACACATTTGTACGATATCTCCATTAAAAAATGTTTCCTCAAAACCAGTTTGTTGTTTCATCCAGATCCATATTCCTATAGCAGACGCAATAAATGATGCGATAAAAAGGAACGTATCTATTCTATTTTGTGTATTTATCTTCTTATCGTCAGTAATTCGAATCCGAAGGTTGTCATTAAAACTATTTCTGTATATACTGTAAGAATAGTTTTCTTTTTGTATCACCGGGATTTCCATTGCAAAATCGCCTTTCTTTTGATATATGTCAATTTTCACAATATCAAAAGAAAGCACAAAGCGCAAGTAGAATGCATATAACTGTTATTCTACTTACGATATTTGCATACCATCTATATGGATTGCACTACGAATCCCCATGAGCATGAACAGGAAGAGTGCTAGAGGTATGAGTATATAAACTACTATCGATATAATAAGGGAAAATCAGTTTATTGTTTTTGCAACAGTATCTTTTTATACCGTATCATCAAGAATAAAAAGATAGTAAATAGCCATTGCTCTAAAAGTTGCACTAGAGTAACCTTATTGCTATAATAAGAACTGTAAGAAAGAACACTACTTGATAACAAAAAGGAACACCACAATGACTTCTCAAATTACTACTTCTGCTATTATCAAAAATCAGTGGAACAACCTTCTCAAGCACTTTTCTTCCGGAAAAATTGTGTGGAAAAACGTATTTATTCATGCTTTTCTTCCCGTAATGCTAGGTGTTATGTATGGATATTTTTCTCATAATGCAAATGGATCTTCTGATATGATTCTATTTGGAATTCTCGCTGCTATTATTGCTGTTATTGGAACGATCATGCTTAAGCAGGTCATTACAGACGCTGCGAAGATGAATAAGAATACAGAACGATACACAGAAGCAGAGCACCTTCTCGGAAATTATCTTCAGACAAATATTCACTACGTTCTTATTGTTGCTTTCATCACAATTATGCTTATCATTGCACAAAGTGCTCTAGTAGCTTTTTCTTCTGTTATGCTCATTACTACTATTGTGAGTAGCATTATCGTGGCTTTGATTATGCATATGATGCTTATCATGATGGTTATCTTGAAGCAATTCCGTGCGATTTATAAGGTTGTGTACATTCCTTAAAAGATAAACATAGAAAAATTGGTCTACATGCATTCACATCATGTAGACCAATTTTTCGTACTACTTATAGGTAGCCACAAGAACGTATTTTTTTATTCTACTTGCGCTATTTAGATACCATCTATATGGATTGCACTGCGAACCCCATAAGCATAAACAAAAAGAACCCTAGAAATATGAATATATAAAATACTATTGGGATAATAAGGGAAATCCAGTTCATTGTTTTTGCAATAGTATCTTTTTGTACTGCATCATCAAGAATAAAAAGATAGTAAATAGCCATTGCTATCCCCAGAATTCCTGATGTAGCAAAACCTGCAATAAGAGATCCTAAACCATAGAGTTTTTGATTTCCATCTTCAATAAGAAAATCTGGCCAGTTTGTAGCCTTCCCTTTACTATTTAATGGTTTTTGAGGATGTAACTGTTGTTGAGGGTATGGAGAATGCGCATTACTATAATGATTAAAATTTTGAGAATTATAATAGACATCCTGATCTTGTGCAGGAGGATGATCCTTTACATAGCTATTGTATGTATGAGTTGCATAATCTTGGGTGTTATACCCTGCGCCTAGTCCAGGTATATCGCGATTATTTTCCCCATACATATTACTTTCACGTTGTGATTCAGCAACATTATTTTGTGTGTTTTCTTTTGGATAATTTTCCTTGCTTATATCAGCATCATTTTGTGATTGTTTGGAACCATCTGCAAATAGTGATTCTATCTTTTCATTTGCTGATATTTTAGAAGGAGTGTCGTTATCTTTTCGAATAGTATCATTATCCTTGCGATTATTATATTGATCATTATTATCGTTGTTTTCTGGATAATTTATAGGTGTTGACATAACATTACTCCTTTGTCTACATTATAGTTATACAACTGTATTATATCATAGTAAGCATAGTAATAGGTTTCATAAAAATATTCTTATTGATTGTGTCTTGAGTGTTACCATTTAGCAGTTTACTATGTTTTTATTTTTAGGGGGGGGGGTGCTAAGGAAAAGTGTTTTGATACAATAACTTATATTCTTATTCCATAGGAAGGGCGTTTAAATATTGTATGTTATTATTCACATACATCATTAACACGTAGTATAAACATACTATGTAAAATAATACATATTAATGAATAATAAGATCATTGATACAATACCTTCAAATAATTTGCGCCTACACAGTGCATACTTCCTGTTTTATCTATTCTGATATATACAATAATTTTATTATATGAAATAACACACAAATACATATTAAGACGCAATATGACCAAAAATCACCAACTAAGACCAATTAAGACAGAAAATCACCAACTATCACAGAATATGACCAAGAATCACCAATTATCACCGAATATCACCAACAATCACCAACTATCACCTATTAAGACCAACAAACACCAACTATCATTCATTAAAACTAATTAATAGATATTATTACGCCAACTATGTGAAAATAAAACTATAAATAAATATTATTACTATTTTCTATGCACGATTTACCAAGAATTGACATTTACTTAATTTTCCGATACTATATTCAAGAAAATTCAACACAATAAGGACCATCATGAAAAAATATCTTACTTTTATCTTTACTTTTATCTTTCTTATCTCTTCTTCTCCTTCTGCATATGCCAACCCAACACCACTTATACAACAAGGTGATAAAGTTCTTATAGAAGAACATCCAGGGAATTTTGCAGTATGTACAATTGGATATGTCGATGCAGCACGGAAAAATTTCATGCTCACTGGACATTGCACTGACGGACGAGTCGGAGATGTAGTTCTTAATGATAATTTCCAAGAAATCGGACGAGTATCAGAAAACTATCATGATGGCACAGCAATGAACGATATTGCTGTTGTAGATGTCACACATGGAAATATCGGGAGAAACATTCACTCCGGAGACGTATGGGTTGCCCCACATACTGTTCGGTGGGGAGAAAAAGTATGCTCATATGGAGCAAATAGCGCTACTATACACTGTGGAAGGATTATCGGAAGAGAACTTCCAAACATTCTTGTTGCAAGTCGAAATGCTGGTGGTATAGGTGGAGATTCAGGTGGTCCAGCATGGATTCCAGGACGAGGACTAGTCGGGTTCTATTCTGGATTCACAGACGATTCTGCAATCTTTACCTACCCAGACAATAACTATGGAAAAATTTATGTTCCCACTATAGATGATATCAGACGTGATATTAACACAAACATTAATAACGGGATTCGTGAGATTAACAAGTACACTCCTGAGAACGTGAAAGTACCGTTGAGTTCATTCTAGAATAAAACTTGACAACCTGGGTACGTCGTGCCATAATGATACATAACAACAAAACAAACGGAAAGGTTTACATCATGGCAAATGTTAAGTACCCGGAAATTGAAGTTCAGCTGACCGGACAGGATGGAAATGCATTTGTTCTTCTGAACTGCGTTACCACTGCTCTCAAGGCTAATGGCATCGGTCAGGAGGAACGAGAAGAGTTCTTCAACGAAGCAACGAGTGGTGATTATGATCACCTGCTTCAGACCTGCGGTGAGTGGGTCAACGTCTACTAGAAATTAAAGGTGGATTTATTAGTCACCTTTAATTTTTGTCTCAAAAAGATACATACTATGTGAACATCTTTCCCACTAGAAATAATCTAGCGGGGGATCTCTTAGGAGATCATATCAGTTAGTGATCGTCCAGACGAGGGGAACATCTTTACGTAAGGATCTTGAAGTGTTTGGTTACAAGAATCACACTGCTCGATTACACGAGAATGCTCAACTCGAATGACACCATTAGACTGCTTGAAGATAGTGCAGTCTGGACGATCTTCAACGTCGTTAGAAATAGTACCAGTAACGTTAATAGTCTGTAGAAGGTCTGAAATCTTCATAATCGTCTTATAGGTATCGGTCAAAAGATCATCAGATAGAGTTGTAAAATCCTCATCTAGAGTGCGGTTTACAGACACTCGGATTAGATCAATACCATCACCGGAGGTTTCGAAGTTGACGTTTTCTGTATTGTATTCTTCTAGCGTAGCGTTAATTTCTGCAGTCACGTCCTCAAGAGTTGATCCACGCTTGAGTGCTCCATAAACATTAAAGTCAATTGTAGTAGACATTATTTTCTTCTTTCTTCTTGTTTTGATGTACTAATTCATCATAATGATACAGGTAGGAATTGTCAAGTTCTACTTGCTAATCTCTGCTTTAATGTATTCATCAAACATGCCAGCAGCGTTTCCAGAAATTGCATATGCAATACCGTGAGAAATCTTATCAAGAGTCTTCTCGTTAATGGTCGTATCAAACACGTAGAAGCTATGAACAGCGGGGTTATCAATAGATGCTTCAAACATGAACTCGTTATTGAATGGACGAATTTCGAAGAACAGGTTGTTGTTATACTGGTCATATTCATTTCTCCCGATTACCTCCTGATATTCCTCGTTTACGTCCACGTAATCGATTCCAGCATTGAACATCTCAAGCGCGAATAGTGCGAGTTCTGGAGAGGTTCGAACGATCTTCGCTACGTCGTTCTTAGATCGCAAGGTAGTGTACTTTTTCGTGTATAGAGACATAGTGTATTTCCTTTCTTCCTTGATTGCTTAAAGTGTATCATTATGACTTATACGTTGTCAAGTTATAGAGTGTGTACATATTATGTAAGCATATTGTGCTATAAGATAGCTGAAATAATACTCGCTTTTTCAGCTATCTTATTCTTACAGTCCAAAAGAATCGTAATCGACTTCTTCGAGGAAAAGCTCGTAGTTTTTCTTCTTGTAGTCACGAACATTACGCAGTGCTACTAGAAGACTCTGATTCTGAACAAACATATTATCCTGGTGATATGCATTAGGACAAGTCACAGAGTACTGTCCGGTCGCATCACTCACAATCTGAATAGAATCACGCCAATCTTCTCCTTGTTCACTCTTGATAAAAATAGTCACTTTATTATTTCCATCTTGAGAGTCAAGATAATCTCGCAACTGCTCAAGATAAGACTCAATATCGCTTGCTACTTGAGCAAGATCTTTAGATGTGGTATCCTGGGTGATCTTCACCTCGGGGACGATCACAGAATGGATGTATTCATCCTTGAAGTCAACAGTCATAGAGGTAGTATCAACAAGATCATGCTTGAAGAGAGAGTTCTTATTGAGCGCCTTATTGACATATTCAGTCTTTTCGAAAAAGATCTCATAGTCGCCTTCCACAAGCTGAGCTTGCATGATTTGATCAAACAGTTCAAGGTCGTAGATCCAATCATTATCATTTTTGATAACTTCAGCGAGTAACTTGTGATGCTTGATAGCAAGCTTTTCTGCTTCCTTCTGCAAAGGCGCAAGATTCTTCTTGTATTCTGCTTCAAGTGCATCCATTTGTGCGTAAACCTTGTCGCGATCTGCTTTAATACTAGTAGGGGTGGTAGTCATTGTTGTTTCTCCTTGTTTTTGTATGTTGTGATCCTAGTTTGACACGTTCGGTGGTGGTTGTCAACATGGGGGTGTTTTTCGGGGGTGATAAAAAGTTGCGGGGGTGTTTTTCGGGGGGGGATTACCAAGGAAAACAAGAAATATAAGAAAGTAACCTACTAGTTGTTTGCTAGTCTCACTTCATCTAGAAGAGCATATAGTTTTCTTGCTGCTTAACAGAGATATCTACTACATCACTATCAACTTGCAAATCTTTCATATCTAACACGTATTCGTTCTCATATAGACCTTGCTTATAGTTAAACACTGTTGCATTTACTGCTTTGTAGTGCATCTCACCACCTACTTCAAAAGTATTGTCGTAAATAGCAATGATTTGACTACCAACATGGATACCAGGAATGGAATATCCACTGAAGAACAAGTTGTTATTATTTCTATACCTAACAATTTTCTTACCAGCATCTTTAATACTATAAGCATATCCATGCTCTAGCGCATATTTACAAAGCACTTGGTATATCTCGTAAGTAGTGGTAGTAGTTGGTTCTTGTCGTTTCATTTTAGTATTGTTCAAATCATGTTCCGTATCGTTCCAATCATGTTTTGTATCATTCCAATTAGCTTTTGGAATCTGAAATAATCCTTGATTAGATCCTGGACGTATTATCATATTGTTTCACCTTTTAGATTTCCTGTTAGTTATTACTCTATACAAGAGTAGCATGAAATATAGTATAAAACAACAAAATTAATCAAGGAATTTTCACTACTTGATTTTTCTAGTTAATAACTTAGAATACAATTCGGGTAAGAATCTTGATCATAGTGAAAACATTATGTGATCATAGATAAATGATGATACATATTATGTGAAATACATACGCCGTGAAGATCTTGGCGTACTGGGATAACTAGATTTCTTCCCAGCCCTTCCACTGTGGCTCAACATATACCAGCTGATTATACATAAGCTTCTTTTTTCCGTCCTCAACGGTCATAAGATATTTTTCCTGGTCGTATTCATCTTCACCGATGTATGTTCCTTCCAACATGGTAATTACTGGTGAGAACTTAGCGAAGAATTCTTTAATCTCGTAGTCAAACTCGTCACCGTTTACTTCTTCACTAAGGCTAGAGATAATTCCACCATCCTTTAAATATGATGCAAGGTCAGAATTTTGAATAAGTACGTCATCGCCATGAGAATAAGACTGATCGAAAATAAAAATCCAATCGTTAACAAGGTAATCAATTACTTCATTAACATTGTTTACATCAACTTCTTCGGGAATTTCATCGTGATCGAGATCAGTGATCTTAGATGGGTCGATTTTCAAAACACCATACGTATTTGCGCGGTAGAAACAATTAACTAAAATAGTCAATTATAAAACTTAAAAGCATTTTACGAAAATTTGCAACTTATGATACAATAAATAATAAGTTACAAAAAGAAAGAATAACACATGTCAAAATATATGAAACTACCGAAATACGCAGAAGCAATGGGTATCCATCGTGTTACTGCTCTCCGCTGGTTTCACGAAGGAAAACTGCCACACCCCGCAAAACAAATCAGCCCACGCATCATCATGGTGGAAGTAGAAGACGATTTTGATGGTATTACTATTGATAAAGGTACACAACCAGGAAAAACTGTAGGCTATGTACGAGTGAGTACTCGTAAACAAATAGACTCCTTACCACACCAAAAACTAGCAATTCTTGAATATGCTAATGCTCATGGGATTACAGTACACGAGGTGGTAGAAGAAGTAGGCTCCGGGTTCAATGAGAACCGTAAGAAATTGTCACGTATTTTAAGTAATCAAGATGTTACTACGATTATTGTAGAGCATCGTGATCGGTTAGCACGGTCTAATTTCAACCTGATTCAACAAACACTCAGAGCACAAGGTCGTGAAATACTGGTGATTGAGAACGATGAATTGCAAGATGATTTAGTTACTGAGATTACTGAGTTTATGGTTTCTGCTGCTGGTAGACTCTATGGCAAACGTGGTGCCCAAAGGATTAAGAGTAATTTAGAGACAGCACATAAGGAAATCCATAATGAAAAATGATCCTGATTATATTGTGCGTACAGCAATGACTCGAATCGATTTTTACGATGGTGCTCAAGAAACGCTTATAGCACTCGGTAAAATCTTGCAACGATTACGCAATGATGACTATATAGCATTATTAGAAACAGAACGTACTACAACTAAGATCACTGCTAAACAACGTCGAGATTATCTCTTGTCACATGGTTTAAACATGCGTTATGCGGATAGTATCATCATGAGTAATAATGATCAACTAGCATTGGCGAAGCGTACCTATGAAGAAAATGTAAAATCCTGGGAGTACGAGAAACAACAAATAGAAAAAACGTTAAAGAGTACTAATCTTTCTGGTTACAAAAAAGATCAGTACTTAAAACAGTATGAATCGTTAGACAGGAAGATTTACCAAGCCACTGTAAAACATCCATCTGTTTGCTTTGGTGGTGCTAAGTTATTTAAACAGTATACGCAAGCATCGCAACGTGGTAAGTTATCAGATGAACTTGAAGCGAATTATCACAATAAGCGATTGTTCTTAGAATTCGTTGGACAATCAGGATATATTGGTGGAAACACGATGCTTCGAATAAATCCTGAAAATTGGGAAGTAACGTTACTTTTAACTCCAGGACTTATGAAACAACTAGGTCTACAATCACGAACTGTTGTACTAGGTAAAATAGATGTGAGAAACAAAAAGTATCGTAAGAATCTTGTGTATTGTTTAGATAATCGTGTTTCTATAACGTATAAGTTTGTGTGGAGTATGAAGAAGCAGTGCTTTAGATTACACATTTCTACTAGAATTAATAAGTCTTCACTACCTTCTAGGAAGGCGATTGATAAGAATAGGTTTTGTGGTTTGGATCAGAATAATGGTTTTATTACTGCAACGATTATTGATCGTCATGGAAATCCTATCGCTCAGAGGAATTTTGATCACGGAAGTGCTAATGATTTAATGAGAATTGTACATGAATTGCGAGATTGGTGTGCTCAACACGGTTGTTTTAAGATCGCTATTGAGGATTTGAAATCATTGTGGAAGAGTAAGCGTCGAAGTGCTTCTCGCGCTAGAGGGGTTAATCGTGTTGTGAACCGAATTCCTCATGGCGAATTTAAGAGACTGTTAGAAAATATGGGCGAGGATCATGGTTTTGAAATTGTTGAGGTAAATCCTTATGGTACGTCGAAGAATACGATTCAATGGAGTGAATCTAAGTTTGGGTTGACAATTCATGAGAAGGCATCATATTTGATTGCTCGCAGAGCGAGTGGTTTTTCTCTTGAGAGAAAACTGCGTCATCACACCAGAGGATGTGGTGGGGCAGGTTCTTACAAGGGTGTTATGATGACGGTTATGAATGATGAACCAATGATTACTCATTGTAGTAGTGCTCATAATCCTGATCGCTTAAAGAGGGGTCACTCGTTTACGTACTTGGGACGTGAGCAAGCGCTATCATAATACCAGGTTTTTCTGGGTTTCCCCACATGATGCTTTTAATTCATGAAATGAAACCCGGTAAGCCATATTCTTCTCCTTGTTGTATTGATCATGTACTCTTAGTATAGAGTGCAGAGAGTCTTGTGTCAAGTTGAAATGAGTTCCTTCTTGACATCAGCGATACTATAGCTATACTAGTAAATTAAGGATGAAAAGGAGAAGAACATGGAAAAGTTAGTTGATATTGAGCAGATTGCTCGTGAGATAGGTGTCAAGAAAGTATTTTTGGATAACTTCTTGAAAGACAACGATATTTTTTCTAATGTGGAAATCGTAGACGGTATTGCACATGTTAGTGTTGAGGAAGCGTATAACTTTATCGTTGGTATTCATTTTGGGCGTGAGATCATGGATCAGGCATTACAAGAACCTCATTATAATTTCGATTTGAATGATGAAGTACTTGCTGAACTAAATGATCTTTAAGATATAAGAATGAATGTTAATAATCGTTTAATATCACATCTATACATAGTATGTAAATAAAAGAACAAACTTGACATTTCAGATATTTCGAGATACGATACTTAACATGAACGTAAAGGAGAAGAAAATGAACCTATTCACTGTAAAAGAAGCAAAAGAGAACATCGTTATTACAATGCCAACGGGAAATCGTCCAGACGTTGCTCTTAATGTAAACGAATGGAAGTCACTGAAAGAGTTTATTGATAAGCGACTTGCAGATGATTCTGACTGCTCGGAGATGATTGTTCTTGATGATGGTAGTGAGATGATCGAGATGAAGTATGGTGATCACCCTCTGCGACTTCGCACATTCACATTCATTGGGGATGAATGGTTTGGTGTCATTCCTAAGTTTGAACTCACGCGAGAACAAGCACAAGAACTTTCTGAGATTATTTCTGCATTCTAATTGACATTGACTTAAAGTGCGCGTATGATCATCCTTATAGGCACTATGAAAGGACAATGACAATGAAAAACATGGTGAAACTGAAAGATGTTTCCGATAACCTCGGTTATGGAAAAACAATGTATAAAAAGGCTATCTTAGGAAAAGCTGAAGAGCTCTTCCCGTCGTTAACGTATGTTGATAATGTGCCTTACATTTCCATTGAGGACGCATATCACCTGACGTTACAAGCTTATCGTAATCGTGAAGAGCTTGCATATCAGTTTGAACAGTTTCGTTCTGGTGAGTTGTGCAAGCAGATTATTGAAAATATCGCTGATCGTTTATAAGCAACGTTTGTTTCCTATATCTCATTGCCATGTGTTTCCGGGAGTACATAGCATGTATCAATATGACACACAGTAGGAATAACCACCGACAATAATCATATTAGTGCCAGAAGTACATATGTATTTTTGCCCAGATATCCCAAAAGAGATTCTGCGCATCACCAGGATAGATATATGATCTCCCATAGGTATATGATCTCTCCTCGCCAACAATAGAAGATAACTGCTGCCAATGATCACGCAATTGATCAGTCATAATATCCGCAGGAGGTTTCTGATTAAACTCATACTGAAGAACATACTCGGCAAGAGCATAGAGTTTACGCAGCCATTCACGACGAGATAATGTGAGGTTGTATACAGTAGGAACAGGATCATCAAGATCAATTCCAGCGGATCTATCAGCAACAATCTCAAACATCTTGAGACGTTCATATAGAAGCGCTACCATCGTATCGTTAACAGACCATGCATCCCGAGAATCAAAACCATACTTGAATTGTTCTCCAATCCAAATACTCTGATCGTCCTTATATTCAGGTAAATCATCAGTGCCATAATGAGGGTCAACGCCAATATCATCAAGAAATTTTCTCATAGTTTTATCCTTCTATTACCGTGTCATCTTCATGAGACACAATAATAGATAAGTAGGAAAATGTCAACATTTTAACACTTACCAGTCTACGTAATATTCTATCTGTACATCAATTCCACGAGCAATTTCAACATATGCTTGATTAATGACTTTTTGAATCCCTTCGAGATCTTGCGCAAAAGCTTCGATAAAGTCAATATCAAAGTCCTCGCTATAGTGGTTTCGAACGAAAATATTCTTTGCGACCTTGTTCCCGTGCTCTTCTGAGACTCCGAAAGCTTTTAATGTTGTTTGAATATCACCTACTAAAGATTCAAGAATTTCAAGAGAAATAGGAACTTCAACAGAGGTTTCTATTTTCTGCACATTTTTATCAAACCAGTTATTAATATGCTTTTCGTTTCGCATTCGAAACTCATATGCGTTATTGTAATATCCATACTCGTCTAGCTTCTCAGGATCTCTTATAGTGATAATTTGGTCCATTCCCATAATTATTCTCCTTGTTATTCTCATTATAGAAACACTGCTATTTTAATCATAACAATATGTATTTCTATTTGTCAAGAAACTTAAGAAGAAAATGAAAAGAGATTGTGACAAATTTTCGAAAAACGACTATGAATGTGATATACTAGTGGCTTAATTTTTCTGAGCTATTGTGATGTAATAGAAACACACTTTTAAGGAGCACTTATGATGAACAACCCAAAAGACGCATTCTATAAAGATATCTATATACCAACCTTAATTGGTGATTTTAATAGAATACTCAACAAAGAAAACATGGAGGTTATATCATATATCAAAGATAATGAAGATGATAAACTATATTTGTTTGTATCAAATATCACAAAGGATATTCAAGGAACAATAATTGCATATTCTCAAGGACTTGATTCTCGTTATGATTGGATTACAGAAGAAAAAATAGTCAGATTCTACCATCTGCCATTTATGAAAAGATTTTTCTATGAATCGATTCGTCAAGAAATAGCACCTTATGATGAGAATGAGAATTTAATGTATCGTCACATTCATCCTCGTTATCAATAGGTTTTATGTATGATACAGTACATATTTGAACGCTAAAACAATTTTTTCGGAAACCTCTTGACAATGTATTGAAGATATACTATACTGTCCAAATGAAACGTTAACAATAGAAAAGGAAATTATTATGAGTAAGTATGCTTTGATTGATGCTCCGTTTAAAGGCTCGACCTCCGGCGTCCGCTAAGGAACGCGCGGAGCTTCGCAGACTTTCCCGCTACGTCAAGAAGAAGGACATTCAGTGTCGCTCTAAGCACGTAGCAGCCTGTGTCAAGGGTGGAAACATCTTGAGCATTGGGGTAAATAAAAATACTATGCCTGGGCGTGAATGGATTGATAATATCCCTTGCAGTGAGCATGCAGAAGTAGCTGCGTTGCGACAGATTAGAGACACCAAGGGTGTTAAGCTTTATATCGTCCGAGTTCGTAATGATGGGTCTTCTGGGTTATCACATCCTTGTCCTGCATGTTCGGAATACATTGAGCAGATGGGCATTAAAAAGGTCATCTATTCCACGGAAGATACGTTTGATACCATTGCAGCATAATAGTCCTTTTTCGAAAGAGGACTATTATCTTTATAATGGCATACATTAAGATTAGATCATATATAAAGATTTTAAGGAAAATCATGAAGATGATTCATAAAAAGAAAACAAATCACAAGTACAAAAAGGTACTCAATATTGCAACACGGATTTCTGTCGTAGCATTTACTATTTCAGCGATTAGTGCTATAGCAATTATAGTATCAGCAATTTTATGGAGTAAAAATTATGACCTTAGTGGTGACAACCTGTTTTATTAAGATATAGAATATATATTTATATCGCCTGAGTTTTATATAGTTTAGGCGATAATTTATTTTCTCTAAGATCAATCAAACTTGACAGCATATCAAGTCAATGATAGTCTATCTACTAGATGCAACAAGGAAAGGAACCTACATCATGAGAAACCTCGTCTCTATTAAAACTATCGATAAGATTGAACCTATCGAAAATGCAGACCGTATTGAAACTGCAATCATCGGTGGATGGAGCGTTGTCACACAAAAGGGTATTCACTCCGTAGGTGATAAGGTCGCCTATTTTGAAATTGACACACTGCTACCAGAAGGAAACCCTCTATTTGAAGAGTATGTCGCGCGTAGTACTAAGGTTGCAAAGTCTCCGTACACCGATACAAAGGTCAAGGGGCATGTTCTGCGCACTATTAAGCTTCGTGGGCAATACTCGCAGGGAACCATTATGCCACTAGACGTAATTGGACTTTCTGAAGATGCTACTCAAGAAGACGTGAATGCTTGGATGAAAGACAATGGCGTGTTTAAGTATGATCCTCCAGCAGCAGTAAATTCTGGTGATATCAAGGGGAACTTCCCGTCTGTGATTATTTGTAACAACAGTGATAATCCAATCCAGGTTCGTAAGACTGATTCTGAGCGTGTACAGAACCTCAAGGACGCATTCTTGCAGTCTCTTAATCCAGAAGACTGGTTCTCAACCGAGAAACTCGATGGAACCTCATTTACGAGCGTATGTACTGATTCCGGTGAGGTTCGCATTGCATCTCGTAATTACGAAATCGAGCGCATCACTGATGAAGAGATTGCAGAAGATATTATCCGTTACGAGCGCGACCAGGCTGAAGCAGATAAGGCTGAGCAAGAAGCAATCGCTAACGGTGAAGATATGGATACGTTTAAACGTCCACGAGTGAAGAAGCTTAAGGAAAAGAGCGTCTATCAGATTGTCGCAGAAGATCTAAACTTGTTTGAAGCAATGGAACCGGGACAGCTTATTCAAGGTGAGATTGTTGGTCCAAACATTCAAGGAAATAAGCTTAAGCTCGATGAAATTGAGCTTCGAGTATTCCACACTGAAGGCATTGAAGAAGGTTCTGATCTTTACGAGACTGTAATTCACCCGCGACTTGTTCCTGTTCTTGATATGGAATTTCCAACAACTGTTGCGCAAGCAGTCGCACAGGTTGACGGCATGAAGTCCACTGTGAATCCGAAGGTACTTGCAGAAGGCGTTGTCTGGTGGAATAAGAAGGGCGATGTATTTAAGGAAACTGGTATGCGTCCGAACTTTAAGGCGATTAACAACAAGTTTCTACTTAAGCATGAAAACTGATAAATAAGTAATTGAGTTTTTGCAAGTTAACTCTAAAACATGTATAATGATTATTGCGGTGCTGGTCAGCAAGTATATTCCCCGCGTACGCGGGGATGAGCCGCCGTCCATGAGATCTCGAAGAATTTGGGACGCATATTCCCCGCGTGTGCGGGGATATTTTTATTACCTACATCATTGCATGACTGATATATACTTATCATTGATATAAATACGATAGTTTTTAATCATATCGTCTTTTTCAGGAACAATCCTTTTCAAATAAATTTCATCTCATAACTAATCCTCTCGTAAAACGAATGTTCCAAAAATTGGACTAAATCCAATCCTTTGATTTTTGTCTTTATTTTGAGAACGACGTATTTCCTGTTGACGCTCGAATTCTTTTTCTATATTTTCTAGTTGTTGCATCTGGTCTTGAATTTCTATAGCGAGCTGTTCTAGATCAACTGGTTCATCTCCAAATTTCATACGATAATGATAGTCGGAGCGAGCGCTTTTTATACCAGAAACAAGAACAAATATAGTTAAACCAATACTTACAGGAAGGATAAGTGGCACTATCATACCTAGTCCTGGAGATTGAGCTTGTTCAGAAGCACCACTTAACGATACGAGTAGATATGCGTTTGCTAAAAATATCAGTCCTGCAAAGACAATTGTGCCAATAATTCTTACTATTAATTCTACTTTTGGAGACATATTATTTCCTTTTATTTATAATTGATGTATATGCGGTAGGTTTCAATACCAGCAATGTCGATAATACTATACTGATGAGAAAGTTTAAAACTCCCAGTCGCTATTATTGTGTGCGCTATAAGAATAACTATCTCTTGGATATGCATAAATTTCTACTGGACGTGGAGTTTTCCCTAAGTCATAATATCCGAGTTCAACAGTAATGTCGTACCATGTGTTTTTCACTTTTGTTCTAAACTGTGCAAAGCAATTATCTACATCACCGAGATCTTCTGGAACTCTACAGGAATGTATGTTAATATTACTATCGAACGCAGCAGAATATACATCAAATCCTGCAATATTATTAATATAATCATCGAACTGTGTAATAGATATTTCTGGATTGTTATCATTGAAAATCATTTTGAATTTTCCGTTGTTTTCCTCAAAAGACTCTTGTTCCCAATGATTCATTGGAAGGATAATATCAGGAATAGTATCTCCTTGTATATTTCGTTGTATATTCGGTGTTGGTATAGCTTTTATAGTTCGTGAAGATGGTATTTTGTCATAAGCAGTAGTGATTTCTTTTGTCGGTGTTACTGTAGAGGGAGAATTTTCGTTGCCATACGAACATGCAGTAAGTGTTATAAAAGAAAGTGCTGTTATTGCAATTATCGTACATCGAGAAAGGGTATTGTTCATTGTTTAAGCTCCTTATTATATAAACGGTATGCTTATAGATATGTTTATAATAGTACTAAAAATATAATGAAAAATAAAATCACCTACAATGTGTGTCATATTGAACGATGTTAATTTTTAAAAATATGATATACTTAGTTATTATTAAAAACACCACTTTTGTCAACATATATAGAAATATGTTGACAAAACAAGCATAGAAGGTAGAAAACAATGTTTAAAAACCACTTTCTAAAATTACGTGAAGCAAGGAGAAATATTATGTAATACATACATTTTAAAAACATTGCAAAGTATGATACAATAATATACGGATTACTCCTTAAAAGTATATGTTATAAATAAATAAAAATGAAAGGCAAAAATAACATGACTCATGTAAATAAAACAAATAGAGTACTCGCATCCGCAGCTGCTATTGCTATTTCAGCTTCTGGACTAGGTGGATTCACTACTGCAAATGCGCAGGTTGGAGATACAACAGTAACTTCTGCAGCAGAAGGTAAAGGACCACTTGCGTCTACTCTTCCAGATGGTAATTCCACCCTTACACTTCACAAGAAGATCAACCCAAAGACATATGGTGAAGCTGATCCCAAAGGTGTTGCACAAGACGGTGTTGCGGGTAAAGCAGCGGGAGAAGGCTACACCTTTACTCTTAAGAAAGTTGCAAACGTAGAGCAACTTCGTGATCAAGAGACATTCAATGCTCTTGCTGGACTCTCCCAGGTTCAAGATAGAAATATTGCTACAAGAATAAACGATAATACTGTTCTTCAAGAAAAAGGTATTCCGGCTCCAACAGGTGGTGCAGATTTTACTCTTAACACAGATGAAAACGGTGTAGCAACACAAGCAGACATTCCTAATGGTGTATACCTTGTAGAAGAAACCAAAACACCAGATGATGGTAATGCTAGTTCTCAAGTACACCCATTCCTTGTATTCCTTCCACAGCCTGATCCAGCAGCAGATATAAAAGCAACTGCTGCACCAGCAGACTGGAATACTGATGTTCACGTTTATCCTAAGAACGGTAGAACAAACATTAATAAGACTGTAATAGACGCTAATAAGAATGTTGGTGACCGTGTTACTTATACACTTACAGCAACAGTTCCATCTTCAGCAGAAAATGAAACTCTTACTAAGTTTAACCTCCGTGATATTTTCAACAATCAGGAACTTGGAAACTTTGAGTTTGTACGTGCTTCTAAGCAAGGTAATGGAACTGCAACCCCAATTGAAGGTGTAACTCAAACAGATCCAACAGCTACTCCTAATGGAGATACAGGACGTGGTACTAATACCTACATTGATTATGTGATTCCTGTTGATGGTCTTAGAGGTGGAGATATTGTTACTGTAGAACTTACAGCAGAACTTCTTAATACTCGTCAAGATTCTGAAATTGTTAACGAAGCTCGTACTGTAACTCGCCATAGTGGTGATGATTCTGATAAGTATACTAATCCAGTTGATGTTCGTACTTATGTTGGTGACATTGAGATCACTAAGTTCTCTGATATTAATGGTGATGGTACACGTCAAACAGATTCAGAAGAAGCTCTAGAAGGTGCAGAGTTCGAACTCTACCGTACTGAAGCAGAAGCACGAGATCGTGCTAAGAACCTTGGTGGAACAACACCTGATAATGCTGTAGGAACTGCTACCACAAACGAACAAGGTAAAGCAACATTTACTGGACTACACGTTAATGATTTTGAAAACAATGCTGAAATTGACACTACTAACTACTGGCTTGTAGAGACTAAGGCTCCGGATGGATTCGTTCTTCCAGGTGCTGATGAAAATGTTCGCCCATTAACACTTACACGTACAAATAACACTGCTCAAACAGGACAACCTGTACTCCTTGTAAGCAACCAAAATGACATCCCTAACGTTCCTAATGAGCGTGTCATGCCAGAACTTCCAGGTACTGGTGAAAATGGAATTATTGTTCTAGGAACACTTGCATTCCTTCTTCTTGGTGGAGCAGGAGTTTATATGGCAATGAACTCCCGTAGCCGTAAGCAGGTCTAAAATAATATTTCCTTTCATTAATTAAAACCTACTTTACTTTTAAGTAGGTTTTAATTATTTATCCATTTCGTATATAATAAGAAGAATGAACATGAAACAATCAAGAGCGTATAAAAAAAGATCACTTTTTAAAGAAGTATGGTTTGTTACATTAGTGACCGTACTCGCTATTGGATTACTTTTATATCCAATAGGATCAACACAATGGAATAATTATCGACAACAACAAGTCAGTAATGCGTATTCCCATGATGTTGAAGATCTCGGTGATAAGAATGCGCAAGAAATAGTGAAAAATGCTCAAGATTATAATAAAAGAAATGCAGCAGGACCAATTATTGATCCTTGGTCTTCTCGTGTTTCGAAAGATAACAAGGTTTATCAAGAATATCTACAAGAGCTCAATACCCTTGATGAAATGTCACAGATAGTCATTCCATCTATTGACGTAAATCTTCCTGTATACCATGGTACAGAAGATGCTACTCTCGCAAAAGGACTAGGACACCTCTTCGGTACGGCTCTTCCTGTTGGTGGAGATAATACTCATTCAGTTGTTACAGGACATACAGGAATGCCTGATGCTACTATGTTCGATAATCTTGTAAAAATGAAGGTAGGAGATGTATTCTACGTAAATACCTATGGAGAAAAAATGAAATACCAAGTTCATAGTATTGATGTAGTCCTTCCTGAGAATACTGATTCATTATGGCCAGTAAAAGGTAAGGATCTGTTCACTCTTGTCACATGTACTCCATATGGTGTGAACTCTCACAGGCTTCTTGTTCATGGACATAGAGTTCCAATGGATAGTGAAGAAGAAATAGAAGAAGCTAAATCATTCCATTTCCATCTTCAATGGTGGATGATACTATTTATTTCAGTATCTTTCTTCGCATTTTTCCTGTTGATGGTGTGGATAGGTAAAACCGCCAAAAAGATTAAAAGATGGAATAAAAAAGTAGATATGATGCGATATCAATAATGTTATTTATATAATTTATGATATCATAATAGATAGTAGAAATAATGTTAATAAGAAAGCGCATATTTGTTATAGCAGAGGAAAAGGATATAATGTATAAAAAGATACTTTACACAACAATGAGTGTTTTATTAATAAGCGCTCCACTAGGGAGTACATACGCTTATGCACAATCAGACGCACCAGTGATAGTGGGTGGTATAAATAAAACAGTCTCAGGACAAGATATTGATACTACTCGCGGTATCACATTGACGGTGAAAAAGAAACCACAAAATCCTTTTGATGAAAACCAGAGTCAAGCACCACAAATACAAGGTGTAGAGTTTACTGTTTCTCGTGTTGAAGGTGTTAATGTATTAGATGATGCTGTCCGAGAAAAAGTGATGAAAGAATATTCATATGATTATATTAAAGAAAATAACATGAAAATTTCTCGTGTTGCATCTAGTACTACTAATGATAAAGGTATAGTAGTATTTGAAGGGCTACAACCAGGACTTTATATACTAGATCAAGGTAATAACACTGCTCCAGAAGTTATCATGCTACCTCTCGTTAGTGTGGACGGTAATAGTTTTGAATACGATGATATTATTGTAACGAAGAATCTTCCCCGTTCTACTACCCCACAAACTCCACCAACAGAAAGAACAACTCGTCCAGATTCTACCCCAAGAACTACTCCTAGAGTAACAATGACTCCGGGAATTCCTCCTACAATGAATCAAGAAATTCCTGATGATCCACAAGATATATCGACACCACAAGTCACTCCAGGAAACACTCCAGTGTCACAACAAGGTGGAAGTGTAGTACCAGGCGATAATCCTAGTAGCACTCCTCCAGCAGCTCCAGGAATCGGTGGTGGCGGAGGAACACCATTATATCCAGGAGGACCGATTGTAGATACTGGTGGTGCAGTCGCAATAGCTGCGGGTGCTACTATACTAGGAACAATATTGGTACTTCTCTTCTCTGGTAGTACAGGATTTGCTGGATTGAGACTTATTTCTAGAAATGCTAAAGAATAGTTTTATATAATCTACTTCAATATAGGCACTCAATATAAAATGAGTGCCTATATTTATGCTTTTAACAGTGTAGTTATTAGTTAATGAATTACCCATCCACTAAAGATGGGTGGGTTTCTGTTCCATCTTTTAGGATAGGTTTTCTGTTTCATAGATGGTGGGATTCCTAAGAGTATGATGACTCAAGTTCACCCAGGTATATAACCCTCTCTTAACTTATAACCCTTAGTTAAGTTCTAGATATATTTTTCATAGATCCTTTTCCAAGTGTTACTTTCCTACGTTCCGTAGATAGGTTGTTTTACCAACAATGAGTATTATAACACATACGTAAAGTGTTGTTAAATCTTCCTGGGAGTATTCAGAACACTCACTAAAGATGAGTGGGCTTTCTGATAAATTTCTAGTAAAAATATATCTTTTCTAACAGTAGTGATTTTATGCTATTATTAATAGGATTGAAATAAATATATAAATAGATGAATTACTATTAACAGGAGTTTATTCATGAGATTTTCTCAGCATATGAAACATTCATTACTAGCCGCTGTAACAGGTACGATGATACTCACGTCTGCTGTTACTCCAGTTGATGCACAAGAAACGTTATCTGGTTTTATTCCAGTTAGTACTACATCAACCACCAGTCCTACTGATAAAACTACTTCGTTAAAAACATCAAAAACTAATACAAAAGAGAGTTCAGAAGAAAGTACTACTTCATCAAGGAGTACGACTAAAAGTACTACTTCATCAAGGAGTACGACTAAAAGCACAACATCAGAATCTGAAGAACCTTTAGTTGAATCTGGAGCTATACCAGATGGTCAAGATTTTGAGATACTCACATCAAATGATGGAGTTATTATTACTGGAATTGGTAATGTAGAACTCATTAATGGAGAGCTTATCATTCCTGCTCAAATTGATGGTAATCCTGTTGTTGAAATTGACGATAATGCATTCCAAAATAAGGGTATTACCAAGCTTACATTTGAAAATGGAGTATCACTTACAAGAATAGGTAATAACGCTTTTCAAGGAAACAATCTTTCTGGAGATCTTCAACTTGATGTAAAAACTATTGGTGATAATGCATTTGCTCAGAATGATATTGAATCACTTCATCTTAAAGGAACAGAGCAAGTAGGTAAAGATGCTTTCAGAGATAATAAGATTAAATCTCTAGAATTGTCCCCTAATGGTGATAATTATGTAAATATTGGAGATCGTGCATTTATTAACAACAGATTCTCTGGAGAAGTTGATCTTTCTCTTACGAAAGAGATTGGAGACGAAGCATTTTCCACGAACAAGATACGTACTGTACAAGTAGGAAATGATACAGTACTAAGAGATAAAGTATTCGCTAATAACGGTGCATGGATAGAAGTAAAGACTTCTAGTGGTTCTGATGATACTCGTGGTATAGAAACAAAAGCATATAATGACAAAACTGGACAAGTTATAGACCCTGTTTCTATTATTGTTCGTTATCTTGATCAAGATGGTAATTCTATAGCACCAGAACAGCGTATTGGTGATGATCTTGTCAATGATACTCAAGCATTTGAAAAAGGTAAAGAAGCAACATTTACACCACGTAAGATTCAAAACTATCGTTTAGATACTCCTGAGATTGTATTCACTCCTGACAGTGATGGGTACGTGGTAGAAGCAAAATACATGTATGTTGATCAACGTCCTACCATTACTATTAATCGTGATGCTATCAAATTGGCAAATGGTGAGACACCTACACGAGCAAAGTTAATGCAGGGAGTAACTGCTAAAGATAAAGATGGTAATAATATTACAAGTAATGTAAAGATTGACACTTCTAATGTAAACGTTAATGCTCCTGGTGTATATGATGTTATCTATACGGTTGTCGATAAGAATGGCAACGAGAGAATCGAAAAGTCTAGTGTCACAGTAGGTATCAACTGGGGCGAATACGAGTTCGGTGGCGGCTGGCAGATTAAAGATTTTACCTATAGGGGTGATACTATTACTGGTTTTAGTTCTAGTGGTAATGCTAAGCTAAGAGCTGGTAATACTGATTTATGGCTACCACCAGTAAACATGAATGGTGGTAAAGTTACGAAAATAAGTGATTATGTATTTTCCAGTAAGGGTATCACAAAGATTTCCGACTGGGGGAATATCACAAAAATAGGTCCGTATGCGTTTTCTGGTAACCAAATCGTTGAACTCCCTGAGGACTGGGGTAATATCACAAGCATATGGAATAGCGCGTTCTCTAATAACCAGATTGTGAACCTCCCTGATGACTGGGGGAATATCACAAGCATAGGGTATTACGCGTTCTCTAATAACAAGATTAGTACTCTTCCTGATTCCTGGGGGAGCATCACAAGCATAGGGAATGGTGCGTTCGAAAATAACCAGATCGTTGAACTCCCTGAGGACTGGGGTAATATCACAAGCATAGGTAATTACGCGTTTTCTGGTAACCAAATCGTTGAACTTCCTGAGGACTGGGGTAATATCACAAGCATAGGTAATTATGCATTTCGTAATAACAAGATCGTTGAACTCCCTGATTCCTGGGGGAGCATCACAAGCATAGGAAGTAGAGCGTTCGATAATAACCAGATCGTTGAACTCCCTGATTCCTGGGGGAGCATCACAAGCATAGAGGATTACGCGTTCCGTGATAACAAGATTAGTACTCTTCCTGATGACTGGGGTAATATCACAAGCATAGGGAATAGCGCGTTCTCTAATAACAAGATCGTGAACCTCCCTGAGGACTGGGGTAGTATAACAAGCATAGGTTCTAGTGCGTTCTCGGATAACCAGATTGTTGAACTCCCTGAGGACTGGGGTAATATCACAAGCATAGGTAATTACGCGTTCTCTAATAACAAGATCGTGAACCTCCCTGATGACTGGGGTAATATCACAAGCATAGGGAATAGCGCGTTCTCTAATAACAAGATCGTTGAACTCCCTGATGACTGGGGGAGCATCACAAGCATAGGAAGTAGAGCGTTCTCTAATAACAAGATTGTGAACCTCCCTGATGACTGGGGGAGCATCACAAGCATAGGGAATGGTGCGTTCGAAAATAACCAGATCGTTGAACTCCCTGAGGACTGGGGTAATATCACAAGCATAGGGAATTACGCGTTCTCTAATAACAAGATCGTGAACCTCCCTGATGACTGGGGTAATATCACAAGCATAGGGAATTACGCGTTCTCTTATAACCCGTTACCAAGTAATATGAGTTTTACTATGAAACCAGGAAATCTTACACAAGAATTCATTAATGGTATTGATATTTCTAAGATTCCCCCACCAGTGACTATTATTACGACTGATCGTTCTAACCCGAATAATGTGAAAAGTACTCAGAATATTCTTATTAATCCTGTACGAGTTACGTACCGTTATCTAGATGAGAATAAAAAAGAAATCAGTAAATCTGTTACAGAAATACACTCTAGTGATGATAAAATAACTAAAACACCACCATTTATACCAGGGTATAGTGCTCCTGCATCACAATCCTTTACTGTTGTAAGAAAAGATGCACAAACTGTTGATTTTATTTATAAGAAAACAATAGTCAAAGAAGATATGACTACTAATATAAGCTTAATTCTTAATAATAATAGTGAGTACCTTATTGGGGATACTATGACTGGTAAGGTACATGTTGATAGGACTGGTTCAGCAACTTCTTCTTTGATTAAACCACGTATCTATTTATCATTAGACCCTAATGTGTATGATTTATCAAAGATAGATATTGATTTTAAAACTCATAATATTGATAAGAATTCATTGAAAATAGAAGATGGTATTGTATCGTTTGAGTTGAACTCTTTAAATCCTGCTGATTCTAAAGATATTGCTTTTAGTGTTCCATTTAAAGAATACGTTACTGCTGCACATACTCCATACCCTATAAATACTTTTATAGTAGATCAGAATGGTCAAATTGTAAGAACTGGAAAACCACATTTTTTTGCTGGTTATTATAATATGCCGTATGAGAGAATAATACCAACAAATGCTACTCCACTTTCTAATGATCTTAGTGTTGTATCTGATTACGATCAAACAAGAATAGAAGTACCAGGTGATTTCCCTATTACATACGTTTCTGATGATAAACCAGGAGTAAATATAAAAAATAGTATTACTTATACTATTTCTAATTATGATTTAAAGAGAAATATTACTGATTATACTATTAGAGTACCATTACCATCTTATAAAGTCCATGAAAAGTCTTCTCTTTACAATAAGAATCAGACTACTCGTTTAGCAACATTTGATCCTGCTAAGAATCCTGGATGGGTTCTTTCTGAAGATGGAACCCATGTTGAATATACTGGTAGCAATAAAAACACAGCAAATAGGTTTTCTCAAAAACTGACACTTGGTTATCCTGGTGCAGTAGAGAATTCTATAACAAACATAGAATCAACTATTATCATGACACCAACTGATAAACCAGATACTGAACCAGTGATCGTGACTAATCACAATACTAATACATATTTTACTCGTTACTCAGTTCCTGATGGTGAAATATTTGCGAAGTATCCTGCTGGAAACCATTGGACACTAGATCGTAGAATCAATTATTTCTACGATAATACTCTAGAGAGAAATGGAACCTTCCCCTGGGTTATACCATACAACGCTCCACAAACTATGAAACAAGTAGTATTTAGAGATACTGATCTTGACTCAAGAATGTATTACGATACTATTGAAATACCTCAAAACCTTGGTGATGTACGAGTTAGAATTATTGATGATCGTGGTGCTGATCTACAATCAGTAACATTAAATAAAAACTCAACATCTAGAAAGATTACTTTTGATAAGAATAAAGTAATCAATGCTACAGAATTGCGTATTGAACTTCTTGGAGATTTTATAAAAGAAACAAATGGTTCTATATACTTGACAACTCGATTGAAGAATCCAGATCAGAAGATTTTTAGTTCAACTAACGCTAATCCTGAGTTTGCTAATACTATTCGTTTTATGACTGAAGGCAAGGATCTTGGTGCTGTAAAAGCTCACAAACAAGTACAAGCAGCAAAACAAGAGATAGTAGCGTTTAAAGAATTTGTTGGTTATAATGAGAGTGGGGATAGGAAGACTTCTATTATTACTGGGGATAAATTGACTTATACTGTTGGTTTTACTCCAAGAGAGGGCTTTGGTGAAACTATTACGAATATTCAACAAGTTGACCTACTACCAAAGAATGTTGACGTTGTGAATGTTGAAATGTCTAGAGCATTCTCTCAATTACCTGGTGCAAAGTATGACATACAAGAAAACTATAAGGGAACTGGTCAGACTGCTGTAATCTTTACTGCTTCTTCTGCACTCCCAGAACAAGTAAGCCCAGGTAGCAAATTTACTGTTGGTACTATTACAGTACAAACAACAATGCTTACAGCAGATAAGAGAATTGATAATGATGTATATGTAAAAGCAAACAATACTGCATTAGCTAATGTTGCTAAACCTCCTTTTGAACCTGCAGTAAACTGGTCTAAGGCGAATGTATGGACAACGTATGAAGCTTCTGCTGGAATGGAAGCGCGTAAGCAAATACGTTCTTATGGAGAAAACAATCAACCTAACCTTTGGACTGGTAGTGTAACAACATTCCCTGGTGAAAAGATTGATTACAAACTCCGCATTACTAATGGTACTGATGCTGTACGAAATAACCTTGTATTATATGATGTGCTCCCACACGTAGGAGATGTTGGTATTCCTTCTGTTCGTGGTTCTCAATTTGAAAACACATGGGATACAACACGTAAGCCAATTCTTCCTGCAGGTTATAAGATTGAATATTACAATGGTGCTACATGGCCAAAGTATAATGGTGATGATCATGCAGATGTAGATAGAGTTCTTTCACAACTTGCATGGAGTACTACTCCTAGTGCTAAAACTAAGGCTATTCGTATTACCGCTAACCCAGGTGTTGCAATGAATGCACGTTCTTCTGTTGAATTTATTCTTCCGATGAAAGCAAATCAACAAAATGTTGATGCATACAATAATCCTCCTGCAGATATGTTGGATAAGAGTGCTTGGAACTCCTTCTTCTGGAAAGATAATATTCAAACACTTCTTATTGAAGGAAATAAGGTAGAAAACAAGTTGAAAGATAGACCTATCTCTATCATTTTCAATAAGATTGCTGCAGGAAAGAACACTCCGCTTAAAGATGCTCAGTTTGAATTAAGAGATTCTTCTAATAACATAGTTTCTACTGCGATATCAGACGCTCAAGGTAGAGTATTCATTGATAATGTACGAGTAAAAGAAGGGTTTACTATCAAAGAGATCAAGGCTCCTCGTGGTTATCAGGTAAGTAGTAAAGTTCTTAGGATTACTTCTGATCATATTGCACAAGGATATGCAAAGAGTCCTGCAGTAATTGATCTTGGTAATTTTGATAATGAAGAATTACCACCACCACCTGTATATGGTGAAGTTGAATTTATGAAAGTTGATGCTGATGGTAAACCATTACCAGGAACAGTGTTTACATTATCTAACAGCGATAATACATATGAAGCAACTGCTAATAAAGATGGTAGAGTGATATTTGCTAATGTTGTTCCTGCAACTAATTATACTTTGAAAGAAACACAACCAGTTGGTAGACTTCAACCAATAAATGCAATCAGTAATATTAAGGTTGAAGGAAATAAGACTGCTTATCTTGGAACTACTGTTCATGGTGCTGAGCATGCTGTAGTTAACGATAAAGCAAGAATACTCCTTACTAAACTTGGTGTGAATGATGATCGTATCTATAACCAGGATGGTACTCCTAAACCATTTGGAAACTACCAGGGAACTGATGGTTCTAAACTTAGTGGTGCTACATTCCAGGTTATAGATGATGCAACTGGAAAGGTAGTATCTACTGTAAATTCTTCATCAAGTTATGATAGATATATTGAAAACCTTACACCAGGTAAAGTATATCGTTTGAATGAGACACAAGTTCCTACTAACTATGAAAAAGTTGATGGTATTAACTTACGTTTTAAGGTTGATGCTAGAGGAACACTACTTTATCCTGATGGAACTCCAATGAGTATTCAAAATGGTATCTATGTTCCAAATAGAAGTAAGACACAAGAATCTACCGTTACAGTATTGAAGGTTGACCAGGATAGAAATCCTGTAGCAAATGCTCAGTTTGCTTTACAACGTAAAGAAAACGATACGTGGGTTCAAGTAGGAGATGTTAAGACTTCTGGTAAAGATGGTGTTGTTTCTTGGAATACGAATGATTCTGCAAGATATCGTATTGTGGAGACACAAGCACCTGCAGGATATATTGGTAAGTATGTTTCCCCAGAGTTTATTACACAGCGTACAACTGCTAAGACATTCTCTTATACTGCTGTTAATAATAGGATTCGTCCTGAGGTTGCTAAGGTTGAGTTCATTGCACAAAACCTTCCTACTCGTGAAGCAGCAATGGAGATTCGTGATAAGAATAATGGCTCTATAATTGAACAAAGAAACAATAACTGGAATGTTGTTCGTTATCTTGAGGGTGCCGTTATAGAGGTTCGTGAAAATGATGCTCAAGGTGCTATTATCCAAACTATCACTACTGATAACACTGGTAAAGCAAAGATCACTGCTGATATTGATCCTCAGAAGAATTATGTGTTAGTTGAAACTCAAGCACCAGAAGGTTATGAGCTAAGAACACAACCATTGACATTTAACGCTACAACGCGTCTTGCTACTGATCCTGAAGCAAGAAATGGTATGTTTACAGTATTCGTTCCTAACTACAAGAAGAATGGTAGGATTGTTGTTTCTAAGTTGAATGAAAGTACTGGTGAACCACTTACCGGAGCACAAGCAACTTTCGAAGCATTTAAAGTTTCTCCTGTAGATGGACAATCACAAGATGGTGACATTGAGATCAACGGTGTGTTCTATCGTCCAAATAGTAGAACAATTACACAAAAGACTTCTACTTCTGCTGGTGTTGCTTCCTTCAATAATCTTGATTACGGTACATACATTGTACGAGAAACTGCATCTCCTGATGGTTATATCCTTGATACAACTCCTGCATTGTTTGTAGTTGATGAAAATAATGCTTCTCATACATTTGTGTTCAATAACACTCCTGTTAATCCAAAGATAGATATCACGAAGTACATTAATGGTCATGATTCTAACAGTGATCTTACAGCAGTATGGTTAGATAATAATGCTGAGACTATGGAAGTAAAGACTGTTGTTAAAAATACTGGTAATACTAAACTTGAGAAAGTGACTATTACTGACGTTATTAGAGATACTGATGATCAGTACATTAACGAAGCACTTAAGACAGCAATGTTTACTATTAGAGATGCTGATGGAAACCTTATCGCAGAAAATGTTGCTAATGGTGAGATTACGCTTAACCCTGGTGATACAGTAGAGACTACTGTGACTGTTGCTTCTCCTGAAAAAGGTGACATGCACAGAGACGATGCTAGTGTTATTGGATACTATGGTGATATTGAAGTAGAAGATGATGATCCTGCTCATGCGTACAGAATCCCAGATGTAGTTGACTTTATTCTCCCAGCTACTGGTGCAGTACCACGTTTTGGAATACTCTTCCTTATTGTTATAACAATGCTCGGTGTAGCTTTCGGAATTATGAGAAGAAAAAATATCGCATAGTCATACAGTAGTTATTGACAAGTAAACCTACAGGAAACCTCCTGTAGGTTTATCTATTTGTTACTGTTTTTTGACTTTCGTGACAATTTTGTTATAATAGACATCCACATCCCTAAAACAATATGATAAAGGATAAAAAACTTATGAATAAAATTACAAAACTTACTCTCGCTTCTACAATCGCTGCAACAACTGTTCTAGCTCCAACGCATGCCAGTGCGCAACAGCTACCTAATGTCAATCAGGTTGCAGAACAAGTTAATACAGAAATCAATAACTACACTGCACAAGCTCAATCACAAGCAGAACAAGCACTTATTGATTTCGTTGGCAACGGTAAAGAAGTAAACGTTAACACGACAACTATTACCCATAACGATAACGCCGTAACTGTTCCTGTGGCGGTGCCACAAGAGGTTCATAACGCTATTAATGCAAACACTGCTGCAACTGGTGTTTCTACTCAAGCAGGCGTATACACTTATGGAGTTTATCCTGTCAAGCAAGAAAATTCCCGAGTTCTCAATAAAGATCTTCGTCCAGGAGAAGAAAAGGTTGTATCCAAAGGACGCTCTGGTGTTGAGTATAAGGCTGACGGTTTTGGTGCAGGGCAAGTTGTAGCTCCACAAAACGCTGTTACCGAGTACAATCCAAAACCCCAACCTAAACCAGCTCCGAAACCAGCAGCGCCAGCAGTTAATATGGGTGGTGTGTGGCAGTCTCTTGCGCAATGTGAATCAGGTGGTAATCCTCGAATCGTCAGTGCCAATGGAATGTATAAGGGGCTTTATCAGTTCAGTGATGCCACATGGATTGCTATTGGTGGTGGTCAGTACGCTCCTACAGCAGACCAAGCGAGTCCCGAAGCACAAACCGAAATGGCACAAAATCTAGTGTCTCAATACGGTTTTTCTTCTCAATTCCCAGCATGCAGTGCTAAGCTTGGACTTCGATAATATATCATATTGGTCTAGAATTATATAATATGATAGTATAGTCCTTATAATTATTATAAGGACTATTTTTTATCCAAAAGTTTCGTCAAACACCTCTCTAAGAGAACAATAGTGAGAGTAAGTTGGATAGTAGTTGACATATGACGGTTCACTTGTACTTGACAATCTTGTTATGTATCTCTATGATTAGGCATAGAAAGATTCATAAGGAGTACAAACATGACCATCACATTGAAGAATATTCATGATAAGACCGAGCAGATAGCCCATGAGATCCACGGGAAATATACGCAGAGACTTCCCATGGATCAGTGGTATGAAAACGCTGAGACTGGATTGCAGAGCGTTACGGTTGTAATCGATCAGGATGATAATACTGTTGTTGTCATCAAATCTGGTGTTAATTATGTTCCTGCTGTGTTTAAAACAGAAGTTACATTGTATAACAAGGTTGAACAGTATGAGCACTACACTGATTTGATGTTAGTAGATGGTGCTTTTATTGATGAAGTATCTGTTGATCTTCCACTTCTTGAGGATCATCGTCAGGTAATGGAAGCAGTAGCAGTTGACATTCAAGTGCAAAACGCATTCAAGAATGTTATGCTTTAACAAGGATTAGGAGAATATACAAATGGCTGATTTTAAGAAGAATACTTGGGTGGAAGTAAACGGATGGAAGTATCCGACGTTCGTGTTTGGTAATGCATCTCGCCCAGGATATGTGAACGTATATACGTCTAGCTTCCTTGGTCCGAATAATTCTGTTGAAGAACGTCATGAATCTCAGTTGTCTATGATTGATGCCCCATCACCGTTTGATAGTAAGCATGAACCGTTGATTGACAAAATTAATGATCTCTCTAATACTGGTGATTATAAGCGCGTATGGGAAGAGACCGATGTTCTCATAGAGTATTTAATTGAGGATAATCATCCTGAATATCATAAAGATCATAAAGATTAAGTAAGAATGGCTGGTATTATCAGCTTCTCTTATTATATACATAGTATGTAATTGTTAGATTGCATACTATGTGAGATTTTCAATACAACACCACATATGCTATGATAAAAGGAACTATAACAGAAAGGTTGAATAGATGAAGAAAGTCACTAATATTGAGAAGTTCATGGTACAAGAAATAGTAAGGAGTGTTGAATCTTTAGATATTGATGAAATGTTCAAGTCAGTTTTGTACGCTTTCTTTTCATCAACTATGACGTTTAAGTCGCCTATTCCTTCTCTTGTTCTTACGGAAGGGCAAGAAGTGTTGATCCATTGGGTTGCTGGACCAGTTTCTATTGAGGTCGAATCAGACCGTAATGGTGCGTATTACATGTGGGGGAAGAATACTGACGGTGTAGAGTACACGAGTGATCGTTATGACAGTATTGTAGCTGGAACTGCACTATTGCTTCGTGAAATTGAGGATCGTCTAGAAAAGAACAATCCTGATTGGCGAGAAAAATACTTAGAAGCTATGGAAGAGATTCGTCCTATTGTTTAAATAGATATACTTTTAAACGATAGAAAGGTTGGCTGAATACAATCTGAATGTGTTATGGTCTGGTAGTAATTGCTCGAAGATACAGTGCTTGCTAATCCATTCATCTTTTTCAATCGGAGACATGCCGAAAAATGTTGTGACCACGTAGGAAGCGAGAGCGAGAATTTGTGGGTCTTGAACCATTGGAACCTTTTCTCCGGCGCGAGGTAGGTATTGTTTAATAGGAAGATTCATGTTCATCCCAGAGAATTTTTGTTTAATAATCATTGGGATAAACATATCATCTACGTAGACATAATGATCAAATGTTCCCTTATGATGTTTATCAAGGTATGCATCTAAGATAGTAATGTATTGGGAAAGATCATATGCAGATGTTGACTGTGATGTCTGCTCATATTTAAAACATTCTTTCAAGATTGCATTACCAATTGTAAGAGAGCTCACGTCCACATCATATCCAGCCATGTTGATTATCCTTTACGTTATTTTATCTTGAGATTTGATTCTATCAGAATCTGTTTGAAAAAGCAATTTGATTGACTATGTATCATATATTGTTATGATTCAAGCTGTAATGCTGGTTTTGCATTATATCCTTTTTCAATTGCAGCAAAACGAATCTCAGATGGTTGCATCACTAGATGAGCATCGAGATATGTTTCATATCCATCAGAATCATCATAATGCACATCTTTAAGAATTTTTTCTAGAAGCTGCTTATCGAGTTTTAACTCATGCTCGTTTACAGGATGCAGCACTCGCTCAAGAACTTTTCTTGCTATTACCTTATCTCGTTCTGATATACCGTTGAGACCAATTGACCGTGCATAGAACAATGCATCTCTCCATGCTTTTTCTAATTGATGAACAATCAGATTATCTTCTTTGCTTGCAGTTTTGTCTTTATCTTGTGTCATAATAGCATCGTAATTATTGTTCACTTTATAGAATGCTTCATGGAATCGTTTCGTTGCAGGAACGTTAATATCTTTAATAGCAGGTGCTGTAATCAAAACTGTATCATCTGATTCTATTTGTGCGTATTCAGCATAGACAGCATCTATAATATTGTGTAATTCACCATATGTTTTATCGACAAGATTGATTTCTAGCTGGGAACGTTCGGTATCGTTTTCGAGAAGCTCTTTCTTGTACTCACGAATTTTTCTTTCTCGAATTGAGTAAGGAGTGTCTGCTTTTATAATTGCCGTCCAGGAAAAGTATGCAGAAGTAATAATAGCTGGAGAAAGTGATGCTCTCTTAATTAAATCTACCCACCATAAAGAAGCATACTGATCCGCAAGAGAAGCAATAGCATTTGCATCATATTGTGAGTTCTGCATGAACCATTCTATTGATGCAAAAACATAATTAGCATTGAAACATGTAACAAGAACTATAAAACCAAGAAATAATCCAAATGTTACAAGCGCCATTTGTCCATATCCGTTTTTGAAAAATGTTGGATAATAGAACTTGCTTGCTTGTCTTTTCTCTTCTATTTCTTGCTGTATTTCCTGCTCTAGTGACGCAGGAGGTATAAAATCAAGACTATTTTCTTCTGTGTTTTCATATTGAGTATCTTCTTGCATGCTCATTTCCTTAACGGTTAATTGCATCTTTTTATGCTTATCATACTGCATATCAAATAGAAAACCAAATAGAAAACCAATGTGATCTAGAATATTGCGTCTTCACTTACTTTGCCGTAAGAATATTCATTGAGAACGTACATTAACTCATCATGGTTTTGTGAGTAATACTTGTATTCAACTACACGAGAATAATTGTCATCATATTGCGACACTGAAATTTGGATATCATAAACATTATCACGATAGTTATTGAGCATCTGTGATACGTATCGTTCTACATGTGTTTCGCTTGATACACCATCAAGATAAAAGTTGATAACAATATAATAACCTTTCCATGATACTCTTAAGAAATCATCATGATTGACTTCGGGATGAAGGTTGTTAAGAATTTTCCGAATGAAATATAACTGATGAGCAGTAGTGTAATTAAAAAGTCGTATTTCTCCTTCAACATTTTTCTTTGCACGTATTTTCTTGCTATTGCTTGGTATCATAATGCTCCTTTTATATAGACATAGTTGTAGTACGAATCATAGATGATTACAAGAGCAATAGCAAGATCGTATTGAGTGCTATTTGAATATCTTATCGCACTCAATACGATTGTTAGTGAATATATAGAAGAATTTGGTCTATCGTCATAGCAATTCCATTATCAGTTTCTTGAAGAATACCATCATATACAGCATCTTCAATACTTTGTACATGTGTATGATGTTGTTCATCAACATAAACAATTAAAACATTATCAATCTCAAAATGTGTCTTAGGATCTGTATTAAATAGATCAAATACTTCTTCAACCTTTATATAATCAAGATCCATAGCGTTTTCTGTTTGTGGGTCAATAAGAGCACCGTTGTTAAGAAAATCTGGAAACTCTTGATAATGGGCGCTGTTATTATCATCCACATACACTAATGTCGTATGATGTGGTTCAGCCATTCTGATTTGCATTCTGCGCTTTTTCCTATTTGCTCTACGTTCTTGAATGGCTTCTTTCCTGTTCTGGATTTTATTAATCATATCTTTACTCCTTCAAATTATACTTCAACAAGTAGTACTCGGTCAATATTAAGGGAATCATCATGATTCGTCAGCATTCCAGCCGTGGTGATATCAGAACCAAGCTGCATATGCTCATTTCCCTGATTATCAATGTACACTAGGAAAGTGTCCATGATATTAAATGCAGCAGTATCACCATTTTCTTGCGTAATCTCTACATTTGCAAGTACAGCATCTGCATGATCATCAGAGAGTGCATTGTTAATATCAGCACACGAGTACGAAATCTTCTTATCATCAATATTGTATATGAAGAGAACGTTATCAGCAGTCATAGAAATCATTGTGGTTATCTCCTTGTTATTCAATGTGGTGTTATATGTTTTACGCATTATTATACATTATTTGTTAACTTATAGCAACTTGATGAAAATACCTATTGATAGTTATTTAGACTCGTAGAAGCAAATGACACGTATGTTTTAGTACTCGTCAAACTCCAAGTACTCACCACTGTTTGCATACTTTACAAGATCTTTGACGCGCTGATTATCCTGCAATCTCTGTTTGTGATTATCAAATGCAGGATTAGGATAATCATAATCATCTCGCATATACGGATAAAAACCATGTTTCTTCAGCTCGTGACGTACTTCACCGGAAACCTCTTTTCTCCTATGGTGCATCTCTTTGAGGTTAACTACATCATCAAGGAATAATGCACATGCTACATCATAGCAGCCTTCATTAAAGAAACTTTTCCATACACGAATAAATCCATAATCTTTATGCTTCCATGTCTCATGACCATCTTCAAGGATAACAATACGATTATCATCAAGAGGAGGAAGAACACAATTACCAAAAGTTTCTTCATATTGTTTCAACACTTCATAAAAATTGTTCAAGGAAACTTCCAATACTAAACAAACGAAGTGCGTGAAAGTGGTAGAGGAATTGAATAAAACTATTTGACAAGTATTCACTAAATATGATAGACTATTAAACTAGTGAATAGAATCGAGGTGACTAATGAATAAGCTAACAATCACAACTAAAGTAAGAATCTATCCTACTTTAGAACAAGAGCAAATCTTAAAACAATCACAACAAGCGTATGTTGATGGTTGTAACCTAGTATCACCCTGGATAAAAGAGAACCAAGAGTTATCCCAGAAGAAGATTAATAAGGCATTATACTCTACTATCCGTAAAACTACTGGTCTAGGTGCTCAAATGGCTCAATCAGTGATTAAAACGGTCATTAGTACGTATAAAACTATTCACGCTACTCAGAAGAAATGGAGTATTGAACCTGAATATAAGAAGCATAGAATGGACTTAGTAAGAGGAAGAGACTATTCCTTGGCTAAGAACAAGCACTTATCACTAGGTACTCTACATGGTAGGATTAAAGTACCATATACTGATGATCCATCATTACCATTAGATAAGCATACTCTAGGAACAGCAACACTAGTGCATAAGCATGGGAAATGGGTACTACACATACCAGTGACTATCACTATTGATGAGTACACTATTGATAGTATTGAGAATGTTGTTGGTATTGATCTAGGATTACGATTCTTAGCTACTTCTTATGATTCTTCTGGCAAAACCAAGTTTTATACTGATAAGCATGTGAAAGAACAGAGAGCACATTATAAAGAATTACGATCTGAATTACAACGTAAAGGTACTCGTTCTTCTAGAAAAAGGTTAAAAACTATTGGTAATCGAGAGAACCGTTGGATGACTGATGTGAATCATCAAGTATCTAAGGCACTCGTAGAATCAGTAGGAAATACTCCAACCTTATTTACTCTAGAAGATCTAACAGGAGTACGTTCTGCTACAGAACTTGTTCGTAAGAAGGATCGTTATTATCAAGTATCATGGGCTTTCTATCAATTAAGGACAATGATTGAGTATAAAGCAGCAAGATTAGGTCATTCTACCATTGCTGTTGATCCTAAGAATACTTCAAGAGGATGTCCAAAATGCGGTTATACTGATAAGAATAATCGTAATAGTAATAAACACTTATTCGTTTGTAAGTCTTGTAATTATACAAGTAATGATGATCGAATAGGTGCTATGAATATCCATAGCAAGGGAATCAAGTACCGTATGGATATGACTGCTCAGTATACTGAACAGTCACAGGGTGCTAGTCAACCACCCTCGCGTAAAGAATAATCTTTACCAGATGTTCCACCATCCTAAGGTAGGAGAGTAATTATCTTACTCGTTATTACTACTGGGTAGGGACAAACTCCCACTTCTAAGTGAGATTACGAACGAAAGTAGGAGTAGTTGATAAAGTTCATATGGTAAGGGGTTACCAGGAGTAAACGAATACTGCAACCAGTACACATTATCAGAAGTAATCTGATAGTAAGTACGATATTCTGTGCTTACATCTATATCAGTACAATTTGTCAATCTCTTCTTATCAGAATATCCATATGAGTAATCCTTTGTGGATAATAATTTCACATCAAGTGCAACGCCATAGGTATCAATAAGTTCTGCAATATCATCAAGTGATACCTGATAATTCGTTACAATGTCCTGGTCTTTCCCGGTTTTCTGTTTGTAGAACACTCTTTGAGGAATATCTTTATGCGTTCTCGACATGATGCTCCTTTTGTAGTACTTATGCAATGAAACAATAATGATATATAAACATATTACCGAAAAATTGAAGAAAAGTCAAGTACTATAACCAACTGTAATTATATAATAAAGAAAGGAGTGGTCAACCTGTATATCGATTGAGCACTCCCCGAACACAACCTGCAAGGATTCGAACCCGCAACTTTGCTAATGAACACTGTTTTGCCGTTAAACTAAGATTGCATTCTGTAACATGTTAGTGGTTGTTACTATACAACATAAGATAGATGTTTGTCAAGTTGTATCGGGCATTGTTTTTGTGTACTTAAAATATCAAGGACTTAAAACGGTAAATCAACAAGATTTATAGGATGTTTTACTATATTTCCACATTGTGATAATTACGAGAATGGTAGTAAGAAAAATCATCATTTTCATCATCGATATCAATACTGTGAATACAATCTTCCCAACGCAATATAAAATTATCAAGATATGTCTTAATTTTGTTTGCATCACTATAAGAGATATTATCGAAGATAAAACTATATACGGTATCATCTTTATATTTATATATATCAATTTGTGGATCACGTACACCTGTAATATTTATCACATCACCAAAAACTTGCATTTGTTCGATATCGGTAAGAAAATCCACATTAATTTCAATTGAGCCGTAAAAATTCTTAGTCATTATTATTTCCTTATCTTATATTATGACCTTTATAGTGGTCCTATTGTACATAATAGTACATGTTTTATCAACTATATACAAAATATAGACATTTTATTGATAGAACACAATTTTATCTTTCTCAATACGAACTTTTTTATTGTCGGGGCTAGTTATTATTAAGTTTCCATTATTATTTTCAATAGTAAATCCTTGAACAGAAATGGATTCTCCTATAGATATGCTATTCCCGTAATAAATATTTGCGTCCATTTCTGACATGTCAAGAAAATCATAGAAACCAGGTTCATCTTTATACAATACTGTACTTGCTATTTTGTCCTCATTATATATTCCGTTTTGGTCAACGTCTTCATCGTCTTGTACAGCAGTTTGGTGTCCGTTTTTATCTTCTTTAACAACCTTTTTCCAATCCGTATTGGAACATGATGCGCGAATGTTTCTGCTACTAATAACTGTATATATTGAACATAAAGCATCAACTTCTTCTACCCCAATTTCATACTGCTGGTGGTCGGGATTATAAAATCCCCATGCAGAAACTTCTGATGTCTCTGTATAAGTTGTTGTAGAACTTGGTTGTTGAGTTTTTGAAGAGGACTGTATAGTATCATTGCTTGGAGCACAGGAGACAAGAAAAATCCCTGTGAAAATAATCATAAAAGTTGTATATAACCCACAAAATCGAGATGTGTCATCGTACTGACATTGTATATGTGAAGTAAAATGCTGTTTCATATGGATATCATATCATATGACAAGTATTCTTTTACAAACAAGATAATGTATCTTATCTACTCTTGTACTTACTATAAACATATGCTACTATATAAGGCTATTATGAAATATAAACTTATTGACTATATTGTCCATAATCCAGAAGAAGTGACAACTGGCACATGCGAGATATGCATGTCTACTAGAACATTAGAAGAACAATACTTTTATATTCAAGATGAATATGGAAAAGTACATAATATTCCAGGTTTTTCCTTTAGCTGGGGAGATCTCGATCAAATATATATTGACAATATTGCTCATTTTTCTGCTTGGTTACAAGATGTTGATATTGAACCTCCATACGATCAAGAATGTGGATATGATTACTCTTGGTTTGCTTATAACGTAATATCACAGTATGATTATGACATTTCTCCAGATGGGATAAAAGAAAAGTGTATACAAGACAATGTGAGTATACAGAACGGTGTCGTTACGATTGTATGTAACAATGAAACTCGCAAGTACATAAATGGAGAAGACCTGCATAGTATCTTGCCGTACGCCACAAGTGATGACAGTATTATCTTTTCTAAAGATACTCGTTTTATAACTCCTGATGAATGGGAGGTGGAGAATATACCGCTATTTTCCCGAGGTAAGACGATAACAACAATCGTAAATAAGTGCAGCCTTGATGCTATTTCATTTTATGATGATGGTGCTGTATATCTTGATTTTTCTGGTTATGACGATGATGGGGTATTTTCTGGTTATAAAACTATCCCCATAGGAAAAAGCCCATGTAGTGTAAAGATTTCGTTTTCACATGATAGTATATTCCCTGATATTTCTATTATAGAAGAAACGTAACATCATGGCGATTGCACATTTGTGTAATATTTCATTTTGACATACTATGTAGTTTTTATATTATTGTTTTACTAATGCTGTTTCATATGGATAATCATATCATAAAGTAAGTGCTATTTTATAAACGAAAAATAGGGTAAATTTTTATGTAATTTCTTTTTAATTTTTAAATTATAGTGGTATAATAGATCTTATCTATTGATCTTGCACTTAATGTTCATGATTGATATAAAAAAGTGTATTGAACGAGAGATATTCACTTATTTTATAGGAGTTATAATGAAAAATAATAATAAAACGCAATCACGACGCAATACAATTATGTCTGCGTCAGCTGTAGCTATTCTTGGGTTAACCACATTGCAAGTTACTGGTAGTTCTTCTTTTGTTCCTTTTGCAAATGCAGAAACAAAAATAATGATTACTTCTTCTAACAAAAATATTACATATGATGATCAAGATCCTTCGTCTATTCCTTGGGATAAAGATATTAAAGAAAACCCTCATACACGATATGGGAGACTCTATGTAAGTCTTGATGCTGTGAACCAGATAAATGAATCCAGTGGAAATGTTTTATCTGGTTCACAGTATGATCATTGGGGTTCTCTTGTGCCTTATTCTGTATATGATCCAAAATTCCCCAATACTAATCGATATAGACATGATTTCACAAGTTTATCTCGTCCTTACCCGTTTAGTACTAGCAATCAAATTGCGACTAATTTAGGAACTTGGACGTATATATCTCAGAGTTCTGGGTTTTTAATGAACTGGAAGCCTTCTCCTGGATATATTGGGTATGCTGCTCCAATTCCAATACAGCTTAATCCAGATCTTCCAGAAGGACAACCATCACCGAAGTTTGAATACTTAACATCAGGACTTCCTAATAAAGAAACGTATGATATTGGTCCGAAACATGATGAATCTTCTCCTGGTTCCTGGTCTCAACCTGGAGTAACACAGACAGTACAAGCAGCGCCACAATTTCAAGGTCTTCGAGATGGTGTTGATTGGGAGGACTGGCAACCAAGGTATGCATTCCAGATTGATAGAACAGATATTATTGCTCAAAAATCTGATATTCAAGATGGGGATTACGCATATGATGAACCCTATTTTGATCCAGATAATAATAAATCATATTCTCCATATATAGGATATGTAATGAATTCTCTTACTACAAAAGAAGGCACATATACTATTGATGAAGAAACTGGTGAAATCACCTTTACTCCAAATAAAGACTTCTTTACAAGTCAAGAAATCGCAGATAGCAACATTGTATATAAAGATGTTGCACCTATACGTGTTGTGATTTCGAATTTGACTACAAACATGAACTTCGGGGATGGACGTGTAATGAGCACTGGGGATACACGTCCTGCTCACACAATAGATGAAAATAATGAATCTTATAGTGAAGTAAACTTTATGTATACTCCAACTGTTCTTAAGCAACATGCATATGTTCGTGATGTTGAAGCAAATGGATTGACAGGAAAACCTGTAACTCTATCTCCTAATTATGCTCAAGAATCTGGAGAAGCAGCTATTGATGTAAGTAAAAATGAAATTATCGTTCCTGACAATCTTGTAGGAAGTGCAACTTTATCACCAGACAAGAAAAAACTTGTTGTTCCAGGAGAAGGAACATGGATTGCTAATAGTAATGGTACGTTTACTTTTACTCCTGAAGAGAATTTTAAAAATTCTCCAACACCAATAAAATACCAAACATATAATATTAATGGAGTAAAAACAGCGCACGTAACGGGAAATGATGATACTATTTCTTCAAACCCTTATGAAGGTGCAACGCTTACTGCTGTATATGAAAATGCTAATAGCATGCATGCTGAATATGAGTTTGGTGTCGTACATGATGGTGATGTAAATGAACGTACTATATCGCTTGAACAAAAGGGAGGAGATTTTCCTCCTGGAACAACATTCGAGATCATCAATGGGGATGATCTCGATGGCTGGGTTGCTTCTATTGACGAAAATACTGGACTTGTTACGATAGTTGCTCCTGAGGGTGTCAAAGATGGTGCATTTACTAATGTAGTTGTACAGATAACAGATCCTAATGGAAAAACTATCAAGACAATTGCGCGCGCAGCAGCTATTAAACACCCAGAAGTACAAGATGGTAAAACCCCATATATTAATGATGATACTGGAACTTGGTGGGTAGGAGATACCGATACAGGAGTTACTGCTACTGGACCAAAAGGTGAGCAGGGATTATCTGGTGCTCCTGGACCCCAAGGAGAACGTGGTGAAACTGGTGCTCCTGGACCACAAGGTGAAAAGGGAGACACTGGTGAACGTGGTCCCCAGGGTGAAAAAGGAGATCCTGGACAAGACGGTGTTTCTAGTGTAGTAGAAACTGAGTCCGGTACACAAGGAGGAAAAACAGGAACGTTCGTACGAATATATAGAGTTAATACGGATGGTACAAAAATTCTAGAATCTACAACATTTATTCCTGATGGTGAAAACGGAAAAGATGGCGTAAACGGAACATCTAGTGAGGTTATTACGGAAAGAGGTGTTGATGATCAAGGTCGTTCTGGGACATGGATTCACACCTATACGATCAATCTAGATGGAACACGAGAGAAAATATCTTCATCCTTTGTTCTTGATGGAATTAATGGCATAGATGGTAAAAACGGCACTTCTACAGAAGTTGTTACCGAACGTGGGCGAAACGATGAAGGAAAAAGTGGTGTATGGGTGAAAACATATACTGTTGATACTGATGGAAATAAAACCTTAGTGTCACAAACGTTTGTCCTTGATGGTGATAAAGGTGAGCCTGGAAAAGATGGTGATACTCCTCGTATAGTCGATGGTATGTGGTGGATTGGTGACACTAATACAAATATACCAGCTACAGGAGAAAACGGTAAAGATGGGTCTCCTGGACAAGATGGCATAACACCTACAATTGGTGATAATGGCAACTGGTTCATCGGTGACACTGATACTAATATCCCAGCTCGTGGTCCACAAGGCGAAAAGGGAGAGAAAGGTGATACCGGAGACAAGGGTGATCGCGGTGAGAAAGGCGACACTGGTGAAACTGGTGCCCAAGGACCCCAAGGTGAAAAGGGAGAACCTGGACAAGATGGTAAGGATGGTGTTGATGGGAAAGATGGTAAAGATGGTAAAGACGGCGCTACCCCAGAAATCGGTGAAAATGGCAACTGGTGGATAAACGGCGTAGATACTAATATCCCATCCACTGGACCACAAGGAGAGACTGGAAAAGATGGTCAGACTCCTTATATCGGTGATAACGGAAACTGGTTTATCGGTGAAACCGATACTAATGTTCCAGCTCAAGGACCACAAGGTGAGAAAGGCGAGGCTGGTGAGAAAGGTGACACCGGAGAAAAGGGTGATCGTGGTGAAAAAGGAGATACTGGTGAAACTGGTGCTCAAGGACCACAAGGTGAAAAAGGTGATCCTGGACAAGACGGACGCAGCATTGTGAAGGTAGATGTAACACCAGAAGGAGTCTTTGTCATTACGTATTCCGATGGAACTATTGATAATCTCGGAGTTATTAAGGGAGATAAAGGCGATAAGGGTGATAAGGGAGAAGATGGTAAAGATGGACGTAGTATAACTGGAACTACCATTAATGATAAAGGTGAGCTTATTATCACCTATTCTGATGGAACCTCCACAAACCTTGGCGTTATACAAGGAACTGATGGGAAAGATGGTGTTAATGGTAAGGATGGACGTAGTATAACAAACACTTCTGTTAATAATGGAGAACTTATTATTACATATTCTGATGGAACTACTGACAACCTTGGTAACATTAATGGAACTAATGGTAAGGATGGACGTAGTATAACTGGAACTACCATTAATGATAAAGGTGAGCTTATTATCACCTACTCTGATGGAACCTCTACAAACCTCGGTGTTATACAAGGAACTGATGGTAAAGATGGTACTAATGGTAAGGACGGTGTTGACGGTAAGGACGGTGTTGACGGTAAAGACGGAACTAATGGTAAAGATGGACGTAGTATAACTGGAACTACTATTAATGATAAAGGTGAGCTTATTATCACCTACTCCGATGGAACCTCCACAAACCTCGGTGTTATACAAGGAACTGACGGCAAAGATGGTCTACCAGGAAAAGACGCAAAAAGCGTAACAAACACTCTTATTAATGATAAGGGAGAACTTGTTATTACTTATTCTGATGGAACCTCTACAAACCTTGGAAATGTGAAAGGTGAAAAAGGTGATTCTGGAGAAGACGGTAAAGATGGAAAACAAGGACCACAAGGTGAAACCGGACTAAGCGGTAAAGATGGAAGAAGCATTAAAAATGTATTCATTAATGACCAAGGTGATCTCATCATTATTTATTCTGATGGTGTAGAAAATAATTTAGGAAACACTAAAGGATTACAAGGAGATCATGGAAAAGATGGTAAATCACCAATCATTGATATTAAAGAAACATCTGATGGTACATTCTTTATTATTAAAAATCCTTTCGGTGATCCTATTGAAGTAAAAATACGCAATGGGAAAGATGGAAAAGATGGTCTAGACGGAACAAACTCTCCTGTTGTTATTGAGACAAAGAGAGGTAAGGATGCTTCTGGACAATCTGGACAATGGGTAAACATCTATCAATCGAATACTGATGGTAGTCGTGGTATACTTATAAACTCAACATTTATTCCTGGGGAAATAAAAGTTATTGATGATAATAAACAAAATATCAAAGATAAGATTAAAGGTATTTTCCAACAAGAAAACACCAGGTTCACTCCTGTTGATCCATCCACACATGATCGTGGTAACGGTGTAATGGTTGTCTATGATCAAGAACAAATTCAAAAGGAAGGAAAGTACTACACTTACGTTCCTGGAGTTGGTAATAATGGTCCTATTACTGATACTGGAGGAAAAGTAGAAATTAATAATTTCTGGAAAACTGTTGCTGATTTTATCAATACTGTTAGATAATTATTAGAAAATATATTTGTATTCGCTATTCGTTGATTATAAAAGTTATATTCAACGAATAGTTTTTTATGTTAGTTGTTGTCATGAAATGCTGTATAGCATTATTATTTGTTTCTTTTTGACATACTATGTGGATTCTCTATTATTGTTGCACTATTGACAAATTGTTATCCACATGATACCGTGTTTTTCTAAAAGTTATTTTTGAAGGAGAAACTATATTGTATGAATACTGTAACACAATCGCTGATTGATGACATCATAGAAAATGACGAAAATATAAAACGCGATGCTCAAAATATTGCGGATCTTAAAGAAAAGCGTAATCAGGAAATTAAAGATGTCAAAAAGAAATATAGAGATCTCACTAGTAATGTAAGGAAACATCGAAACAGGAAAATTTCTGAACAATCAAAAATGATTGCTCAATATATGCGTGATAATCCTCGATGGTATGAAAATCCACGATTTTATGGCATTGTGGATAATCATATTTTTGAAAATTCTACGAAGAAAAATAATCCGGTATATAAAGAATTTTCTGAGATGTTTAACCACCCGTTAATCAAAAAGTATGAATCCCCGCATTTTGGAAGATGGAAATATCCTTTGCCGGAAATTTCTTTGAAAACTACAACCACTGATGAAGAAATTGCTGATCTTGTTCGCTATATTGAGCCATTTTTTGATGGTTATTTTGGGTATAGATTCACTACAAATCGCCATGAATACTACAATGATAAGATCACTACACATATTTATATTCACGATAAAAATGACGAAAACAGACACCTTTGTAAACTTGTGCTTGGCATGGATATGCCGTCGAACTATTATCTCAAAGATTCATACGGGTATTGTATAAATATCTTAATATTATAGGAAATACTATGAAAACATAATATATGATCACTTAGTAAACCATACTTTGGAAAACATCATTACCCATGGTATAATACACACCATCACATACAAACATGTGATAATACTACTAAAGGGAGTGATGATACTATGAGGAATACTCAACACGTACATCACTTTACTTATACTGTAACTATTTCCGAATACTGGAGGTCTTATTATGAGTGATCTCCAAGTAATAAGGTTTTCTCTACAGCCAGGACACGCTGATTTCAAACTAGCACACCAACTATGTGAAGAATCACGAGTCTTTTATAATGCTGTGAACGCTTGTTTACGAGCACGATACTTCCATAAAAGCACAAAAGAGTATGCTGATCATATCTACGATATCCCACAACAATATGGTATCAACGTGGATAAAGATGGATCATGGTACTCATACAACTGGGCATGGGAGCACGTTGCAAAAACAGTACGCGATCATTTAAAAAAGAAACATAAGATGAAATTCTTGACTGTGAAACAACAACAGCAAATTATTAGAAAACTGTGTAATAACTGGACCTCATACTGGGAATTATGGAAACTGTATAAGGCTGGTGAGTTGAAAGATGCACCAAACATTCCCCATTATAAGGAAACCTTTAATGGTATTGATTTTACTAATCAAATGATTAACAAATCACTAGTACGAAAAGGTGTTTTCAAACTTTCTGGATTATCACAAGGATTCATGATACCAGAATACTTAGATAAGAGTACTGTGAAATCAGGACGATTAGTAGTAAACAATGCTAAATCATTCACTGTAGAACTGCTCTATGAAGTAGAGAATGTGTACACAGTACCAGAAGAGGTTCCTGTTATTTCTGAGGATATGCTGGTAGCAGCGATAGATCCTGGTGTTGATAATCTTTTCACGATAGTGT